>VOFD01000823.1_pt1 | contig 150000 bp, 206 predicted proteins | sample 5384101 | NCBI WGS metagenome assembly VOFD01 (sample SAMN12384723, study PRJNA508395) | human gut metagenome | isolation source: healthy gut C | host: Homo sapiens | reverse complement strand
CGGGCGTCATAATGGTTTACGTTATAACTCATATCGGCGTTCCCTCCTTTCCCAAGGCGTCTCGTGTTGCCTTTCACAGACCCATCTGGACAGGAAAGGAGGGGTTGGCCGAAAGATTTTTAGAATTTTTCTTTGAGCCGTTTCAGAAGCTGGTTGCGCTTATACACGAAGGTGTTCCGGGGCATATGCAGCCGCTCTGCGCCGGCGCGTTCGGAAAGCCCGTCCGCAATAGCCATGAGAATCTCGTAGCTCTCCGGGTCGGATGACTGCAGTTCCGAGAGCAGGCCGTTCAGGATCAGTGTGTCGATATCGATCTCTGTGGTAAGCCTGCTGTCCGCAAGAAAGCTGGTGCGGGAGACGCCGTTTTCATAGGCGTTCTCCATTTCAGTGTCGATGGAGAGCTGCTGGGGAGCGTCCTTCGGGACACAGCGAAACTCACAGGTATCGCAAAGACCATCGCATTTGTAGCTCTTTCTTAAATGGAATGCAGCAGGCTCTGGCTCTCTGCTTTGCCTTGCGGGCAGCACCCACGAACCGCTCCCAGTCGCGCGCTTCTGCTCCGGCGTGACCTCAATCCACTGCTTGAGTGGGCGGTAGTAGATGGTTGATGTGGTCTGATTTGCATGAGCCTGCTTTAGATAGCCCCACAGAAAGGAAAAATGTCGTTATGGACGAAAAAAATTCTGGAATTTCATTAAAAACAATGTTCCAGCATGAGGGATACGGCTGTCTCTGCGCGAAAGACACGGTAAATACATCTCCCGATGAAGCTCCGACTGTTACCCTTAAAGTTTGTCCCGATACAAGCACACAGTTGTTATTCTCCTATGCACCGAAAGACGGTTTGAATATGACCGGTGTTGCCGGCGGCATACACGAGAAAAAATATCCTGGGCAAATTACTCGCGCTTCCCAAAGGTGACGTGGACAAGCATATTGAGTTTATTGAAAAATATGGCTTCTTATATCCGTTGCCAGCAAACGAATACACAGCGGTTGAAGCAAGTGATCTTATTGACATCATCAACAGAATAAAATCAACCATTCGGTTGTACAGTTGCATCAACAAAAAAAAGATTACAAGGGAGTCCTCATTCATGTAGTCTATTTGCTTTTCGCTCCCGTGACCGAACTTCGGATCGGCGATGATGTTTTTTCGACTTGTTCCCATCGTTTCAAGAATCTGCTTGACTCCTATAATCTGTTTCCAGATTTGAGCAGGGAGCCGGAAGTTGCTGCGAACGGAACATACTCTGTAGATGATGCGTTTCTCGGAAAGAAAAATGCTATCGATATCAGTTTTATAACGCCGTGAGAAGTGGCTCAGATACGAATTTGCAGGGAAGCAAAGACCCGTGGTTTAAGAACCTAATGGCAATGTACATGGGATGTAAGGATGTGGATGAAGAGACTCGATTCCTTATAGATTTCTTTTTACCATCTCCAGACGGAAGTGTCCGTCATAAAAGAAGTCCATTATGGCGGCTTCAAATCATATACGACATTCAACGAAGATGCGCTTAATGATTCCTTCAAAAACGCTCTACTGAAAATTGCAAGAATCGTCGTAGCGGAGGAAATCAACCATAACATTCGTGGCATCCATCCGAAGTATAACGGTGGCAAGCTGACCGCCACATGGCAGGTCGATACGCTCATCGAAGCCCTTTATTTTTCCATCTTCTATATGAGAAATGGTGAAATGTATAAAGAATGCGAAAATCCGAACTGCAAGAGAGACAGGTTTTTCCTGGTCGAAGCGACAAGGACGAATAAACGCTATTGTTGCGAACAGTGTAGAAATGCAGCCGGTGCGCAACGATACCGAAACCGCCAGCTATAAGAAGACAAAAAAAATAAGGCTCTACCTCTCGTGTTGAGAAAGGTAGAGCCTTCATCTCTTATGTTGCAGGTCTCGGAACAGGAGCCCTGGTTTCCACTTTTTCTATTGCTTCCGCAAGCTGCCGTTTCTGCTGATCCGGCATACCGATGTAGTTGTACATAAGGAATCGAGTATCAATCACAATGCCCTGGACACGTTCGTAATTCTTCGGTTCAGGTTTCCAGTCGCCGACCGCTTCACCGATGTTGCCGATATTATCTGTAACGCGTGGTATCGGATTACCATCAGCCCCCATCTCAAAGAAGGTGTTATCCTCCCGATTGAAAGGCATGATAAATGCGTTATAAAGAATTTCACTCGGCACACCCTTGGCGCGCTCAATATACTCTCCGTATGTTATCTGCTTGTTGATGTCAGGTCCGTTCGGAAGATGATCGGGATTGCCGCTATATCCATATCGATATAGTTTAGCATCAAGCACATACACCTTGCCGTTGTAAATCATTATAGTATCCGGCTGGAGCGGAGTTTTTGACCTGTTGGGACCGTAGTCAAGCAGCCACCTGGTGCGTGGGAAATACCGATCCTTGTCTTCAATGCCAAACGCCTTGTCTATCATTTTCTCCCAAATACGCTCAAAGAAATCTGTCCCGAAAAAAGTACTGTTTGTCGGAAGACTTCTCATCCATGTATTTTAGCATGGAGACCATTGCAGAGAACAGTTCCTGCTCCACATCGTTGTGCGTTGATGCCAGTTTCTTTTCCAGAATGTATATGGCTTTCTGTTATCAGGATGTGGACCGGGTTTTTCCGGCATATACGGAACATAGAGCCATCCCATTTTATCAAATGCTTCGTACACGCAGTACCGATGAATTTGCGTAATTTTCTTGTCGGCATTTGGCGTTACGGAGCGCACAGTCATATTTGTAAAAATCAGAGAGCCGTTTTTCTGTACCAATGCCCGTTGTTCACGGACAGTACGCGGCCACGATGCGTTTCCCTTGGTATCAGTCTTAAACCGCGGATCAGTCTCGATGTAATATCGTCCCGTTCTCAGGAAATCCCGAATAACCTTGAGGTATGCGTGCATCGGAAAATCAACCGTTCTCGGTGCGGCAAATTTCGATTCCTCTATCAGCTTGTCCTCTTTCATGAATGCTGCAAGCACATAGAACAAGTTGTTTATGTCAGCACGGAGATCATCGTCATTCGGAGGAAGCTGATAGCCTATCGGAAAATAGATAACGGCATCGTCCGTATCCGCTTTTACACCGACAAAACTGTCTCCTTCGTCATTCTTGTTGACGTGGCAGCGTTCTCTAATATTCTTTTGTAAATCCATAGCCACTGACCACCTCGCTTTCCATTAGGTACACCATCATGCCTGAGAATCAGGATAGAATGTCGAACGGACAGTAGGCTTGAATATTTTGAATCGATCCCGACCTGTCGAATACACAAATGTACGGATAACCTGTTCAAGGCTCTCCATATTATCGGTATCAAATAGGGCTTCAGGATTGAACTTAAAGGCATCGTCCCACAGGTATTTAATTACCTTCTCCGGGAATTTCCGAATCTTCTTCAGAGCTTCTCGAATATCAAAAAAGCCTTCCTTTTTGCTCTGGCGTCAAATTACCATCACGTTCAGCTTTCAAAAGAACATTATACTCGCCACGGAGATCATTATCAGGAGAAATAGCCCTATCATCAAATTCAAGATCGCTCTCATGGACAAAATATACACCGAGTCTCTTATCCTCTGCGGATGCCATCTTTGCTCTGTTTCCAACCACGAGCTTATTAATGGTCGTGCAGAAGGTTTCCCAGGTAACCTCTGTATCCAAAATCTTGGCGTTCGCCAAAGAAGGACGAACATTCTCGAAAGTATTCTCTATTAAGCGCATATTCCATCGTCTTTGAAATGCCGTGTCAAGCGTGAATACATTTTGGTCGGAAGTATTCATTGTCCCAATAACTGAGAGATTGGACGGGATGCGCACCTTATGCCCACCATCGCCATAAATCACCGTTGCCATATATCGATTTGTAATTCCGTACTCACTCGTGCCAGCAGGATATACGACCTCGCGATCCTTCTTTGGTTCTAATGTTCTGTCCAATAACTGGAATACCTCTCCGAAAATTGCAGGTGCATTTCCGCGATTAATCTCTTCAATTATCAGAATGTATTCCTGTGTCGGATTCCTATAGGCATCACGCATAATAGTCGTAAACGGTCCTGGCATAAACTTATATGTCACAAGGCCTTCATCGTCAACATCCGGCAAAATCTGCCCAACGAAATCCGAGTATGTGTAATCTGGATGGAATACAAGGCGCTCTACATAGCTGTCAACTTTGCAATACTCATGCTCAATAGTCCAGCTTTTTCCAGACCCCGGAACACCGTACAAAAAAGGATATTAGTGCCAGAATTGATGCGGGACTCTTCCAGATCATCAAGTGCAATTCCCTCAGTATCTGCATCTAAATCCTCAAGGCCAATTACTTTTTGTTGCATTCAAACGAAGGAGTGTGTCGACACGCTTTTGGTAATCCTCAATTTTTTCGCTGTTCGGAGTAGCAATGGTAACCGTACCATTGGAATACTGAAGATACGGATTCATTCCTTCAGACAAGAGCGACTTTAGAATGCGGAGCGGTCCCTTCGCTTCCTTATCACCATTTACATCTACGGCATCTGCTGTTTCCAACAACTTTCGATAGATGCTGTTTTGGTTAAAGATAACATCCTTGGTTCCATCTGAAAGTTTGAAAACAGCACCTTCTGAAAGAGCCGTCAGCAAGTAAATCAATGTCTTTTCGCACTCCGGATCGGCATCGACATTAAAACCAGTCCACGCCAATAGAACCCGAAGAAATGCACTTTCATTTCCACTTATGACGCTATGGATAATATCAATGTTAACAGAGTAGGTGAGTTTCTTTGGAAAACGAACTCCGCCAGTTCTCTCCGCACTTGCCGCTTTAGTAGTATCAACAAAGTTTACCTTTGCGAGTTTCCACACCAATTCAAAAGCCACCATCAAGGCTTCCATCTGTGATTTGAAGAGCTGGTTTTTATTGAGGCCAGTAATCAGGTCATCTGGTGATATTCGTTCTTCCTCACAAATATCTGCCAAATAATCAATTACCCATTGCTCAAGCTGACTGGCCATTACAGTTTCGTCCGCATTCTGCTCCGAATAAATGAGTTCAGCAGGATGATCTGAACACTCCCAAAGTAATATTGCCAAGGCGAGAGTGCTTTTTGACGTGCGGAAGAGATGACTTAATTCCCAGCTTCAAGTCCATCTCATCGTATGCGAGAATATTATCAGGCCTGTTCATTGTTTGCGTCCTCCTCTATGTCATTCATTATTACTTCAGCAATCGCACCTGCTAACAATGGTGGAACTGCATTGCCCACCTGTTTCATTTGCGACCCTTTATTCCCGACAAACCGAAAAGTGTCAGGAAACGATTGTATCCTTGCCGCTTCTCTTACAGTTATGGCGCGATTAAGGAATGGATGCGTGAACTTTCCAGAGGATGGTGTATCAAACCTTGTGGTAATAGTAACAGAAATCTCATCCTTCCGCATTCGTGTCCATGTCCCGCTATAGATGGATTTTGTCAAATGTTCTTCGGGCAATACTTCTTTCCCGGCGTTAGGAGGAATCATCGCTAAACGTTCCAGCGCCAACGGCGAATGCTTTGTAGCCACATGATTATGAAGCATTGTACTTCCTGCTCGAAGTTTTTTCTGGTATTCACTTTGGGGCTCATTACGATAACTCTGAGTTTCTTCACCTTCTCCAGAATTCAGATATGCTAAATCGCTTATTGCATCCCAAATCGTAACGCTAACATTTTTTGCCGCAGGTAGGTTAGGAGCTTCACCACCATGCTTCCCGATTATCACGGCCCTTCGCCTGTTTTGCGGCACACCATAATCCGATGCGTTTAGAACTCCCATTTTTAATTGATATCCCATTGAGTTGAATAGTTCTTCAATTTCTTTTCGGAAGTAGCCGCCTTCAGCTGTCAATAGGTTAGGAACGTTCTCCATCACAAAGTAGCGCGGTCGTACAAGTTCTACTACCTTTACAAAGTATTTGAACAAAAATTCCTTTCATCATGAATGGTCTTTCTCTGTCCTTTTTGAGAGAATCCTTGGCAGGGAGGTCCCCCAATTATCACGGCAACTTTCCCCGCATAATCAGAAAATGTCTTCTGCAGATCAAGTAAAGTGATATCGCCGCAGATCATTTTCGTTCTCTTATGGTTTTCCTCATATGCCGCAGCAATCGAGGGATCATACTCGTTCGCAAGAACTACATCAAAGCCGCTGTTTTCAAATCCAAGAGACAAACCTCCAACCCCGGCAAATAAATCTATTACCTTTGGCTTCATCGTCACGCCTCCTGAATCCTTTCCTGAGCAATTTTGAAGTAGTCCTCATCCAGTTCAATTCCAATAAAGTTGCGGTCGGTTCTTTTTCGCAACTACTCCCGTTGTACCGCTGCCCATAAAGGGATCGAGTACAGTGTCTTTTGATTGAGAGTATTTCAACAAAATGTTGAATAAGCCCCTCTGGTTTTTGGGTAGGGTGCTTTCCATACTTTCGTTCACCGTTTGGGGTCACTGAAGTTTCAATAAAATCATGAAACATAGCACCTCCATTATTGAATGTGCCTGTCTTTTTTTTTTGTATGTAAAATAAATCCATGCTTCTGTAGAATTTACAAAATGCAAATTCATATTTCGTGGCATAGGATTTGTTTTATGCCATATTCCTGTTGTCTTGTAATAGAAGCCGTGCTTCTCTGCAAGCTGTATTATAGTTTCTACCTTGATGATTGCCATAAACATAATCATGGCACCACCTTTTCTCATTACGCGAGCAGATGCTTTGAAAAAGTCGTCCATAGACTTTGACCATTCGTCAAATTCCATGTCGTCCCACCCAGCAGATCCGAAAAAAATTATCTCTCATTTTCTTTAGATTTGTATCTCTATTTTTCATAAAATTTCCAAGATTATACGGAGGATCAGTGACAATCAAATCGATAGATTCTGTGTCGATTTGCTGCATCGCAGCAATACAATCTTGGTTATACATTGTTATTTCAGCCATAACAAACAGCCCTTTCCATCGCAATTTATTTTGTGGCGCTTTTTCCACTGCTTACCCATGCATCCAATTCGGAGCGTTTGAACTTCCATAAGCGCCCAATCTGATGTGCTGGAAGGTCTGTCTTTTGCTTAATCCACTTCCGTAAAGTTACTGGCTTGATGTTCAAGTATTCAGCCGCATCTTCAAGACTGATGTAATTGTCATCTGTTTTTTTATTCATAGTAGTCACCTCATAAACGCTGCGTGGGCACAAAAATACACTCTAATTATAGCATAAACCTCATCGCCTTTCAAGTCCTTTTTATGATATTTATTGATATTTACTGATACCTATTTTGATTCTATCGGGGTTCATCATATGGAAATCTTACTGTACATTCGAAGTGAAATTAGACAAGATTATAACCTTTTAATTTTGCCCCACCTTTTAATTATTCCAAAATCGCTACACCGCAAGGCTGACACCCCACCATATTGCCGGGCGGCAGCAGGACAACTAAACACATAAAACAAGGGCTTCCAAAGTCAGCACATGACCTCGGAAGCCCTTATTTCAAGCCTTTTTCGGCGGCTTTTGCCCCGGAGAGGGCTTTTTCTTTTGTATCAAAATCAGGAGGAACATAGAGCCTGCCTGACCATCAGGCAAGCTCTTAACAATATAGGAAGCCGCGCCTTGTGGGCGCGGCTTTCAAAACTCAGGGCAGCCACCACAGCGCGTATTATGAGCGCAAACGTGTTTTTTTACCCTGGGAGTTCCTCCGGTTAAAATTCAGCTACCTCACTGCAAAGGTCTCTCAGATTCCGTTTCCTGGTATCCAATACAACGACCGCCATTCCGTGATTTGCAAGGTCCAGTAGGATCTCCTGAAGCTCTTTGCAGCCATTTTCATCAAGTCCACGTGTAGGGCGATCCAGTACAATCAGCAGGCATTGCATCAATACGGCCCGTTTTGCAAGGATCCGTAAATTCAGCAGAGGCTCCTCCCGATGCTCTTCCATCGCCTGTTCTGCCTGACGGAGCAGATCTTTTTCCTCCTGCGCAACAAGCTGCCTGACGCTCTTTACGAAGCCTAGGGAAGCGGCTACCCATCCAGGCGGAAGAAATATAGATGTTATCCAGCGCGCTGAAATTGGGGATAATCGTCTTCTCCGCCAATAGGCTCTTCACCGCGCATATCCGCCTGAGCGATTTCCAGCGCATAGTCTTCTCGGCATATTCCGCCCCCATAAAGCGAAGGGAAACGGCTGTAAATTTGCCCGAATCAAAGCCCCGCATCAGGCATTCTGCGTAGCGTTCATCCGGGCAGACGATTCCCGTCAAGCGCCCTCGGCACGCTTCAAAGGAGCACGCCCGGTCGAGCACCGTCAATTGCCGCGCCGTGAGAACAGCCGTGCCCTGCTCCTGAAAAAGAGCAGGCTCCTCTGTTTCCGCAGAATACTGCGCCAATTCCCCCATAGGCCTTCAACAAATCAATTGTTACTTCTTCCCTGCTTACCGTTTTTACTCTGGCGCCGCTGCGCATGATGACAAAGCGGTCGGCAAAAAACAGCCGCTTGTCCGCACGGTTTGAAAGCAGGACGACCGTTTTTTCCTTCTGCGGCCAGTTTTTTTCAAAAGCCTCTCAAGCGCTGCGATATCCGCGCTATGCTGAAACAGGGACAGGCAATCCAAAAAAAAAAAGAATCTGGCTCCATGCATGGCATAACGGATAATCTCCAGAAGAATGCGCTGCGCCTGACTAAGCTGCCCTACTTTCCTGCGGGCATCAATACCGCCCAGGCCATACTGCTTAAGCATGTGGCGCGTCTGGCTTTCATAGTTGCTTTTCCGAATATACAGCTTCCAAAGCGGAACCTGCCCGAATATGCATAAATTCTCTGCCACCGAAAAGTTCGGCAGCAGGCGGCTTTCATCCCATATAAACGCAAACAAAGCAGCCACAGGATTATTGCCGGGGCTCCAATGCACATCGACGCCGTCAAGCAGCAGCCGCATACTCCATTCGCCCGCCAGCTTTCCCGCCAGGGAGCTGCATAAATACGGTTTTACCCGCATTATGCGCCCCAAACAGGCAGCATATCTCACCGCTGTTTGCGCTGAAATTGAAATGATCCAGCACAGCGAGCTTTAAAACGGCCACAGGCGTTTTCAACGCGCAGAGCTTCCTTTTCCATCATTGCTTCTCCATCTCTTTGGGAGGCGGCCAGGGCAGCGCGATCTCAATTTGAGTTCCAAACCCCTCTGTGCTTTCTAAATTCAGGCCGAACTCCTTCCCATATAAATATTGTATCCGGCGGTTGATATTCCGCAGGGCAATCCCGTTCCCCCGCCGGAGCTGCCGGCAGGGGAGGAATTTGTCTCGGCATAGATAGCACGATTGATTTCCCGCATTTTCTCCTGACTCATTCCCACACCGTCATCGACCACGTACAAATATAAACGCCTTTGTGTGCGGGAGGTTGAGATCGTCACGCTTCCCTTTCCAGATTTTTTCTCAAGCCCATGGAATACCGCATTCTCTACCAATGGCTGTATCATCAGTTTTGGGATAGGATATCCCCAGATAGCAATATCATCCTCAGAGATATCCACCACCAGAGAAAAGCGCTTGGAAAACCGGTAACCCTGAATGACAAAATATCGTTTTATATTGTTGAGTTCCTTGCCCAGCGAGACGATATCGTCGCTGTGGCTGATGCTGTACCGAAAAAAACGCCGCAAGAGCCCCGCCATCTCAGCGGCGCTGTCAGCCCCTCCGCATACGCAAGGCCGCGGACGGAATCCAGTGTGTTGTATAGAAAGTGCGGATTGATCTGATGCTGAAGCATAGAAAATTTGATCTGACTTGCGATTTCCCTGTTATCGTATTCTTCTTCCAGGTTTTGCTTAAATCGGGCGGCCGCATCCACCCAGTTATCATATAGCAGCATCTCAAAAGGATCCGCAGGGATTCCTGCCTGCGTGAGATCTGGATGGATCCCGGTCCCTGCAATGCGTTTCGAAATGCGCAGCAGCGGAAAGATCAACCAGATCAGCAGCCCTGCGCTGGGGATTGCGGTTGTGCAAAAAAAAAAAGCAGCAGGCCGGGGGAGCCACTCTCCACGGCACAAAAATAAAATGGCTGCCAACAGCCCGGAGCCAGATAGGACGGCCAACGCCGCAACAATTTTGATTCCCGTGCGATGCTTTCGTTTCATGCCGATATTCTTCCAATTCTATAAGTTAGGGCCGCGCTTGTCTATATTCCAAACAGCTATCCGAATTGCAAAGGCGGCCGTCACGGCCGCTATAAAAAACAACCGTAGCAACCCTGCTGCAAGCGCAGCTAAGCCCGTCAAGCAGCTAGAGAATACTATGCATTTTTTGATAGATGGACGGATTCACTCCCGTATATTGGCGGAAAAGCCTGGAAAAATATTTTACATCACGGTACCCAACCTCATAGCATACGCTTTTTACAATAGCGTTGGAGCCCGCCAACAGCTCCTTTGCCCGCTCCATCCTAGCCTTGAGCAGGTGCTCGGAATAGGTCATCCCCGTTTTGTTTTTCAGCAGCCCCGACAGATATGCCGGATTCAACCCGACCGCCGCCGCAAGATCATCCAATTGGATATCTTCAGAGAAATGGGCGGAGATATACCGCAGCGCGGCGCGCACATGCCGGTCGTTCCACATCATCTGGCTCTCGAGATAACGTGAAAACTGCTTCTCTAAGATACGCCCAGCCTCCTCATACAGCTGCTTCGGCTTCTCGACCGTTTCACAGAGCCAATTGGTATAGTTCCGCTTTTCCTCAGCAGCCTGATCGAACTCGCCAAAGCTCCCGGCAACAGAAAACAGCTCGTTGGAAAAGCGTTGCAGCGCCAGCCTGCTTTTGACGCCCTGAATGCCAACATCCCCAACATATATGGAGGCCAGCAAGCGCTTGAAAGCGCTGCTGTCAAGATTCGTAAAAGGCCAGGCGCAGCTTCTCCCCCCATGAATCGTCGGTCAAAACAGGCAGAAGCTCCGCCACAAAGCTGCTGGAAATCTCACTGTATAAATAGGCCGAGCCGCGCTCATTGAGGAATCTGCAATTCAGGCTGAACCTTGCCTGGCGCAAGCACTCCGTCAGCAGCCCGGCCTCTGCCTTGCAGAAGCTGAGACCTGCCGTGGCATGGCAGCCATCATAGGCCTGGATATATCGATCCATCAGCCTCGCCGCTGTATCTGCCAATTTCCGAAAGGGCTCATGCTCTTCCCTTTCCAGCGCTGTCAGGAAAATAATGTCGCCCTCTAGCTGCGCATAGCCGCACCGGCGCAAATACGGGGCCATTCGCTCCTCCCAAAGGGAGGTGAAATGCTGAAGCAGCTTTTGCTCGCACAGCTCCTTATTCTCCCACGGCGCTTCCAGCTTGACAACGCCGATACATACCGAGGAAATGCGCCCGCCGGCCACGGCTCACCGGTGTAGGAATCCGGGAAATTGGGAACAGGTTCCCCTTTAATGATCTTCTCAAAAACGCACGCCACAGGTGCATATTTTTTTCTTTTATCGTCATTTGTAGGCTCTGGAGAGCTGTCTGCTTCTGCTGTGCCTTCAATGGCAAGGCAGCTCTTTTTCAGGGCCATGTTGAGCTCCTCCCTGTCAATCGGCTTCACCAGATAATCCGAAATATTAAAATGTATGGCCTTCTTCGCATATTCAAACTCCTGATAGCCGCTGATGATAATAAACCGGGAAGTCAGCTTTTCTTCAGAGCATTTTTCAATTAGCTCAAGCCCATCCAATCCGGGCATACGGATATCCAGAAGGACAATATCCGGGTGCAGCTCCCGAATCAGCCGATACCCTTCCAGCCCATCTGTGGCAGAGCCGACAATTTCCAGATTTAATCTGTCCCATTCGCCCAATCGCTTGATGAGATTACAGATGATTGGCTCATCGTCTATGATCACAACTTTCCGGCAACTCATTTATGACGATCCCTTTCTGCGGAATTCGCCATACGCCGCCCAGACAAATGGCAGGAACGCAGCTTCCGCTATCATTTATGAAATTAATCCTATTTTGTTATCATCGGACGAAAGCATCAGTGTACAGGGGGAACATCGCCGTCAAGGCGTGCCCAAACGCATGCTGACTGCGTTCTCAGGCTCGACTGGCGACAGCCAGCCGTCGCCCTGCGGCCTTGTCATCCTGCGTCTGGGACGCCTTGACGGTCCTTTGGAGTTTTCAGCCTGTGGCCGTGCTTCTGGCAAGGCAGACGACGCAGCTTTCCTTGCTGGAAAGCAAGGAGGATAACGCAGCCAGGGGCGCGGCCACAGTGCTAAAAACCGATGTGTACCCCTCTACACTGATGCAATCCTGCCACCAGCTGAAAAGGCAAAAAGCACTGCCCCGGTATTCTGGCCCGAGCGTCTTAGGCATTGGGGCATAGAGGATAACGGAGACTTGCAGCACCTTAGCCGCTCCTCCAGCTGCATGATCCCCCGGATTTTCTTGATACACCGATACAAATATTACGCATAATAAATTTTGGCTATTTTCAACTTAGTTATAGCAAATTCTTTGTAAAATATTATACCATGCTGTTATAAAAAAGTACAGTAAAATGCAAACACTCTCAAAAAGGTTTCCAAACGCTCTTACATGGATGGCGGATTACGTCAATATCCGTTGCTCCCCATTCCTCTTTCTCCTCCGCTTTATTTTGCGCACCTTCGTCAAAAAAAAAAAGCAGAAAAATTTGTCTTTTCCACTCGATGATTCGATGTTTTCCGAAGCTCGAGATTCGTGAGGCTATTTACCATATGTGTAAAAACGCTCTTGCTTCAAATAAAATGTTTGAAGCTATTATAAAAGCCCTTTCGCCAAGTAGAATAGGAGCTTGCTATCATTTCACCGCAAAGCCTTCGTCAAAATGATTTCAAGCGGCTCATCCTGCAAAAAGCAACGCTCCGGCGTCTACATAGCCAAGCTTCCGATAAAAATGCTGGGCGGTTTCGTCTGACTGGGTCGAAGTCATTACAAGCGGATACCCTTTAGCTTTCATCAACGCTTCCCAATGGGAAACGAGCTGCCTGCCGCGGCCGTTTCCCCGCTCCCCTTCCAGAACGTACAGCATATTCATAAACGGGTGTTATCCCAGAACAAATTCCACCGCAACCAGCCGATGATGTGCTCCTTCTCTTCCAGAACAAGCATCCTGCCGAGAGACACGACAGATCGGATTTCGTCTGCGGCAATGTGCCTGTCGTGAGAAAGCAGGAATGGAAGATCCTGCCGAATCGCTTTTCGAATGGTCATCGATATGGCCTTCTTTCTTTTCAAAATCAATCGTGGACTCCATGGCGTTTGACATTCTCAAAGGCGGCGATTAAAATAAAACAGCTTAACGCTGGGCGGCTCCTCTTTGACGAAGCAATTGCAATTTAAAACAATAAAAGGAAGATGGGAGCAGGATGCAATGAGTATCACCGTGAACATTTTATATTCCGGAAAAAATGGAAACGCTCGAAAATTTGTAGAAGAGATGACGGCAGAGGGAATTGTTGATGCAGTTCGTGCCGGGCGGGGAATGAAAAATATGAATATTATTTCCCAATGGATGATTCAGAATCGGTTTTGCTCATTGACAGATGGAAAGATCAGGAGGCAATTGATCTGCACCACAAGTCGGAAATGATGGCACAGATAGCGGCGCTTCGGCAGAAATATCATTTAAAAATGAAGATAGAACGGTTTGTTGATTTGGGATAGAAGAAAATTCCGTTCGTCTAACTATGCCAAACAGGGCCGGTAGCATTTACCACCGGCCCTGTTTTTTTCCTCATCTTCTTATCCCCTTGCCTTGAGAAAATCCTTAATTCCATCGACCGTAGCCTGCGCGAGCAAATCCTGCTTTGCGCCGTCTTGCAGTGCTTTGCGGTCGTTTGCGTTGGTGATAAAGCCATATTCAATGAGCACCGATGGGCACTCCTGCACACGGTTCACGCGGAAGGGATAAAAGCGGGTGCCGCGGTCAATTTTGGATACCGTTACGCTCGTCCCTTTATAGATCTGATCCCGCCAGGTGCTGACCAGGCGGTCATGGATCGAATCCGCAAGGCCATAAGAATAGGGCGTGTAATAAAAGCCGGTGGTTCCCATTGCGCTGCTTGTGTCCGCTGCATCACAGTGGATGCTGATGAACAGATCCGGCTTTTTGGAGCGGATCGCATCGCGCCGGGTTTCCAGGGACACATAGCTATCGCCTGAGCGGGTCATGATGACAGCCGCGCCCGCTGATTGCAGCTTCTGCTGCACCTTTTTGGCAATAGCAAGTGTTGCGGGCGCTTCCCACCCGGCAGAACTGCCCGCACCTGGGTCTGAGCCGCCGTGGCCTGCATCCAACATGATCGTGTAGCCGCTCAGGGAAGTGCCTTCGCTGTTTTTCAACGAAATCGTCAGGGAACCATCCGCATTATATTTCATGGAATAGCCATAGAAGGAGCCAGTGCGCTTGAGATGCAGGCGCAGGGTCGTTTTCAAATTCTTCTTATCAACAATCCATTCCGCCTTGCTGAACGCATTGCTACCCGACAGATTCACGCTGCCGCTGGCCGACGCGGTATAGTTGAAAATGAAATCCACGCTCTGTGCAGTGAAACTGTTAACCGCATAGGGCCGGTTATCAGAGCTGTTGACGTATTTCTGCGGCGTAAAAGCCACATCGACCGGCACCTTCCACTTGGTATAGAGTGTGATATTGGTATCGCCTTTTGTGGAAGAGGATTTCACCTTCACGGAATTGCTTGGCATCGAATAACCTTTTTTATCTCCTTAACATCCTCCCGGTAAACGCGGCGGCCGGATTTCAGCTTGTAATAAAGGTTGCCGTTATAGCTCGTCTCCTCAATGATATAATCAAAAGTCCCTTTCAAAATTGGCACATAGGTTGGGCCGCAGGCATCATTGGAGGTGTTACCCGGCAACGTTTCCGCATCGTCTGAAGTCACCTCACACATGCGGGCAAAACCCGGCACACCATTCGATTGGTAAGGGGTAAGCTGCTTGGCAAAATAATCATCTGCCGAGCCGCCGCCCGTTGTGTCATCAGGCTTGGTATTTGGCTTCGTGTCGGCCCCGCCCTGTGAGGTCGTATCATCGGGGCCGGTGGAGTCGGGAGCAGCAGGCGTATCCGGCGTTACAATCGGAATATCAATTTCAGGCGGTTTCGCATTGATTGTCACGCTGCCGCCCTTCATCTGGGCAGTGCGCCCATCGTAGGTGACAGATACGGTAAAGCTGCCGATATTGCGCGCATCCGCCCGGCTTTGGGGCAGCGTATAGATGCCGATATAAGAAATAAAGTTGGAATCCTCTTTCTTCGGCTCCTCTTCATCCCCGCCGCCCGGCTTCATCTGCACAGTAACGCCGTTGATTTTGGCGGATACGCTGGCGCCTCGCACTGCAATCGCCGTGATTTCCAGCTTGGAACCGCCGCTGGCATAGGTGGCCGCTGACGGCGCCACGGAGCGGATCAGCGTTTCGTCGAAGAGAATCGTATACTTCAGCTCCTGATCCCCTTGGCGGAACAGGATGGTATTTTCCCCTTTTTTAAATTGACAGGATATGTAAAGAAGCAAAAGGGGGTTTGCTTCACTTTTTGTCCATTGCAGGTGATTTCCGTTCCGGGAACGCTTGTGCCGAGGAATGTAAGCTTGTCCTTTTTCGCTGTGAATTTGAGATCGATATAATTTAAAATAGAGAGTTTTGCCTCTTTTTTTTGACCTTTTCGACACCGCCTGTCAAATAATTCTTAACAAAAGCGTTTTCCCCATACTCCGCTTGTTCGAGCGCGGAAATAGAATCCAGCACACTGCCGAAAAAAGGCCCTATTTTTCGCCACAATCCCCATCTGGACGGCAAGCTCGTCCGGCAAAACGCCATTTTCCTCGCTTGCAAGGCCACTGGAAACCTTGTGCTCCATATAGAGCGCCGTTTCCGTATCAACCGCTGCCTGATTCCACCATGCGGCCGCTGTTTCCAGGGGGACGTTGTGATCCGTTGTGAGCGACGCAGAGGAAAGATAAATGAAATCCGCCAGTTTCTTCTCCATCCAGCCCTTGATATCGGCAAAGCCGTTTTTAGGCTCTCATAGGAGGCCTTGGTTCCGCTCGCCTCATTCGACCAAACCAGCGACGATTCTACGCCGAACACAATGCCCGGCGCCGCTTTTTCCGCTGCGCTGCGCAGTTGCTGCACCGCATTGGTCAGCGCTTCCTGCTTCTCAACAACGGCGGCTCCCCAAGGCTCAAACGAAAGCTCCCTCCAGCCGGACAGCAGCAGAACCTCCACCTGATAGTTCTGGCACAGCGCGGATAAAACCTCTGGAGCCAGTGTGATTCCATCCTTGCCGATCCGGATCACATCTGCGGCCGGAACGCATACTACCGGCTGAAAGCCCTTTGCCGAGGCGCTGCCAATCGCGTAGCGCAGTGTATCGAGAGAACCGGCCTGCACCGCCTCTCCGCTGCGTATCGCGTCGAGAAATACAACCGCAGCCCCATATTCCGCCGCGCGGTCAAGCACGCTGTCAATCCCGCTGCGCGCTTTTTTTCCGCAGAGGATTTTACGGGAAAATCCACTCCTGCCGTTAGCCAAGCGCCCCGCCACGCGGCAGGCTTTTTTTCACCTGTGGGGATACCTGCTGCGTTTCCCCCTCGCTCTGCGCCAGCACGTTGAGGTCTCCGCCCCCTGCGGGGTTTCTGCCCCAGCAAAATGTCTGAAAGCCGTACAGCCTGCCACGATGCCAAGCACACAGATAAATAGGCCGAATGAAATCCATTGTTCCTTCCGCAGTTTCTTCACACCCCTGCCCCCAATCTTCCATCCTGTTATTTTTCTATGTCATGCACATGCTGTCATTCCATTCGATCCTTTTTATCATAGGACGAGCCTGCTTCGCTTGTCAAGGCAAAACCTTGCATTTTCCTTTTTTTACAACATTTTTGCAGACTCTTTTATTTTTCTTTGTTTTCCAGCAAAGCGCTCAATGCGTTCCATTCTTTTTTGCAACTGTTTAGAGCGTGAATCCCCGAACGAATATTGATAGGAATACAGGGCAAATCCGGCATACGGCTGCGTTTTCCGGCCCCAAGCCACCTGACGGGAAATGATATCGCTATGGTTGATCCATTCATACCGTGGCCCCTGCTTTTGATCGGATTCCGGGCCGGCATATTGATCCTCCTCACCACTTTTATAGATCGCCAGCCCTGCATATAGCTTGACGCTATCACACCGGATTAGATTCGCCCACTGCCGGGCAGTTTTTTCAAAGGGGCTCGCGCTGTTTTCAAAGCCATAATAAAGCTGTGGCATGAGGTAGTCGACATAGCCTTCCTCCCGCCCCAACGGGCGGCGTCTGCATACAACTCCTCCCGGTTCTTTTCAATATCGCCCGCGGGGCTGATCCCGACCGATACCGTCGGGCGGATCGCCTTCACTGCCGCATACAGGCCGCTGACAAACGTGTTTACATTCTCACGCCGCCACGCGGCGCGGGAATACTGCCCGCCGTCTTTCACATAGCGATCGTACTGCGCCTGATCGATCTTTTCCTCGGTAGACGGGTAAAAGTAGTCGTCCATATGCACGCCGTCCACCTCATACTGTTCGACGATTTCCCGCACGCCGTCGATAATCATGCGCTGCACCTCCGGTACGGCGGGGTTATAATAAATCCCATTTTCCAAAACGATCAGCCAGCCGTCATTGGTTTTATCCGCATCCTCTTTCCATTTGCGTGCCGGATTGTCTTTGGAGAGAAGTGCAAAATCCGGATTGTAAGAAACGCGGTATGGGTTGAACCATGCATGGATGAAAAGCCCGTGCGCATGCGCTCGCTCAACCAGGATGGCAAGCGGATCGTAGCCGGGGTCCTTTCCCTGGGTGCCGGTCAGATAAGCGCTCCAGGGAAAAATCCTTGAGGGATAAAAGGCGTCTGAATACGGACGAACCTGCACGATGACCGTATTAAACCCCGCGTTTTGTACACGGCTAAACATCTCATCCACCTTTTGATAAAACAGCGATTCATCTCCGCCATTTTGCGCTTTCATGGAGATTTCGTAGTAGGTAATCCACACCGCGCGCATCTCCTTCTGCGGCGCTTCATCACTGCCCGGCTCCTGCGCCTTGAGGGAAAGTGCCTCCCCAAGGCACGCTGCTTTCTTCCCCCTCTGGCGGAGCTCCGCAGGAGGCAAGTATGCAGCACAGCATTAAACAGGTAAGCAGGGAGGCAGCCAAATGTTTCATGCAATCTTTTCCCCTTTTCCCCATCATAATTTTACCCTCCGCCTTGACAGAATCTCAAAATACGAATACGATAAGAGAAAGCTTCCCAAAATGATTTGGACGGAGGAAAGCCTCATGTTTTCACCAGCTCGTTTTCACAGCAAAATCAAACCAACCGGATCCAGCCCGGCAATTGCATGTCCTGCTTGCAGGCAGGCCGTGAAGATGCGCATTTTCAACAGCTTTGAGCTTTTTAAAGTGATGGAAATTCCGGTGCGTTCCTTTCACAGCCGTTATTTCGCTGTTTGCCCACAATGCGCCAGCGTGTTTGAACTCGAAGAAAACGCCGCCAAAGCCTTTGAAAATGGCAACGCCGCATTTCTCACAAACAGCCGCTTCCACCTGCTGAAACAGGGAAAGGCCGTCGCACAGGATGGCGAATCGCTATGACGGCGTTTCTCTGTGCGCTCGGCGCTTATCTGATTGCTATCTCTTTGCTGGCCATTTTCTCACCATTCATGATAAACAACGCGCTAAGCAGCATGAGCGGCGAATTCCCGAACGGACGCTGATGCTGATTGGCTTGGCTGGCGGAGCGCTCGCAATGTATTTGACCATGCGGGCCATCCGGCATAAAACGCTGCACCGGAAATTCATGTGGGGGCTCCCTGCGGAAATAGCCCTCCAAGCCATATTAGCCTGTGCAGCTGTTTTTTGCATCCAAAACTATGTTCTTTAAGAATAGCAGAAACAGCAGCGTCTATTTTTCGATTTTGCCTTTGTAAAACCTTCCATACCGCCACTTTCATCTCTACGCCGGAAGCAACTGAAATATACCTGCCACTCTTGCGAAACCCGGCTCATCCGCCTTTCCTTCCGAAAAAGCAGATGGCATGGTAAGATATCAAAACAGGAGGATTTTTAAAGTATGAGAACGCTCAACAAGGTGATTGAATTTCAGCAGGAGGCGTCCAATGCGCTTTTCACCAAGGCACAGGCTTTGGCCATTACGATGCAGCTGCTCGAACTGGAGCGCCGACAGCCGGAAAACACGCCGGAAGAGGCTGCCGTGCTGGAAAACGCGATGAAAAACCTCAACTTTCGCTATTTGGACACTACCGAAACGCAAACGGATCAAATGCTGGATTCGCTTGGTGTTGCCAGGCTGACAACAGCGGAAATTGCCCAGGCAATCGGGCCGTGGTTTTTGATATGGAATAAAGACATGCGCCGTTTCCCCGGTTTTTTTTCAAAAAAGCCTTGATTTTTTCTGAGGCTTCGTATATAATCTAAAATGTCGCTTGCGACACCGGGGTGTGGCGAAGTTTGGTATCGCGCTTGGTTCGGGACCAAGAGGCCATGGGTTCAAGTCCCGTCACTCCGACCAATAAAGTCTTGAAACTTGAATGGTTTCAAGACTTTATTTTTGTATTAAAGAGCCTTGTCGCCTATCAATCAGCATAAGCGTTTCGCCAAATCGGCGCAATTATTTTCTCCAAAAGGTTTTGCATTCTGCCTTATCTATGCAATTAAAGCGGATTATTTGATCCAGCAAAATATAGTTTACAGGTTCCTCCCATCTGATACGAAACAACATTTTACTTTGGCTATAGCCCGCCTTGGTGATTTCATTCGTAAACCGGACCATCCCTGCGCGCTCAGGCGAAACTGCCAGATGCTTGCTGGATACGCTGAAGCCAATGATAAATGTGCCGTGCTCTGTAAACATAGGTTGATTCCATGCAATCCTGGCCTCTAAATTTGGAAATTGACTTTTAACCCATTCCAAAACCTCTTGTGTGCGGGCGCGTTGCTGCCCGTTATTGATGTGCTCTATAAATTCTAGAAAATCCTCCAAAGTGCACCTCCGCTAAACATCGATCAAAAATAGTCTATGCCTACCTTTTTAAAATATAAAAAAAGCTATCAGGACACTCCGGCCAAATTTTCGCAAGCGGCAGCGGCTTGCTGCTTCACAATCCTTATCAACCTTGACCCGCGAATCAGATTGGCGCTTCCAATGGCTGAAAGGCCGCCGGAAACGCCGTTTTTTTCTATATCGTTTTTACGGGCGGCTGAAACGCCTATTCAAACATCTGCAAATCCTTCGTTAACAGCTCGAGGCGGGTGATCTCTCCCCACGTCCTGCACGCCCGCCTTTTCCTCCAGCGCATCCAGCAAAAGAGCCGGGCTAATATTCGTTTGATTGCCCGCCGGGAGGATCAGCTTCAGGAGAACGGCACGCTCCTTCTGTTCCATCGAACAGCTTGCGATCAGCGGCAGCAGGTCAATCTCCTTCATCACCTTTTTACGGCCGGATTTGCCGGGCTTCTGCACGATTAGGCTCTCCCCTGCCAAGGCCGCGCCCGCACCATGGAGAAAGCCCGCCGCCAGTTCCGGGGCGTCAAAGCAGAGCTGGGCCCGGTAATCCGCAAAGGCGATCTCCGACGGCTGCATCACCGGCTCCCGTACGGAGAGAAGCCGCAGCCCCTCCGGCATCACATCGCGCATACGCCCCGCAATATCCGCATCCGTCATCTCCCCTTCGATGCGGATATCCATGGATTCGCATTGGCTCGAAAATCCCAGGGAGAGCGGCAGGGCGAACATCATATAGGGGTGGGGGTTGAAGCCCTCCGTATACCACAGCGGCAGCCGGGCCCGGCGCACGGCGCGCGACATACAGCGCATCACATCGAGGTGGGAGATATATTTCACTTTGCCCTCCTTGGCGAACCAGATTCTAACACAGCGCATCGCATTTGCCCCCATTCAAACGGTTTGTGCCGCAGCCTGCGCACTGTTCGCGGCAGTTCGGCGTGGTCATGCTCTGGTGCGCTTTTTCATTTTCACGCATCAGGAACTCCTTGCGGATGCCATAATCCATATGATCCCAGGGAAGCACCTCGTCAAACGAGCGGCGGCGGTTGGTATAAAACAGCGGGTCAATCCCGCACTCCTGAAACGCCTCCTCCCAGAGGTCAAAATGAAACTGGTCATCCCAGCTGTCAAATTTGCAGCCCTTGCGCCACGCGCATTCGAGCACTTTTCCGAGGCGCCTGTCGCCGCGCGCAAACACACCCTCCAGGAAGCTCGTCTGCACATCGTGGCAGCTGACTTTGATCTTGCGGGAGGTCACGCTCTCCTTCAAGTGGCGCTGTTTCTGATGAAGCATCTCAATCGTATCCTGCGGCTCCCACTGGAAAGGCGTAAAGGGCTTTGGCACGAAGGAGGCGACGCTGATGCTCACCTGCACGCCCTTGCCCTTTGGCTTATTGGGGTTTTGATAGTAAGCATCCACCACCCGCTGGGCAAGCCGGGCGATGCCTGCCACATCGTCGAGCGTTTCAGTGGGAAGGCCAAGCATAAAATAAAGCTTGACCGCCGTCCATCCGCCCGCGAAAGCGCTGCGCACGGTGCGCATCACTTCATCCTCCGTCACGTTCTTATTGATTGCGTCGCGCAGCCGCTGCGTGCCTGCCTCCGGCGCAAAGGTGAGCCCGCTGCGGCGCACCTTCTGAATCTGCTCCATTAGCTCCGGAGAAAAATTATCCACCCGCAAGGAGGGCAGCGACACATTGACTTGGTCGCCAATCGTCCATTCAAACAGGCCGTTGAGAAGGTTTTGCAGGCCGGTGTAGTCGCTCGTGCTCAGCGAGCAGAGGGAAATTTCATCGTAGCCGCTGGATTCACAGAGCGTTTTGCAATCCCGGTTAACGGTATCCGGCTTTTTCTCCCGGATCGGGCGATAGAGGAAGCCGGCCTGGCAGAAGCGGCAGCCGCGGATGCAACCGCGGAAAATTTCGCTGGTGACGCGGTCATGCACCACCTCGATAAATGGCACTACAAATTTTTTCGGATAGAACACCCTGTCCAAATCGGAAATAATCCGTTTGGTCACCTTTTTTCCGGCGCGCCGCCATGCGGCAGGATGGATTTCACTGTGCCATCTCCATTATAATCGACGGTATAGAGCGACGGGACGTAAACGCCGGGGATCCGCGCTGCGGCCTTCAAAAACGTTTCCTTATCCGCACCGCGTGCCTTGTATTCCCGGAAGAGGTCCAGTAGGTCATTCATAACCTCCTCCCCTTCCCCCCGGCAGGCAGATATCTACAAACTCAGCGAAGGGCTCGGCATTGCATACGCACGGACCGCCCGCGATCACCAGGGGGGTAAGCGCTTTTCGCTCCTCTGCGCGCACGGGGAGCCCGGCCAGATCAAGCATATTGAGCACGTTGGTGTAGCTGAGCTCATATTGCATGGTAAATCCAATGAAATCGAATTCTGTCAGAGGGTCGCCGCTCTCCAACGCATAGAGCGGCACATGGCGCTCCCGCATGAGGGCCTCCATATCCGTCCACGGCGCAAAAACACGCTCGCACCAGGCGTCCTCACGCGCGTTGATAAGGCTATATAGAATTTTGATGCCGAGGTGGGACATACCGATCTCATAGGTATCAGGGAAGCAGAAGGCAAAGCGGATCTCCACTTCATCTTTCTCCTTCATCACGGAATTGAGTTCCCCTCCCGTATAGCGCCCCGGCTTTTGAACGAGAGGGAGCAATTTTTCAGCCTGTTTGGAAAGCATACCCATTCATTCTCCTGAATCACATTTATTTTTCAATGCATCAAACAAATTGTTCGACACGGTTATACCATGCATCAAACAAAATTTGTTTGATGCTATTATACCAAAGCGGCAAGGGAAGCGCAAATTGATCAGGAATCATTCGAAGTGGATGCGATAGAGGCTTCCATTTTTTATGCTGGCCATGATCGAAACACACTTTTCAAACCATGGAAAAACAGGTATGATAGAAACAACACGGATTCTGTGCAGAAAAAGTTGCGAAATCATTCTGTCGGCCCTGTATGCTATTGTTAAAAGGAAGGGGAGGAAAACTTGGATGTTTCAAGACGGCTGAACGCTGCCATCGAATACGTTGAGCAGCATATCACAGAGGAGCTGGATTATCAGAAGCTTGCCCAGCTCGCAGGCTGTTCCGCATACAATTTCCAGCGCATGTTTTCCTTTATCGCTGATCTATCGCTTGTCGAATATGTGCGCAGGCGGCGGCTGACTTTAGCCGCGCTTGAGTTGCAGCAAAGCGGCGTCAAGGTGATCGACCTAGCGCTGAAATACGGCTACGATTCGCCGGTTTCTTTTGCGCGTGCGTTTCAGGCATTTCATGGCGTTACGCCAAGCGAAGCGAAAAAATCAAACGTTTCCCTGCGACTGTTTCCCCATCACCTTTCAAATAACCATACAAGGAGTTGGAGAAATGAATTACCGCATTGTGAAAACGGAGCCGTTCCAATTATTCGGCATCGAAGGCCTGATCTCAACCGTTGGCGATGAAACCTATTATGCAAGCGCCGGTGAAATGTGGAATGCCAATCATCAAAGCGGGCTTTACGAAAAACTATTTGCGGACGCAGGTGCAGTGCAGCTTCCCATTTACGATACCATGTTTACCCAAGCTATGTGCCGGATCCATGGAATTATGAACTACCGGAAGGTTGACGACACCACATATCCCTATATGCAGTGCAGCTTTGTCACGCCGGACAGCCGAACGGAGGGCTACACAATTGTTGAAGTGCCGGCCGCTACATGGGCCGTATTCCCCGCAGAAATACCAGATTGGAATATGGCGGAACCGATGGATAGGCTGTATAAGCGTTTTTATCAGGAATGGCTCCCGGCTTCGGAATTTGAAAAAAACGGATGGCCCCGAGATGGAGATGTACGGCGGCACGCCTCAAAAGGGATATGTTGAGCTATGGATGCCGGTCAGCCGAAAGAAATAAATAGATCAGCCCGATGTGCATGATTTGCGCATCGGGCCTGTTTTTGTGTGGCAGAAGATCGGCTACAGCCGCAGCCTCTCCTGCCCCGCCATTCTATTTGGCAGTGGATCTTCCTGCGCTTTTTGTATTCTTCCGTGTCAATGCCCAAGCGATGCCGCCAGCGGCAAATAGCAGACCGACGCCTATGCAGACTACCGTCACGACAAAACAGATATTCGCATTCTGCACGCTTCCATAGGCCGGATTTGCCCAGAATGATGGGTCGCCCCAAGCGCTTAAATCGACGGGCGGAAGAGTAAACGGCGCGCCGTCAATGAGCGTGTGCAGGATACTGTTCGTAAAAAGAAATAGATGCCCGTGCCAGCCGCACAAATGGAGGCCTTGAAAAATGGATTGACACGTAGATAGCGGATGACAACCATGCACAGCCAGGGCAGTGTAATGCCATAAAGCACGACTGGATAATCTACAGGCAGCAACCGGGCGGGAGAGCCCATCATCAGTTCCGACACCGTGACCAACGCAAAAATCAGCAGCGTATCCACGAGGAAACAAAGCAGCGTCTTATGGGAGGATAGCGTTTGCGGCAAAGGAACCTGCCGAAGCACCTGCGGCAGAAAAAATCACTGCAAAACCGAGCGTGATCGCACAGAAGGTGACCGCCAGCCAATTACCGCCTGCATAAATCCGGCAGATAAGCAATAAAAGGTTGAGCGAAAGATAAAAAGACCCCAACGTCCACAGTCCGTGGTTTTTTGAAACCAGCGCGGGCATCACCGTCAAAGAAAAGGCGATCGCTTCCGACGCCAACACAATAAAGAACCAGGAGAGCGTATGCTGTATCGCCAGATTGCAGATGAAACAGATTAGCAGGGAGAGGCCATAGAGCGCAAGCATAATATGGCGATAACCCTGTTTGATGCGCTGATATTTCTGCGCCTGCTTCTCCAGTTCGTTTTGATGCAGATCCTCGCTGGCTGTGATCAATTCATGCTCTGTAATATGCAGCGCCTCGCAGATGGAAGAGATCAGCGTGATATCCGGATAAGTCACACCGCGCTCCCATTTGGATACCGCCGTATCTGTTAGATAAAGGCGGGCTGCCAGCTCGTGCTGTGTTAGCCCTGCCTCCCTTACGCTTCTGCGCAATAAAATGGCCAAAGGCACGCTTATCCCGCAGTGCATTTTCCTCATTCATATGAGATTCTCCTTTTTGTTGGTGGTGTGAAGGCCTTCGCCGCATACAGCAGCTGGTTACACCTTACCGCCGCCCCAGGCGTTTGTCAACGCTTCCGGCCGGTTTTGCGGATAGCTTGTTGAGCCAGCGCTCATTTTTGTTGGAACTGCGTTGTTTCCCACGCTTTGCATAAAATCAAAAATCTCCCGGTAGCGGTCTGCAAACAAACTCCCGCGCCGCCATAAAAAAGGAGAAATCATGGCGCAACGGAAAATCCTCAAGGGGCAACACACGTAGTTTTCCCTCTGCCAATTCCTCCCGCACAGCAGCTTCATAGAGGAAGGTAATGCCGCAGCCATGTTGCGCAAGCGTTTTGATCGCATGAAGATTGCTCACCTGCGCCGTCTGCCGAAAATCCTGCACAGTCAGATTTCGTCCCTCCAGATAGCGCTCTAAAATTTCGCGCGTCCCGCTGCCCTCTTCCCGCAGAAGCAACCGTTCTCCCAAAAGATCCTCTACCTTGTGCGGCGGCCGCGCAAAATGTGCTTGTGTGCCACAAACCGCCACATAGCTTTCCCGGGAAAAAAAGCAAGGAATCATATTCACGTTTTTCAAAAAAACCCTCCACAATCGCAAAATCAATCTCACCCGCATCAATCCGATGCAGCAGTTTGTGGGTGTTGGCCACAATTAAATGCAAATCCGTCTCCGGATAGCGGTTCAGATAGGCGGCCAGCCGCTCCGGAACTGCAAATTCCCCTACTGTGAGCGTTGCGCCAAGCACCAGGTTTTTTTGCCCTCGCCCGAGCATTGGAAGCTGTTTCTTCAGAAAAAGATCATCGTGCTTCATGGTAACCGCTGCGCTGAAAAAGCCCGCCCGCTGTGGTTAAAGAAAGCCGTTTGCCCTGATAGTCAAAAAAGCTTCACGCCATAGCTCTTCTCAAGATACCGGATATGCTGAGAAACGGCAGGCTGCGTGATATGCAGTTCCTCCGCCGCCCTGGTAAAATTCATCGAACGGCAGACCGCCAGGAAGGTATCTATTCTGAAGTCAAGCATTTGATCGTCCCCTCTATTGATCGAACGTTAAAATGACATTTCTTCTCACTATTATAAGATAAAATAATTGATAAATAAATATTTATCATTTTATTTTATATAAAAAGCATGGTATGATGGAACAAATTGTCGCGGAAAATCGGCTTGGCATGCCGAATGCCGCTAAAAGGGGTAGACGTTTCATGAAAACCTTTCTGCAAAAAAACTGGGCTGGGCTACTGCTGTGCCTTGCAATCACTATACCGGCATGGTTTCTCGGCAAGCTGGTGCCTGTGGTAGGCGGGCCAGTGTTTGCAATCCTTGCGGGTATGCTGCTAACCCTGCTGCTGAAACAGAAGGATCAGATTCAACCCGGCATCACCTTCACCTCCAAAAAAATCCTACAGGCTGCTGTTGTGTTGCTCGGCTTTGGGATGAACTTGACCGATATTCTTCAAAAGGCAAGCAATCCCTTCCTATCATCCTGGCCACCATCTCCACCTCATTGCTGATCTCCTTCCTCTTGTGCAAAATGATGAAGGTGCCTACCAAAACCGCAACGCTCGTGGGCGTTGGCTCTTCAATCTGTGGAGGCTCCGCCATCGCGGCGACCGCGCCCGTCATTGATGCGGATGATGAGGAGATTGCGCAGTCCATTTCGGTGATCTTCCTGTTTAATGTAATTGCGGCGCTGATTTTTCCAACGCTCGGCGGGCTGCTTGGCCTGTCCAATGAGGGCTTTGGCCTATTTGCCGGCACGGCGATCAACGACACTTCCTCCGTAACGGCCGCAGCACAGGCTTGGGATGGTATCCACGGCAGCAACACGCTCGACGCGGCGGCGATCGTCAAACTGACACGCACGCTTGCGATCATCCCGATCACACTGGTGCTCGCGTTTGTGCGCACCCGCCGGGAAAGGCATAGCGCAGAGGGCGCAAAAGTCAATCTGAAAAAGATTTTCCCCTTCTTTGTGCTGTTTTTTTTGCTTGCTTCCGTGGTTACCACCGTTTTCCACCTTCCGGCCGCGGTGACAAGCCCTTTGAAAGAGATGAGCAAATTCTTTATTGTCATGGCAATGGCGGCAATCGGCCTGAACACCAACATCATCAAGCTTGTGAAAACCGGAGGAAAACCGATCTTTATGGGGCTTTGCTGCTGGATTGGTATCGCGGGAGTGAGCCTGCTGATGCAACATTTGCTTGGCATTTGGTAAAAGCTTTCTCATAGAACTTCAGCGATGGAACACGTTTAGAGGGACTGTTGCAAAATAAAATATTTTGCAACAGTTCCTCTAATTCTGCGCTTATTCATATGCATGATACAACGCGCCCTTTATTCCTGCACGGGCCTTGCCGCCAAAAGAAAGCACAGGTAAACCGTTACCAAGAGCAGGGAAAAATTATATCCGCTTTGCAGCAGCAGAAAAAAGCCGATAAACGCGCATGGCAACAGGCACACAATCGAGCAAACGGTAACCACACGTTGTGCCGTAGGCGCTGTGCATAAGCTACATAGAAAAAAATACATCGCCCGACCGCCGTCAAGCGCGGAGACGGGCAGAAGGTTAAAAAGGGCAAGCATGAAATTCACCATTGCCGCCTCCATCAGGCGCTCTCCTGCGCCCCATCCGCTCAGCGTAGCCAGCAGCGCAAACAGCGCTAGGTTGACCAATGGTCCGGCAAGCGAAACCATAATTTCCTGATAGAAAGAAAGCTTTTTGTCCCTTTGCCCGCACGATCTCCATACCGGCCAGCCCCAGCTTCAACGACTGCGGCGTTTCGCCATACCAAAACAGGCAGAGCAAATGCCCTATTTCGTGCAGCAGAGCCGCGCAGACGGAAATGACCGCCGTCCCGCTTGTGTCATAAAGAAACATGAGCGTTACGGCGGCGGCGAAGGGAAAACCAACGGAAACCGTTACCTCCCTGCACTTAAACTGCATCCTTCTCGTAAGCGTTATCCGCCCCTAAAATCCAGGAGGGACTGTGCAGAACGCCATTGATCCGCACCTCAATATGCAAATGTGGGCCGGTAGCCATGCCACTATCCCCCACCAGAGCGATCGTTTCCCCCTCCCGGATGACGGTCCCCTCCTCCGCAAGAATCTCGGAGCAATGGCAATAGGTCGTTTCCAGGCCGTTCTCATGTGTCAACGTGATATAATTTCCGTTGCCTTCGGAATAGCCGACTTCTTTTACCGTGCCATAAAACGCCGCCGCTATCCGTGTGCCCATGGCAGCGGCAATATCCATGCCGCGGTGAAAGCCCAGCTTTTTGGTGATAGGATGGATTCGATACCCATACGATGAGGTAACCCTGCCCTCGACTGGCCGAACAACCGGCACGCTCACGATATAAGGGGCAAAGGAGGTACCCTCGACCGGGGCTCTGATTCCGTCAAAAAGAGGTTCATCCGAGCCGCCCATCCCATCAAGCGCCTCCTGAGAAACGGTTTCATCCGGCTGGCTGGGGCTTTCCGTGGATGGCTCCTTCCCCTGTGCGGAGGCCGCACCCATGGTTTCACTCGCCCCTGCTGCCGCATTCGCCTGTGCCGCTTGCGTTGGGTCATCCGCATCCGGCCAGGAATCTGCCGGCGCAAAGATAAAGGCGCCAATCTCTTTGAAAGCCGCCGCAGCCTCCTGTGCGCTCCAGTCCTGTGAGAGAATTCACTCATAGGCCTCCTCCCGCAGCGCTTTTTGCGCGTTAGGGTTCGTTTTTACCATCAGGAAAGCGCCTGTCAGCAGCACTGCGCACACCGCAAGCTGCACGGCGATGACCCGCACGAGATAATCCCCTGCCGGCCGCTGCGTTTTTTTCTCCCTTTTTTCTTCAGAAGGCCGGGGCCGCTCCCGCTGATAGGATTGTAATTCGTCCATCCATTTCACCTGCCTGCGCCGTAATTCCGGCTGTTTTCCCTCTATCTATATGCGCGGGAGGTGAAAAAAAGTCATGTCGCTGAGAGAAAACGGAAAGTTAACCCTCCGACGGTTCCACTTTTTTTGTGCACCCGCATAAGAAACAGCAGGGCCGCTGCAAGCACACAAACGCCAGCCGTAACGCAAGCTACAATCCGCTTGGCCGACCATAGCCCGGCCCCGTTTTCCCCAGTGGCTGGGATCGTCAATTCCTGTGAGGAAAGCGATGCATCCTCTAAGCGGTTAGTCGAAAGCGCCCCCGCTGCGTCACCGGGCGGCTCCCGCAGGGAGCCTTGTCCTCCAGCATCGATGTGGGAATCCGCATTCGTTGCAAGGCCCGCAGCTTTCGATGGATTCGATGAATAGGCGTCAGGAATAGAAGGCCAATGGGTATTCGAAGCGGTTACAGCTGTCGTCCCAACGGGCCGTGAGGAATGGGAGGCCTCGGCGTGCGTATTGTTCTGCGTGGAGGGCTGCTTTGTTTGATCAGCCTGCGTGCTGGGTTGTGGTCGCACAGAGGGGAATCCGGCTGCGGTAATACAGATTCTGAAGCGGAAGGGGCAGGAATATCCAGCGGTATCGTCAGTTCACACACCCGGCTTTTATCGCCTTTTCCATCCGTGAACCATATGGAGGCCGCTATATCTTCCGTAAATAGAGGCGCCGGGCAGATAATTGCTGCCTCCAACACATAATCACCATTATAACCATCCGGTTGATATTGGCCCGCCGCCTGCACTTCATAGGAAATTCCAGAAGTTTGGGCGTTTCCATCGGCATCCAGTGTAATCTCCGCTTTTCCAAGGCGGAGATGGACGCGTGAACGCCCGCTTCCCCGGCAAATGCTCCGTCTATGACTTGAAGGGCAAAATAAACACGACGGGCAGAGACATCCGCCTGCGTACGCACATCCGCATACGAAACGGCGCAGCCGCTCTCCTGCTCACTGCCAAACAGTGTGGAAAACGACGCTCCTGCCCACTCCCCCGGCTGCACATAACCATCAATCGAAATGTTGCCTGCATCGGCAAACGCAGAGCAGATGACCGCTAGACAAGCAACCAGGGCAATCCAATAAAAAAAATAGCTGTGAACCTTTTGCTTTCGTGAACAGTGCATATTCCTTTGACCCATGCGGATACATCCGGCTTAGCCTTGTTACTCCGCTTCGCTTTGTCATAAAAAATAGATTTCCGCATGAAAATTCCTCCTGCTATCCATGATGGGCATTTTCCAAAATGATCCAATCCCATCATACAGAAAAGAAAGAAAAATAGGGAATTTTGTGAAAAACATTCACTTTACAGGATTTATTCTATTTTTATCCATCCGTTTCTAGCCTAATAAATATCCCCCGGCTCCAGAGCGTTGTTTTAAGAAAACGTAGAGGGACAGCTACCGCCGTCCCTCAAAAATATTTCTTATCTCACCGCGCCTGTAGGCGGGGCTTTTTCATATGCGGTCAAAGCCCTATGATATTTGCAGTTCCACTTCGTATGTGCTAAACCATTATTGTCATTAGGCTTTACGTTTAACGTCCTCCTTTTGATACTTTAGTTGCAGTTGGCAGACCGCATCTTTATTGTATCAAAAGGAGTTTCTTTTCCATATGTAACACTATAGCTTTTTTTTGAACTCCCCGGCAGTTTACAAAAGAAAGCCCCCTGCGGCTCAGCAACCACAGGAGGCCTTTGTGTGCCCTAACTAAGAGATCATGAAGGTGTTATTTCTGCCAATTCCAGTTGTAAAACGCACTTTCACCGTATCGGTCAGAACATTCCCATAAATATCCTCAACAGTAACGGTCACCCACATGGAGCGAGCGCCGATGCCACGGCCATTCGGGGCAATCTTTGCTGTGCTTCCATTTGGCGTAATCGTAGCCTCCGGATCATCCACTGACCAATTGGCAGGCGACCAGGTGACGCTTGCGATCTCCGCGCCCTCTGTTACCTGAATGCCCAGGTCTACAGATGCCTTGCGGTAGGGCTGCGTCCACGGAACCTTCACATAGACCATATCGCCGCTGCGCTCGCCGCCTGTGATGGAAACGCTCTCCAGCGGTACGCTCTTGCCGAGCGCAACATATGCATCAAGCAGGGCCGCATAGGCATTGTCGACCGCCGCCTGCTTGGAAAGGGCATCCGGGCGACCGCCTTCGCCGTATCCAGCGCGGCGAACAGCGTGTCCAGAAGCGTCTGCTCATACTGCTCCGCCGTCAGGGGTGTCATCCGCGTCGACAATGGCGATGAGCTTATTGAGCTTCACCATATCGGCGCGTACAAACACCTTGCACTGAGCGGTAAAGCCGCCGTCCTCCGTTGTTGCGGTAATCACCGCATCACCGGGCGCAACCGCCGTAACGCGGCCGCCTGCTACCGTTGCGATAGAAGGATCGGACGATTCCCAGATCACAACCTTGTTATTGGCCTTGCTGGGCGTTACCGTAGCGGTCAGTTGTGCGGACGTACCGTCTGGGAGCGTCAGCTCCGTGCGGTCGAGCGTGACACCGGTCACGCCGACCGCAGCCTTTTTGAAGGTGACAGTGCAGGTGGCCTTCAACTCCGGATTATCGTCGGATGTAGCTGTGATCGTTGCGCTCACAGGGGAATACAGCAGGCCTGTGTAGGAGACCTTGCCATTCGCATCCACCCGGATGAGCGCATTGTCGCTGCTCCAATTGACTGCTTTATTAGTCGCGTTTTCCGGAGCCACCGTTGCCGTCAGCTGCGTGGAAGCGCTGCCGATTCCGGCGGTTACGGATGTTTCCACGGTGATCTCGCTACCCTGGTCGATCGTGATACCCGTCACAGGCTGATACACGGTGACCTTCATTTCGCGGGTAATCTTGCCGTTGATCGGCGCAACAGAGCCAGTGTGCGCACGCACATAAAGCGTGGTTTCCCCGCCGCCAACAGCCGTTACCGTAAACGTGCCGCCCTGGCCGCCGGGCGCGTCGACGTTATCGGCCTTATCAATGCGAAGAACGCCGTCGGTTACGCCATTTTCATAGCGAACCTGTCCGTTCACCATCAGGCCCACGTCAACGTTGTTGAAATCGATCAGTGCGCCGTCGTCATACAGCGCCAACGGATAGACCGTAAAGCTGTAGGTTCCGGTTTCCCCGACCGTCAGATAATCCGGGCCGCTGAACTCAAGATCCGTGGGGCTTGAGTTGTTGGAGCCAGGATGTTGCCGTCGATCGTGCGGGAAATACCGTCGATCGTCGCCGTGACCTCAATCTTATTGCCCCAGTTTCCGCCGGAACGGATGGTGAGCAGGCCGGTCTCGTCGACGACGGCATAATTGGAGTTATTGGTCGTCCAAACCACATCGCCCGGCTTTACAACCGCGCCTTCCGGCTGAATGTTTGTGATGGTGAGCTGACGGGTTCCGCCGTAGGAATTCAGGCCGTCCAGCTTACCGAAGATCTCAAAGGATTCTACATCCAGCTGCTCCACCACCGTCACGGTAACGGAATCATTGATGGTGATTCCAAGGATGAAGTTGCCGACAACCGTGATGATCTTCCGGAGCGTTTCTGCCTGATCGCTTTGGTTGGCGTCCAGAATCCCCTGGATCGTCTTACCCAGAGCGTCGATCACCGTTTGAGAAACAGTCAGGCCGAACAGCTCGGTGATCACGCTGGCAATCGTTGTGCCGGCATGCGCGATGCCGCCGAACTGGTCAATCAGCTTGGAGATGTTTTGATAGAGGCCTTCTGTATCCGGCTTGGCAGTAATTTTATAGGTGCCGGGCTTGAGGAAGGTTACATGGCCCTCTGCATCGATGGTGGCGTCCCCGGTGGGAAGCGTGATCCAATCGAGATTGCCGATCTTCTTGGTGACCTCCCAGTTGACGCCCATATGCAGGCGTAGCGGTGTGGTGATGCCTTCCATATCCATGGAATAGCCCACCTCGACCGTTTGTGGAACCGCATCATGGTTGGTGATATACGTGCCGTTCGGAATGAACATGGAGCTGATCGAATCGTTGTTATCAACCACGACATGCGTAGAGCTGGAGACCAGCTCCTCGCCGGTTTCCGCATTGACCAGCACAGCCTGAATCTCCACGTTGATGCTGTTGAGCGTTTTCCGCAGGGATTCCGCCAGATTTTTGGCCGTTTCCTCGCCCAGCACGGGCTTCAGGCCAACCTCAAGAACGTTAACGATGCCCTCGGTATCCATCTGATCAATTTCATACTCGTCGAACCAGCCGTAAACCATATCGGCAAGGCCCGGGCCGATGAGCCACAGGGAGGCGATATTGGTATCCACCCAAACGCGCAAGATTGCGCCCTTGGAGCTGTCGCGCCCTGTGACAACGCCGTTTTCATCCACATGCGCGAGATACGGCGTCGGTGAAGACCAGCGCACCTGCGTGCCTTCCGGCAGCGTTTCACTGCCGTTAAACAGCACGCTCAGCTGCTTTTGCTCCGTCTCCTTGATGTGCATCGGGGTTTTATCGTTACCGGAGACAACCACTCCGTCGCACAAGATCTGCAGCGTATCGTCCGCCGCAAAAGCATACATGGGGATAAGAGTGGTACACAACAGCACAAGACAGAGCAGTATGCTGAGGTACCGTTCGGTTTTGCTCATTTACATCACCTTTTCTTCTCTCAGGAGCCGTCTGAAAGCAGGGCTCGCAACGCCCTTGAACGTTGGTTGGAGCCTGGCCAAAAGAGCCCTGCTCGTCCAACAAATTTAGATCAGGCACACAAAAGTTTTAAAAAAACGGCTCCATATATTTGTCTCGAAAGACGATTTTATCTTATCATTTGAAACGTTTCTAGTCAATAAGTTTTATGCAATAAAGGAATCATAGCATAAAATATGTGATAAACATAGCGGCTGATTTGTTTTTATCCCAATTATTACGGAATAACGACCAAAAATTCCCTTTGTTTATTTTATGCAGCCAAAGCAGATAAAATGGAGATGAAAAAAAGCCACGGTTACACTCTATAAACGCAACAGAAAGGATCGGATTTTTATGAAAAAAAAAGCGGTCAAGGCACTTTCCATCATTCTCATATGCTGGTGCTCGCTCATGATTGTATTATATTTAGGCGTCATCGTGCTGAACGATATCGAATGGGCTCCTCCCGGCTGGCTGTGGATGCTTATAAACTCTGCTTCCTATCTATTATATGGCGGTATTCTGATCGTGCCGCTACTGTTTGTGCTCACAATGGTTCTCTTGACCATCTTGCGCATCCGCTATGGGCCGCTTTCGGAAGGGCTTTTGCGGCTCTCGATGGGAGCTACGGCAGAATGCCCGCCATTCCTTTGATTCTGTTCATTGATATCTGGTTTTTGGAACTGCTTTCGTAAATCCGAACAAAATGGGCCGCTGCAACGCTTTGTGCAACAGCCCATTCAAAAATTTTTACAGTATGTATGTGGGGAAACCTTAAAAGAGAAGGCCAGGGCCTGCTGTGCCAGCTCCTTTAAATCCAACCCGTTGACCTCAGCCGGATAAGGGCTGCGCCCAAGCACCCATTTCCACTCCATGCGGAACCAATCCTCGGCCTGCTCCATTTCGCTGCGGCGATCTTTCGCTTCTCCTGTCAGCTCCGCCCGACGGAGCGCCACCCACTTCTCCCACCGTGGGCGGCAAAGTCGTGCGTCAGACCAGCCCACTGCTTATTGGAATAATCACGCAGGCCGCCCTCATTCGCCTGCCGCAGAGAGCCCCAAGTAGTAATCAGGGCACGGGCGTTAAATTCATAAAGATCGTGCGTGAAATCATCCGTCCCTTCCGCAAGCTCCCGCGCGCCGCGCAGCCATGTTCCGAGCAGGAACTCCCTGCGCGTGCCAAGCACCTGCTCGGTCAGGCCGATGAGCCGGAAGAACCGGGTGCTATAATCATCGAATACCGCGAGATTCTTTTTCCGGTATGCCTGTACCATCGTGTTATGATATTCCTGCGCCGTATTCGAGAGCACCTGTTTCAAGCAGTCTGCCAAATCGAAGAGATAGCCGTCGCTCTGCCTAAGCGTATCATAGTCCTCCAGCAGCAGCTGAACCGCGCGCTCAAATTCGTGCTTATCATAGCCGATGACCGCCGTGCCCCAGGAGGAGGCAGAGCGGATTTCAAACGCCGGGCGGGCGTTCACCACAGATTCCGGCGCGCCCTCGCCGTTGTGGTTGAGAGGGGGTTATATACCGTTGTGCGCAGCACGCGGAACGCCTCCCGCGCCGCGCTGCTCTCCGCACCGTAACGCCTGCGCGCATAGTGCGCCAACCATTCATCCGGGTCGATGGGAGAAAGCTGTTCCGGCGTTTCACTCCAGATCGTCTCAAAAACAGGTCGAATAGAACAGGATTGCTGAATGTCGCCTCCGGCGTGATGCCGATGCCCGCCATGCAGCTTGCGGTGTTCGCGGCGCGTGCAACTTCGCTTGCGACCGTATCCATGTGGCCGTTAAGACCCATGCGCCCACCGAAATTATTGAGCATACACCACAACCACGGCGTCTGGTCAAACTCACCGCCCGCCCAAGTTTCCCAATGCGGCCGCGCCTCGGCGTAGAGGTCAAGCACCAGCGCGTGCTCTTTGCGGCCGCGCAGGCCATGCAGCAGGGCTTTGGAGGGGTTCTCCCCCACGACTGAATCACCCACACGCTTTGTGGATTGTTTTGGAGCATCTCGTCGAGCACTACCTGCGCCATTTTCTTCGGGGACATGCCGCCGTTTCGTCCGCCCTCATGGAAGGGATCGGTGGCGTAATAACGGCTCACATCACCGAACACTTCGCGCTGGCAGCGATAAAAGAGCCGCGCGAGCCTACGATAAGCGCCCGTTGTGGTTTTGAGCATGGCGGGGCGCGGGAAGCCGTTCCATAGCCCCTGCTTGATAACCTTCGCGTCCCGCACCTTTTCCTTTTGCTTGATATCGGCGGGAACCATGCCGCTGTAGCCCTGCAATACAGGCTGCATACCAAGGCGACGCATGAGCAGATGGTTGCGGCGTGCAAGGCTGGTGCGCGCAGCGAACCAGCTATCGTGCACCGGGCCGCCGAAGCCGCTGATATTCGCCATATAGGCCCAGGCGTAGTAGGCGGGGCCGGCGATAAAATCCTTACACTCCATGTGGGAATAGCCGAGCGCGTGCAAGAACCGCCGCCAGACCTCCTCCTGCGCCGTGATATCAAGCACGAGGTTGACCCCGTTCATAGCGAGCCAGTAGAGCTCGCGTTTCCACTCTGATTCCCCCCAGAAAGCCATGGTATAGGAGAGAGTGCAGTAATTATAGCTGTAGCGCGTTTGAAACGGCGTTTCACGCCGCACAGGCTCTCCCACCGGGACGGGCTCGTCCGGCAGATCGACCTGTTTGCTCATCTGCGAAACATGCGCGTTGCAGCAATACTTGAGATAGTGGTTAAACCCTGTGGCTAAGCAGACGCCGGTGCGGCCCTCGATTACAATTTTTCCATCCTCATCGGAGAGTAAAAAATAATCCCGCCCCATTTGCCCCGGTTTCCGGTCATTTTCCGCAAGACGCAGCGTGAACCAGTCCGCGCGCGCTTCGCCTATGGTGTAGGCGATCAGCTCCCGTACTTCTTGCAGCGTATCCTCCTGCGTAATAGGCACGTTATAGGCGGACTGCTCAAAATCCTCCGGAGGTATGAATGCAGCCGGTTCACATCTCTGGCCGCATGGCTCGCCATAGGCCTCCACACCGCGCAGCGACGCGCCGTCCGCCGCGTTGTTATAGGTCACGCGTACACGCAGGAACCGCGCTTCGCAGTCAACGGAAAATGCATCCCCCTCGGGCGGACAGGTCATTTCCTCCACCTTTTGCGCAATACGGGAAAAATTCACGCCGTCCGCACTCGCATAAACGTCAAACAAAGTCGCGCCCTCAGCCGGCGTGCGGATTACAATTCTGGAAAGCCTATAGCAGCCCCTCAGATCGATCTGCGCATAGGCCGGGTAAAGTGTGGAAGTCCAGCAGGTGGAGGGATTTCCATCTGTGATACAGACGGCCGTTTTCCGGTTTTCATTGGTGTGGACAGGCTTGTGGAGCGCCAAATCGACGCGTGAAGATATTTTTGACATAGGAGAACCTCCTCAATTTCATATGATTTTACGCAATTAAAAATAAAACGACCATAGCCCTCCACAAAGGGAGAGCCATGGCTGTTCTTTATTCCTCAAAGCCGCCGTCCTCCTGCGCTGCCGGCATTTCATCCGACATCGCATTCATCTCCAGCCACTGCTGCTTGGAGATGAGCACCTTGCGCGGTTTGCTGCCCTCGAATGGGCCGACGATACCGCGTGATTCCAGCTCGTCCACCAAGCGGGCCGCGCGCGCATAGCCCTAAGCGCAGCCGCCTTTGCAGGAGCGTCGTCGAGGGCCATCTGCGCCTCCACAACCACCTCGATGGCCTTAGGCAGCATTTCATCAGAATCGCCGTCGCTCTCCGCATCCGCCGCGCCACCGCCTTTTTTCTTTTCCGCCGCGGCCTGGCGGTCGATTTCTTGGATGACCTCGTCGTCGTATTCCGCCTTCTCCTGCCCTTTGATGAATTCCACGACCGACTCCACCTCGTCATCGGAGAGGAAGCAGCCTTGAATACGCACGGGCTTGGAGGTGCCGACGGGGCTAAAAAGCATATCGCCGTTGCCGAGCAGCTTCTCAGCGCCGGACATATCGAGAATTGTGCGCGAATCCACCTGCGAAGAAACGGCAAACGCGATCCGGCTCGGGATGTTCGCCTTGATGATGCCGGTGATGACGTCGACCGAGGGGCGCTGCGTCGCGATGACAAGGTGCATGCCCGCCGCGCGCGCCATCTGCGCCAAACGGCAGATGGAGTCCTCCACCTCGTTGGGTGCAGCCATCATCAGGTCGGACAATTCGTCGATAAAAATCACGACGCTCGGCAGCGGGCTTTTCTCCGGATCCTTTTTGCAAAGCTTGTTGTAGCCCGCCATATCGCGCACGTTGTTATCCGCAAAAAGCTTATAGCGGTTGAGCATCTCCGTTACTGCCCAGCCGAGCGCGCCTGAGGCCTTGCGTGGATCCGACACGACGGGCACGAGCAGATGCGGAATGCCGTTATAAATACTCAGCTCAACTTTCTTGGGGTCGATCATAAGAAGCTTTACTTCATCCGGGTGAGCGTTATAGAGAATGCTGACAATCATTGAATTCAAGCAAACAGATTTGCCGGAGCCTGTGGTGCCCGCGATCAATAGATGAGGCATCCTGGCAAGATCCGCGCAGGTGATGTTGCCTGCAATATCCTTGCCCAAGGCAACGTTTAATTTGCTCTTTGCCTGCTGGAAGGCGGGCGTTTCGATGATCTCGCGCAGCGTGACCATGGTGCGCGTGCGATTCGGAATTTCAATGCCAACGGCCGCCTTATTCGGGATTGGCGCTTCAATGCGCACGCCGGAGGCCCCGCAAGATTCAGGGCAATATCATCGGCCAGGTTGGAGATGCGGTTAATGCGCACGCCTGCGGAGGGCTGCAATTCATAGCGCGTAACGGCAGGCCCGCGGCTGATATCTACGATTTTCGTCTCAACGCCGAAGCTTTTGAGGATATCGACGAGCTTGCGCGCATTGGCCTTAAGCTCTTCACTGTAATTAAAGGAATCTGCCGCCTTTGGCTGCTCCAGGCAATCGTAGGGAGGTAAAGCGTAATCCGTCCCGTTTTCCCGCGCGCGGGGCGCCGGCTCCTCACGGACGGGCGCTGGAGCGGCTGGCTTCGCCGCCTTGCGGATGATATCATCAAGCGCAAAGGAGGGCTGCGGGGCCTTTTCAACTGCTTGCGGCTCCAAATCGGCCCCCTCCTGCTCCACATCCACCACAGGCACATCCGCAGAGGGGATCGCCCTTTCTTTCCCTACTTCCATTGAGCCGAAGAGGAGTTCGGGCGGCAATTCGGGCAGCGGGGCGGTAAAACCAGGCACATCCAGCGGGATATCCGGATCAAAACCGCACTTGCGGCGTTTCCGGCGGCGCTCTTGTTGCGGCGGCAAAGCAACCTCCCGCATTGGTTCCGGCAAAGTCTCCGGCTTTTCCTTCGTCTGGCGGGGATGCTTTTCACGCGGCGACCGCGGATTTTCCTCCCGCTCCTGCAAACGCTCTGCAATCATCGGCCAGCACAGCAGCGTCAAATCGACGAGCATCAGCAAGATCACCGTTACAGCGGCAGGGGCTCTGCCAAAAAGAGCAGAATTCCTCCAAGCATCGCGCCGACGGCCCCGCCCCCGATACCGCCGAAGCCTTGGGCATAGGCATCTTTTAAATCTTCCGCCCAGCCCATGCCAACGGTATCATGGCCCAGAATATGTAAGGCGCTGCTTAGCAACAAGATGAAAAGGGCAAGCTGCACACCGCGCACCACCTGCGGCTTCTGCACGCGGCGCAAAAATAAAAGCACCGCAAAATAGACCAAAAGGCCGATCCACAGAAACACACACCAGCCGAATACGCCCAGCAGAAAGCCTTGAATTGCGCCCCACAAGCTCTGCCCAGGCACAACGGCCAAGCAAAACAGAAATACCGCCAAAAACAGCAGCAGCACGCCGTCCCGCTGGCCAGCGCGCATGAGGCGGCGCTCCTCCTCCGCTTGGCGCGCTTTTGCGGATTGGCGGGAACCCCCTGTTTGGGTTTTCCCCTTCCCGCCTGCGCTGTTTTTTTTATTTGCCACAGAAGGCTTTTTCTTCGTCTGACTGGCCATTGTGAGAAACATCCTTTCGGCCCGATGGGCCTGAAGCGCTGCTCCAGGCCCAAAATGCCGTTAAATTAACATCAACCACAGAAGCGGTCGGCTTGAACGATCAGGCGACGCCCGCATATTCAAGCGCGCTGAAAATCACCACTGCCGTGCCGAGCACGAGGCAGTAATAGCCAAAGAATTGAAACTTATCTTTTTTGACGAGCCATTCAAGCGCTTTGATCGCGGCCACACCGACAGCCGCTGCAACAGCCACGCCGATGATTACATAGGTCCACTCGATGGGCTCCGGCGATGCGATTGCGTCTTTAAACTCCATCAAATTCGCCGCAAGGATCGCCGGGATACCGAGAATGAAGGAATACTGCACCATATAATCCCGATTCACGCCGCACATCATGCCGGTAGCGATCGTCGAACCGGAACGGGAAACCCCCGGCAGGCTTGCCGCGAGCATCTGCGCGAGGCCGACTGCTACCGCATCCCTGCCCTCGACCTGGGAATGCGTTTTGCGGTGACGATAGCGCCAGGTGCCGAACAGAAGCAGAAAGGCTGTGAGCAAGAAACAGAAGCCCTCCACCATCACGTCATTGTCCTCTGCAAGGCTGCCAACAGCGTCCATCAAGCTCCGCCCGCCGCCGATCGGCAAGAGCAACAGCAGAAGCGGCACACAGGAAAGAACAAACATCACGAGCATGTGCTGCGTTGCATCCATCTGCTTCCACTTGAATTTTCCGGTAAAAATATCCTTCAGCATGGAAAACACCGCTAAAACAAGCTTCCAGATTGTTTTATAATACACTAAAAAACAGCGAGCAGAGTGCCCATATGGAGCATAACGGAAAAGAAAAGGGAGCCTTCCCCACTGGTATGTAGAAAATGCTGCGCAAGCGAAAGATGCCCGCTGCTTGAGATCGGCAAAAATTCGGTGATCCCCTGCACAACGCCGAGGATGATCGCTTTGAGTACCGTCATCTAAACTATCCCTCCAAATTCATCATCATGATCGGGTATTTCTATATGTATCCTTTCCGCACCGTATGCATGACGGGCGGCAAGGCTGATATTCTATTGATTATTGCCTGCCCGGCCGGTAAATGCGGCCGGGCGCAAAGCTGGGGTTGAGATAATCAAACGGATTCGTCGAGATCAGGCTTTCGATTACCGGCCCGTCCGCGGTCTCCCTGCATTCTACCCCGCCGCTGCCACGCGGGTAAAAAGCCGGGCGTGCAATGGGCTCCGGGGAAAAATATCAGTTTCGGAAATAATAGTATGGAGCATCCTATTCGCCGCCCTTCCCCTGCGCCTGCTCAATGAGGCCATAGAGGCAATCCATCGCGTCCGAAAGGCCGCCAAGAGAATCAATCAGGCCTTCCTTGACGGCGTCCTCCCCATTTAACACCGTGCCAACATCCATCATCAGCTCCCCCGTCTCCATCATCAAGCGGCGGAATTCCTCAGAGGTAATATTAGAATTTTCGCAAACAAAACGAACGATCCGCTCCTGCATCTTATCAAAATAAGAGAGCGTCTGCGGCACGCCGATGACAAGCCCGTTCATGCGCACGGGATGAATGGTCATCGTTGCTGTGGGCACAATAAAAGATTGTTTGGCGGAAACAGCCAGCGGCACGCCGATAGAATGGCCGCCGCCGAGCACAAGCGAAACGGTCGGCTTTTTCATCCCGGCGATGAGCTCCGCGATGGCAAGCCCTGCCTCGATATCGCCGCCAACGGTATTGAGGATAATGAGCAGCCCCTCAATCTCCTTTTTTGCTTTCCTCAATCGCAACGAGCTGTGGGATGACGTGCTCATATTTGGTTGTCTTATTTTGGGGCGGCAGGATATAGTGCCCCTCGATCTGGCCGATGATGGTCAGGCAGTGGATATAATGGCCGTTTTTATCTACCGTGATCGATCCGGTTTCGATAATTTGACGGATATCATCCTGCACCTGGCCGCTGTTATCCCCTCCGTTATCAGAATTCCCCTGCTCCGGCTCCGGTGCGGAAAGCGGAGGCTGCTCCGTGGTAAAGGCCGTAGCGGCAGCCGTTTGCGTCATGGCGTCTTTCATGGTGGAAGCTCCCCTCTGTTGCTGTATTCCGTGCTATTTTGCCCGGAAAAAGAAGGGTTATCACAGAAAAGAAGCATATGCTTGCCAAAATGCCTGACGGTTTATTATACCAGTTTTTCGGCATGAGGGCAACTATACAATCGTTACTGAAACTGCTTACTTTTTGTCGGTTAAGGGAAAAAATCCAGTTTTTGTAAAAATCATCTTCCTATCCGCATACTTTTCAGCATTATGCTATATTGTATTTCAAACAGCGGATGCTATAATGAAGAAGTGTTCCGATCACTATTTTTGCAGGACGAGAAAGGAGCCCTATGCGATGTTAAACGAAAAGATTGCCAAACTACTGAACACACAGATTAATAAGGAGTTCTATTCGGCTTACCTGTATCTCCATTTTGCAAACTTTTATGTGGAGCAGGGCCTCAATGGATTTGCCAACTGGTATCAGATCCAAGCGCAGGAAGAGCGCGATCACGCGCTGTTGATGCTCCAGTACCTACAAAATAACGATGCCAAAGTCGCCTTGGAGGCAATCGCACAGCCTGACGCCGTGCTCAAGGAGAACATGGACCCCTTGAAGGCTGTCAAGGAGCAGGGCGAGGAGGAGAAAAACGCCGCCGATTTAATCAAGAAGATGGAACTGTTCGGCAGCGAGAAAAAGGGCCTCTATATGCTCGATCAAGAGCTGGCGGCCCGCGTTTATGCCGCACCCAGCTTGACCTTGTAAGGATTGTTTGTTTTTCATACAGATACATCCCTCTGCCTGAAAAAGATGTAAAAAGCCTGGAAGCAGATCGCTTCCAGGCTTTTTTATTGGCGCTTTAAGCCTCCGAATCTGGATACGCACCAAATTCGAAGGCCTCACGCCCAACGCATCCTATTTGATACTGCATGAATCCGATCATTGCTTCTGGCTTTTTATCACCTTTAGCCTTGAAAAGTCCTCGCGCTCCTTTTCCTCCAGCGCTTCAGTGATGAATTTGATCGTCGCTTCAAACTGCGGAATCATGATGTTGTGCAATGCGTTTGCGCGCTTCTGCGTTTTTTGATCGCCTGCGCAAGGCGGTAAACGCCGTTTTCAATCTCCGCCAGCTCCGCAGTGAGGTGCTTCACTTCATCAAAGCAGCGATATGCGTCATCCAGCATGGAATTGGTGGAATGGAGGCCGTAATAAATATCCTCTTTTGTCTCGCCGATCGATACCATCGGCAGCTCCACGCCCATCACGCTGCGAAAATCCACCGCAAGGCTCTGATCCACGGGCACGGCCTGCGCGAAGGAGGAGCACATACCTAGGGTTACATTTGCCCGCTGCAACGAAGCATAGGCTTTGGTATAGGTGCTGTCAATCCGGTTTTGCACCTCATTCGCCTTATCGATCATCAGCATCATCTCACGCACTAAAATGTTACGCTTGCGATCCAGCAGGTCATAGCCGAGCTTGGCAAGGTCTAAAGACTTCCGAGTGCTGATTAAGTTGCTTTTGGTGGGAAACACCTGGCCAGCCATGGCGGCCACCCCCTGATTTCAATGAATGTAAGAAAAGCAGGCAAACGGCGGCTCCAGCCGCCCTTACCCAATCAATTATTTGGAATCGCCTTTATAGTGCTGATCGAGCATTTCTTCATCCACACGGTCGAGCTGCTCGCGCGGCAGCATAGAGAGAAGCTCCCAGCCGAGATCGAGCGTTTCCTCAATGGTGCGGTTCTCCGTATAGCCCTGATTGATGAACCTTTGCTCAAAAACGCGGCCGAATTCCATCAGCTGCTTATCCGCGGCGGAAAGCTCATCCTCACCGATTACAGAGGCTTAGCGCCTTCGCATCCTGCACCTTTGCATAGGAGGCGAAAAGCTGATTGGAAAGCATGCTGTGATCGTCACGCGTATAGCCTGCTCCGATGCCATCCTTCATCAAACGAGACAGCGACGGCAGCACGCTCACAGGTGGGTAAATGCCGCGTGTGTCAAGATCACGATCCAGCACGATCTGACCCTCTGTGATATAGCCCGTCAGATCGGGGATCGGGTGGGTGATATCGTCGTTAGGCATGGTGAGGATCGGAATCTGCGTGACAGAGCCGCCCTTTCCCTTGACAATGCCCGCGCGCTCATAGAGAGACGCAAGGTCAGAATACAGATAGCCGGGGAAACCCTTTCTGCCGGGAATCTCACCTTTGGAGGAGCTAAATTCACGCAGCGCCTCAGCGTAGGAGGTCATATCCGTGAGGATGACAAGGATGTGCATGCCGAGATCAAAGGCCAGATATTCCGCAGCAGTCAGCGCGCAGCGCGGGGTTAAAATACGCTCAATGATCGGATCGTTCGATAGGTTGAGGAACATGACGACGCGATCCATCACATTCGCGCTCTCAAAGGAGCGGCGGAAATATTCCGCAACGTCGTTTTTGACCCCCATAGCGGCAAAAACGATGGCAAACTCAGAATTATCCTTGATGGACGCCTGCTGCACAATCTGCACCGCCAGCTCATTGTGCTTCATGCCGGAACCGGAGAAGATGGGCAGCTTCTGGCCGCGGATCAGCGTGGCCAACGCGTCGATGGAAGAAATGCCGGTGTTGATATAATCCCGCGGATAAACGCGGGAAACCGGGTTAATCGGCGCGCCGTTTACGTCCCGGCGGCAAGTGGGATATACCTCGCCCATGCCGTCGATCGGGCGGCCGAGGCCGTCAAACACGCGGCCCAGGATTTCCGGAGAAAGCGGCAGCTCCATCGGGTGGCCGGAAAGGCGCGTGCGGGTATTGACCATCGACACGCCGCGCGTGCCCTCGAACACCTGGATGACCACACGCTTGCCATCGATTTTGACGATTCTGCCCGCGCGCACGCTCCCGTCGTCGAGATGCAGCTCCACCATTTCTTCATTGCTCGCGTTATCCACATCATCAAGGACGACCAGGGAGCCGTTGATTTCCTTTAATCCAATGTGTTCCAGTATCATTTCAAATGACCACCTTTCCGTAGCTGCTAGGGAAGCGCTGATACAATCAAAGCACGCGCCCCGCCGACACATTTTTGCCCCGAACAGCGTCCAAAATGCTTTGAATACGGCATGTATTCGTGCGTTTTTTTCCTTGTTGGAGCGTAAATCCGTTCGACAATTCGCGTATCCGACTCAATCAGTGCGTCATCTAGAGCCGGGCCTATGCAGTTTATTTCAAAAAGCCCTTGAGCGATTGATCGATTTCAGCCTCATAGCTGTCGAACAACTCCAGCTTATCGTTGGGAATATCGTATTTTATTTTGACAAGCTTATCAAACAGCCCCGTTTGCATAATTTTGGAGATCGGCACCTGGCGCGCCACGATTTCCTGACATTTGTGGTAGAGATAGAGGATGACCTTCATCATCTTCAGCTGCTTTTCCAGCGGAACATAGGTGTCCTCCGCATGGAACGCATTCTGTTGCAGGAAGCCGACGCGCACCACACGGGCGATTTCGATAATCAGCTTCTGGTCATCTGGCAATACGTCGGCGCCGATGAGCTTCACGATCTCCATCAGCCGGTTTTCTTCCAGCAGGATGCCGCACAGCTCTTCCCGGTAAGCCATGAATTCCCGGCCTACATGCTCCTCATACCAAGGGGCAAGATCGTTGATATATTCACTGTAGCTGTCGTTCCAGTTGATCGCGGGATAATGGCGCGCATAGGCAAGGCTCTTATCCAGCGCCCAGAAGCAGCGGGTAAAGCGCTTGGTATTCTGCGTGACAGGCTCTGAAAAGTCGGAGCCCTGCGGGGACACGGCGCCAATGACAGTGATAGAGCCCTCCTCCCCGGAAAGCGTTTGCATATAGCCGGTGCGCTCATAAAATTCCGAAAGGCGCGACGGCAAGTAGGCCGGGAAGCCTTCATCCGCCGGCATTTCTTCCAAGCGGCCGGAAATCTCGCGCAGCGCCCCGCCCAGCGGGAGGTAGAGTCTGCCATCAGGGCGGTGTGGTAGCCCATATCACGGTAATATTCAGCGAGAGTGATGCCGGTGTAGATCGACGCTTCACGCGCCGCCACAGGCATGTTGGAGGTGTTGGCAATCAAAACGGTACGGTCCGTCAGCGGACGACCGGATTTCGGATCGACTAGCTCGCTGAACTCGTTCAGCACCTGCGTCATCTCGTTGCCGCGCTCGCCGCAGCCGAGATAAACGATAATGTCGGCGTCGCACCACTTGGCAAGCTGATGCTGCGTCATGGTCTTGCCCGTGCCGAAGCCGCCGGGGATCGCCGCTGCGCCGCCCTTTGCAATAGGGAACAGCGTATCAATCACGCGCTGGCCGGTAATCAGCGGGCGCTGTGCGGGAAGCCGCGTTTGCACCGGGCGCGGGGTACGGATTGGCCAGCGCTGGCAAAGCGTCAGCTGATGCTCCCGGCCGGCTTCATCGCGCAATACGGCGATTTCATCCTCTAAGTGATATTTTCCATTAGGCTTTACGGAAATGATCTCGCCGGAAAGCGCGGGCGGCACCATCATTTTATGAGTAATCAGCGGCGTTTCCGGGCATTGCGCATAAATTGCGCCGCCTGAAAGCCTGTCGCCGGGCTTGACGAGCAGGGTAACATCCCACTCTTTCTCCAAATCCAGAGCGGGCACGCTTGAGCCGCGGCCGATAAATGCGCCGAACTGCTCTTCAATCGTATTCAAAGGGCGCTCAATGCCATCAAATATGCTCCGGATGATGCCCGGGCCGAGGGTGACGCTCATCGGGCCGCCGGTGGAAACCACCGGTTCGCCGGGGGTCAGCCCTGTTGTGTCTTCATAAACCTGGATAGTTGTCTGATCCGCATCTAGGCCGATCACTTCACCAACTAGGCGGGCGTTGCCTACATAAACCCTTTCCATCATGCGTAAGGTCGTTGCGCCGCGAATGGTTACAACCGGGCCGTTGATGCCGTAAATTACATTTTGATTGGAATCGGACATTGTGTATCACCTCCGGCGCATTTATTGTTCCAGCGTTAATCCTGCATGCTCCAAAAACCAGCCGTGCTGGTTTTGCAGCCTGTTATCCAACGTATCGTCCGCTACAAGGCCTTTTGCTTCACACGAGGCCTTCAGGCCGCCGATACGGATAAAGCATCCGCCCGCACTTCACAGGGGCGGCCGAACGCCGCGCGCAGTGCATCCGCAAGCGGGATATCCGCCTCGCGCACCAAAAGCACTACCGACTCCCCCTGCGGAAGGAGCGCCGCACAGCGTGCCGCACTGCCGAAGAGGAAGGCCTGATATTCAGGTTTTCCGTAAATGCACGGAGCGATTGCTCGGCCTCCAGAAAAACCTGGTCGGCAATCTCCGTGCGCCTGCCGGCCAGCGCCGTGCGTAAAGAGGCCGCTTCCTTAGCAAACTTCTGGTTGACTGCCACACGCTGTTTATACAGCTCTTTCCTGATGAGCTGCTGCGCCTGTGCCTGCGCCTCCGCTTTGGCGCGCTCCAACGCCTCGGCATTCGCCTGATCCACCTGCGCCTCAATCTGCCTGCGGCGCTCCTGAGCATCCCTATCGATCGCATCCAAAAATTTTGCGATTCGTTCATCTTGTTCGAGCATGTGCCTCACCTCAAATCTTTACGCCGATCGCTTCACGCACATATCGGGTAATGGAATCCTTTGCGCGGCCAGAACCGTGCCGGTCGGGAATTTCCACGATCAGCGGCCGGTCGCAGCTCTGCTTCATCTTCGATACCTGCTCCGGGCATAGCTTTACTAGCAGCTCCGTGATGAGCACGATACCGATATCCTCCGCGGCCATAGCGGTGTTCAGCGCTTTTTCGACGCTTTCCGGGTCGTGGACAACTTCGCCCTCAATCCCTGCCAGGCGCATGCCTGTCAGGGTATCCATATTATCACTGATTAAATAAAAGCGCATTTCAATCCACCGCCCCTGATCAATCAATTTCTAACGATTAGCTAAACAGCATTAACAGCGCGATAACCAGGCCGTAGATAGCGATTGCCTCGCCCAACGCGACAAACAGCATGGATTTTGCAAAGGATTTGGGATCTTCACTCGTTGCGGCGATTGCGGCAGGAGCGCCGGAACCAACCGCGATACCGCCGCCGATCCCCGCCAGGCCGACGGCAAGGCCGGCCGCGATCATCGTCATACCCTTGGAATTATCCGCCTGGGTATCGTCCGCATTGGCGGCTGTCTGCTCGGTCTGCGCGGGAGACGCAGGCTGATCCGCTTCATTTGCGGCGGAAGCGCCGAGCGCCAGCGCGGACATCAGCACAACCAACACGAGCAGCGTGGCGATATGGGAAACCATCGCCTTCTTCATCGGCACACCCTGCGCTCTTTTGCGGAACAGGGAGTAAAAAGGAAAGAAACAGCACAACGATCGGGACGATGGCAAGCATAGCATACAGAAACGTGGACATAATCGTTACCTCCAAAAATGCAATTGTTTTTCTCAATCTATCAGAAACTGACGCCCCGCGTCATTGGATGGACTCGGATACATGGTGCAGGCGCACCGGCTCGAAGGAACGGCCCTCGCCCGCGTAGCAGCGGCTAAACAACTCGTAGAACTCAAAGCCTCATCACCTGGATGGAGGTGAACAGCAGCCTCCAGATCACGAAAATATTGCCCAGCACGACCACGATCAGGTTCACCACCGTGCTGCTCGTCAGCCCCGCGATGGCGAACACTGCGGTCATCATACCGGCATGCACCAATACGAACGCGCCAATTCGCAAGAAGGAAATGGTGTTGCTGAAAAAAGAAAGGATATATTCAAACAGCTCAAAAGAAATTCTCTAGAATATAGTCTGTTATGCTCTCCGGCTTCCAATCCGGATGGTGGTCGATCAGGCCAATGAGAATTTCCTTGAAGAAGAGGATGATGCAGGCAATGCCAATCAGCACGCCAAGCACTGCATTCGGTACAATCGTTTTGCTCGTCATAAAGTTATACACAAAGCAAACGCCCGAAAGATACAGCACAATGCCGGTTAATCCGCTTTGGCTGAAGAGCGCCTCGCCGAATTTTTTTATGCTTGAGGCATCCATAAATATTAATCAACATGGTAAAGACCAGCAGCACCACGCCAATGCCAATGGAAACGAGCAGCAAGCCGGTGATGGATTCCATGATATCGACCGGTTTGCCTGAAAGGCCAACTGCATGGTAAAGCGGGTCAAACCAGGTTTCATACCCGAAGCACTCGCCATAGACTAGGCCGAACACACAGGCCGACACACCACAGGGAACAAGGATTTTTCCGATCTGCATGCCCTTGAGCTTCCACATCAAAAAAGCCCGCGATCCCCAGCACGACGCCTTGGCCAAAATCGCCGAACATAATGCCGAACATTACCGTATAGGTGATTGCAACAAAGGCAGTCACGTCGATATCCTTGCCGGAGGGAAGGCCGAACATGCCGACCAGATATTCAAATGGGCGGAAAATCCGCGGATTTTTCAGCTTCACCGGCGGAATGGTTTTACCTACCTCATCGGTATCGTTGATCTCATAGGTCACCTTTGCGCAGCTTGCGCGCATGCTTTTCAAACGCTTTGACGGCATCTTCCGCAAGCCACCCAACATAAAAGAAGGAGTCGCCGTGGCGAGCCGCGTAGCGCCTGAGGTTAAACAGGCCGCTGAACCATTTTAAATGCGTGTAGATCAGGTTGCAGTGATCGGCCTCTTCATTCCAGTGCGCCGCAATCCGTGCATCCAGCTCCGCAATCTGCTCATTGAGCAGGTCGATATTCTTCTGAATCTCTTCAATGATATGCTCCGGGGTGCCGACTGCTCCGGGAATACGCAGCCGCTCAAAATAAAGGCTTGCAAAATTGCGATCCACTTCTTCAATTTGCTCCCGCGGGGCCAAAAAATACACGCCCCAATCCTCTTTTTGCATCGCTCGAACAGCGGATAAACAGCATATAGGGATTATCCGCATAGGCGAGCAGCTTCTGCGTGGATTCCTTCGGCATGTGGCCAAAACGCACCTTAATAAACTCGCAGGAAAACAGATCGTCTAGGTTGATATCCAGCCCCGTAAAATGCTGAAATTGTGTAATCGCGCTTTCACAGGTTGCCAATTGATCCGTGAGCACCTTGCGCTCATCGTGCAGCTCGCTCATGCGGCTGCCAAGCTGGCGGATAAAGGCTTCCGTTTCCTCATTTGTCACCGGCTTTGGTATCTTTTCCACCTCGCGCAGATGGATGCCGGAGGAGGACGCAAGCTCCTCAATCTTTTGCAGCATCGGCGCATAGGGGTTTTCCTCCACCAGTTGGGTGTAGCCCATCGAATCCGACATATACTGCATGGCCTGCTCCGGTTGGAACGTGCCATCTACGCAACAGGAGCCAAGGAATGCATCCAGCTCGCTGAGCAGACCGATGACCTTAACAAATTTCATATTTGCGATTGCCATATCTGTAACCCTTCCTTTCGCAGAAGTGGGGAGCTACGCACGGTTTTGCAAGGCGGGAACCGCCCTCTTCCCCTAATCTCCCACGCCGATAAGCATCCGACTGATCTCTTGAGCCGGAACCTGATAGCGGATGCCTTCGATGATATGCGTAATATTATTAACCTCGTTCTCTGCGAGAAACATAAAGCTGAGCATCACAACACTCGGGTTCGTAGAAAACGAAGATCCTTCAGGCAGCGGCCATATTGCAGCTTTTGTGCAGAATCCTCAATGAAGGAAAAATCCTTTTGAAATTTCCGGCCATAGGGCGTTGCATCCAATTGCTTTACCATCTCGGCGGCACTGGGCGCTTCAACCAGCAATTCAAACTGACGCCTGCGCAGCCTGCTGATCGGGCCAATCACCACCGAGCGCCGGATTTCCTCCGGGGAGCGGCCGCCCATCCGCTTAAGGCGGTAGAGGTTGACAATCGCCTCCATATCAAGCTGCATGCCTACCGCGCTCATCACTTCCTTACGGTCTTTGCCCTTGAAGCCTTTCTCAATCAGTTCTTCCAGCCGGTCGTAAAGATAACGCTGGAAAACAGCCTCCATATCGAGAAAATTAATCTCCGACGGCGCTTTCCGGGCAAACAAATGCATCATATCATAATATGGCGTTCCCTCCAGGGCGGCGAGAAGGCTTTCGAACGAGTTGACCGCCGCCAGCGCATAGAGATCCAGCTTGGTATGCTGGTTAAAAACGCCGGCATTGCAAATAGATAATCGCCCGGATGCCCAGTGCTTAAGAAGCGCGCACAGGACATAATCTGGTCGATATCGCTGCGCACGATAAAATACTGGTAAAAATCCTGTCCGATGGACATCTCATACCGGCAAAGAGATGCATATTGGTCAAAAACGCGCTTTTTGAGCATCGTCTCCAGCTGGCCACGGTGGATATCTGTAGTGGTCGTCCCCTCGAAGATATCCGCATAGGCCGTCCGGTTTTTCAAATAATTCGCCACTTCGTTGACACTGTGGCAGTTGAGTAGCTCCGTGTAATTGCGCTCTGTCAGCCGCCTGCCATACATGGCGCGCGATTTTGCCAGAATCGCATTGGAGGATACCGTTGTGAGCATAGAATCGGTTCACCCTTTCTCCGCGCATAATCCGTTCGCTTCATGATAGCCCCGCGCGGCCAGGGAAGCGGAACGCCATGCGTCCGCAGGGTTGGTCAGGCAGCGCTGCGCCTCTCCCGCCAACAAAATACAGCCCGCCATGCGGACTGTTCGTTTTGTGTTATGCCTCCAGCGCACGGCGTACGAGCTCCCGCACCCACTGTGCGCCCTTTTCTTTATATAACGCTTCCATCCGGCGAACGGCGGCGTCGTTGGCAGCCTTCGCCTCTTTGAGCTTTTTTTCCGCCGCCTGCTCTTCGCTGCGGACCAGTTCGCCGACCTCAGCCTCAGCCTGCTCCAAGCACTCGGAAAGGATTTGCTTCTCCTTGCTTTCCAGCTCTTCCTGCGCTTTGCGCTGGTAGGCTTCCGCCTCCTCTGTGCGCTTGCGCGCCTGCTTATCCATTTCGATAATGGTTTCTACCATCTTATCCAAATCGGTCACCCCTTCCGGCAACGCTATTTTGACAGTTAGAAAGGGCCCGACGCCCGGCGCCGTTCCCTTTGATGGTCTTTATTATAGCACTCTGGTTTGAAAATACAATAGTGCAAAAGCTATAACAAAGAATTTTTATTCGGGGCCAAATCTGTTGTTTTTTCGATTGTATTCCTGCGGCTTGCCACATCTTTCCTGTCCATCACAAATGGAGGAGCGCATCCTGCTCTCCCATGCTCCCTGCCGGAGCATCGATAAACGCCGCGTTTTAAAACGGCAATATCGTTCACCAAAGCCTATATAATCGGATACTTTCCTCCAGCATGCGGCTCTGAGCCCTTCAACCACATCTTAAAAAACCATATACATAGAAGCAAAAAAAAGTCAAAAACTGCTTGCATTTCTTCCGAATACCTGCTAAGATAGTTCTGTTATTCTGTATCTGTCTAGTAAAAAGGAGGTGCGACACATGGCGAAATGTGAATTTTGCGGCAAAGATGTGTCTTTTGGTATTCAGGTTTCCCACTCCCACAGACGCTCCAACCGGACTTGGAAACCCAACGTCAAGCGTGTGAAGGCAATCGTGAACGGTTCTCCGCGCAGGGTGTATGCTTGCACGCGTTGCCTGCGTTCCGGCAAGGTGACGCGCGCGGTCTGATTCCATTGACAATCAAAAAGGCCCGTTCTGGGCAAAAAGAAGGAAGGCTGTTGGCCTTCCTTTTTTATTTTAGAGAATACATAAAAAGTATTCTTACCGCGCCGTAACCATCTATCACAGATATCGCCCAATTGATGGATGCAAATGTTGTTGCCCCTATATTGATTACGACGGACAAATGACTTTGTTCAGCTAGTTTCTCCCCTTTCCCCTGCTGGCGGCAGAGGTATTTTTCGTTCAAACGCCTTGACAACCGGCCAGAAACAGCGTATACTTTCACACATAAAATCGCTAAATCGAAAGGATCTGGGCATAGATGGTTGTCATTCTCAAATCGAACGCAGAAAAACAGCAGGTCACCGCCCTGCTCAAAGCCGTGGAATCGCTTGGGCTCAAAACCAACTACAGCGAAGGCCAGGAGACGACCGTCGTCGGCTTGGTAGGCGATACTTCCCGCGTAGATATCGATGCGCTCAAGGCGAACGAAATTGTTGAAGACGTCAAGCGGATTTCCGAGCCCTATAAAAAAGCGAACCGCCGATTTCATCCGATGGATACCATCGTGCAGACAGGCAGCATAAAAATCGGCGAAGGTTTTTTCCATGTGATTGCCGGGCCGTGCTCAATTGAGAGCGAGGAGCAGCTCTGCACCATCGCGCAGGAGGTCAAAAAAGCGGGGCAACGCTTTTGCGCGGCGGCGCATTTAAACCGCGCACCTCCCCTACTCCTTTCAAGGCCTGGAGACAGATGGTCTAAAGCTTCTGCTGAAGGCAAAAAAAAAAAGCTGACAGGGCTCCCGATTGTGACGGAGATCATGGGGCAGGATCAGATTGACGATTTTGCCGATGTGGATATCATCCAGGTCGGCGCGCGCAACATGCAGAATTTCCGGCTGCTAAAAGCGCTTGGCCAGCTACGCAAGCCAATCCTGCTCAAACGCGGTCTTGCCAACACAATTGAGGAATTTTTAATGAGTGCGGAATACATCATGGCAGGCGGCAACGAAAATGTGATTCTTTGCGAGCGCGGTATCCGCACATTTGAAACCATGGTGCGCAACACGCTCGATATTTCAGCTATTCCGCTGCTCAAGCAGCAATCCCATCTGCCGGTCATCATCGACCCGAGCCACGCGGCGGGCATCGCCTGGATGGTGAATCCCCTTGCCAAGGCAGCCATTGCCGCCGGCGCGGACGGGCTGATGATTGAGGTGCACAACGACCCCAAAAACGCGCTGTGTGACGGCGCGCAATCTTTGACCCCCGCGCAGTTTGACGAACTGATGCAGGACGTCAAACGGAGGGCGGCATTTGAAGGAAAGAGAATGGCTAGGTAACCGCACGCAACGCACTGGAACGAAGTTTAACCAGCAGCTATAAAGGAAGGCGCAGCATGCAGATCACATGCTGCGCCCTTCATTTTATAAAGGCGTCGGCTGTTTTTTCACCTTATCAATACTTCCGGGAGAGCATTGCCTCCGCCTGCGTGCGGGATAGCTCGCCCGCGTTGCACTTGGCCATAATTTGCACGTCTTTGTCGTTGAGCCGGTAAAACGCGTAGAAAACCAGCGCTAGTAACGCGCCAATCGCCGGAACAAGCGCATAGGCAATCCACAGCCCATGCAGCGCCGTTTCAGACTGCACGACTCCTGCCGCTTCGAGATCTGCAAAACTGTTTGCTTCCACAGAAACCCAGTCAAAAATTTCAGAAGAAACAGCCCGAGGGAAGAGGAAACCGCCGCGTTGATTTTTGTGGAAAACGTTTGAATGGCAAAGGTGATTCCTTTTGCGTCCGTGCCCGTTTTATACTGCCCGTATTCTGCGCAGTCCGGCGTGAACATAAACCCGACAACGCCGATCGCGCCCGCCGGAATCGCACGGATAACGGATAACAGGACAAACAGCGGCACATTTTGGTAACCAACAAAATAGATCACAAGCCCAAAGACAGCGGAAAAAACATTGCAGGCAATAAAAAATTTGAATTTATCCACCCGCCGCAGGATCGCAGGAGTAAAGAATGCGAGAAGCACAGCGGGCAGGGCGGAGAGCGCTGTTAAAAAAGATTAAACACTGCGCTACCAAAAAAATAATAGGAGGGCAAACATCCCCAGCGTCCCCGCAGTGGCTAGCGAGCCGGAAATCACGCTGCCGCCATAATAGAGAAGCAGGTATTTATTGTGGATCAGATAACGCAGCATTTCCCGCAGGGTGAAGGTTTCCTCCTCATGCTCCACATGGTAGTTGCGCTCTTTTCCATTCACACAGATAGGAAGCATCAGCAGGCAGCCGAGCACAGAGAGGAGCACCGACACAGCGCCGAAGCCCAGCCCAACCTTTTCGCTGATTAGAACCGTACACAAAATGCCTGCAACAGCCATGCCGCCGCCGGAAAAAATCCTCCCGCGGGCCATGAGGGAATTTCTCTCATCGAGGCGATCCGTCATCGTGGTAACCATCGTAAAAATCGGCACGTCGCAGAAGGTGTAGGCCGTATCCCAAAGCAGGTAGGCGATGGCAAACCACGCGAGTTTTACCGCTTCCGGCGCGCCCTGCGGAATGATAAACAGCAGGATGGTCGTCACCGGGATAAATGCCGCGGAAATCCGCAGCCAGGGTAAGCATTTCCGCCCGCTTTTAAAATGCACTTTATCGAAAACAGCGCCGAACAGCGCGTCATTAAGCGCATCCCAAACCTTCACAATGAGCATGATAGTAGCCGTTTTGCTTAAATCAATGCCGAGAAACATCAGGTAAGTGACGAGATACGTGGTCACCAGCATATAAAAGATATTCTGCCCTGTAAAATAGAGCCCATAGGAGGTGCGCTCCCCTAAAGTGGTCATATACGCTTCTCGTTGTGCAGCCGCTGTAGCCATTGTATCAATCCCTTTCGTAAACGATTGATTTAGCTAAAAAAATTCTATTATCATCACTAATTATATTTATTATATCTATACATCAATTGAGATACAACGGCAAAACATCAGAAGAAGAATCGGTTATTTTTTAGATCAACTTCGCAGGAGGCCCTTTGGGATCCAAATACACCCTACATTCACAGGGGCGGAGAATTTCCGCCTGCACGGTGTTGTAGTTACACAGGAGAAGCCCCTCACGCGGCGTTTCACACGGCACGCCCTGCGTGGTAAAATTGCAATAGACCTGTGCCTGGCGCCCCCAAGCGTGCGACGGTATGCCCAAATGGCCTCAGAATCTGGAAGCATCAGCTCATATGTGCCGTAAAGGAACACATCGTGCTGCTTGCGCAGGCGGAGTAGCTGCTGATAAAAGCAGAAAACAGAATCCGGATCGTTTACCTGCTGCGCAGCATTGATCTGCGTGTAGTTGGGGTTTACCATGATCCATGGCTCACCCGTGGTAAAACCAGCATTTGGCGACGCATCCCACTGCATCGGCGTGCGCGCATGATCCCTGCTGCGTGCGCCCAGGGCAGCGAACATCTCCGCTTCTGTTGTGAGGCCAGCCCGCGTATAGGCATGAAACCAGTTGATGCTCTCCAAATCACGGTAATCTGAAAGCTGCCGGAAGCCGCCGTTATTCGTCATTCCCAGCTCATCCCCCTGATAGATATAAGGCGTGCCTTTCATAAAATAAAGACAGGCAGCCAGCATTTTGGCGGACAGGGCGCGATACTCCGGCCGATCGAAACCAAAGCGCGAAACACAGCGCGGCTGGTCGTGATTGCCCCAGAACAGGGAATTCCATGCACTGCCCTCCAGTGCGGTCTGCCACTTGCTCATCACGGCGCGTAGTTCTGGCATGGAGTAGCGTTGTGTCGTCCATTTGCCATGCGGGCCATTGCCGATCTCCACATGCTCAAATTGGAAAACCATATTCAGCTCATGCGTATCCTCCCCCGCGTAGCGCTTTGCCTGCTCGATGGTCACGCCCGGCATCTCCCCCACGGTCATGAGATCATATTTTGCAAGCACCTTCTGATTCATTTCCTTGAGAAATTCATGCACGCGCGGCCCGCTGAACACATAGGGGGAAACGTCGCCATAGAGCTCGTTTTCGCCCTGCGCACCATCCGGGAAGCGCTGATCCTTGAAATCATGCTGATGACATCCATTCGGAAGCCGTCGATCCCCTTTTCGCACCACCAGGCCATCATATCATAAATTTCCTGGCGGAGTGCCGGGTTTTCCCAGTTCAGATCCGGCTGGCCCTTTGCAAAGAGATGCAGGTAATACATCTCCGTTTCCTCATCATATTCCCACGCGGAGCCGCCAAAAATTGAGCCCCAGTTGTTCGGCGCGTCCCCGCCTCTGCCCGGCCGCCAGATATAATAATCCCGGTAGGGATTATCCCTCGACGCGCGGCTCTCAATAAACCAACGGTGCTCATCGGAGGTGTGGTTGACCACCAGATCCATCACGATTTTAAGCCCCCGCCGGTGCGCTTCTGCCAAAAGGCGGTCAAAATCCTCCATCGTTCCAAATTTTTTCATAATCGCCCGGTAATCCGAGATATCATAGCCGTTGTCACAATCCGGCGATTCGTAGACGGGCGACAGCCAGATCACATCCACTCCAAGCGCTTTTAAATAATCGAGCCGCATGGTAATCCCATTGATATCCCCAATGCCGTCGCCGTTTGAATCCAGAAAGCTGCGAGGATAAATTTGATAGACCGCCGCTTCCTTCCACCATGCCCGTTCCATATTAATCGCTCCAATCTTATATCAGCCTCTCCTCATTATTCTTTCATGCCCGCGTCGTTTTATGAAGCGCCTGCATTGAAAAAAGCTGCCGCAGCCTGCTCATGCAGCCACAGCAGCTTTTGTGAATATTCTCCCATTATGAAAACAGAACGGCAAAGCGAGGCCCGCTTTCCCCTTATCTTCCAAAGGCAAAGCGATGCGGCTTTTTGTTGGCTTTCTCTTTCATATAGGGCAGCGTGGTATCGTCCGAAATGGCCGCCGCATATTTTTGCAGCAAATCCCGCACAACAGCCACTGTCTCCCCCGCCTGTTCCGGCGCGGGCCTGTATTCCCGGATAAACGCCCGCTCGCGCTGGCCTATCTCATGCAGGAAGGGCGTCGCGTCAAATGGATCTCGCCCGTAGATCTGCCGGATTCCGCGATCCTTTTTTCGCGGCAGCGTATCGAAATGCTCCAGCGTAAAAGCAAAAAACATCCGCCAGCGCATGCCGTAAAACTGCTGCATCAGGCCGCTCCATTCGCGCCACGCATAGTCAAATATAATCGGTTCCTCCGCAGGCCCCCAAAGCGTGATAAGCGCCAGCGCATTTTCGCGGTAATAAGAGGCCATTGTTTCATCTTCCCCAGCTTCTGCGCGCGCTCTGCCCAACGGGAGAGCCGCAGCTCCGGCCGCGTTGCCAGGAGGCGATCCATATCCTGTAACAGCTCCAAAAAGGAGGCTGACGCGTGCTCAAACATCGCCCGATTATGCTGAAAAAAGCCATCCATCGCCTGATTGTAAAGCGAAAGCGCATGATTGCTAAGCGCCTGACGGGCAATATCGCAAAGATCGAAGGCATAGCCATCCTTCCCCGCCCGCTTTGCCTCCAGCAGCTTTTCCAACGCGCGTAGGAGCATCCGATTGGAGTATCGAATTTCGATCATATCATTCGGCGCCGCGCGGTCAATCCACCAGTGCGGCCGCGCGCAGAGAATGGAGCCACGCTCGCTGTCGCTGGTTTTCGCCGCATAGCAGCTCATGCGCAGAAGCCTAAGCGCCTCCCGCAGGCAAGCCTCATCGCTCCCGTAGCGGCGCACCGCATAGTCCGCCAGCCATTGCTGAAGGTTCACCCCTTCCGCCTGCGTCAGCATCGTAAACTGCAAATCGTAAAACAGAGGGTTTTGATTAATGCCTTCCATAAACAAGCCGGCGCCCGTAAGGTTCGGGTGCTTTTTCTGTTGCTTGCGATAGGAGAAGGAGGCGGCGGCTTCCAGATCGCCATGCAGGCTGTTTTTGCCACCGAAATTGTGCAGCTCGCCTGCAACATAAGGGTAGCCCCAGAACCCTTTCGTCCCCTTGGCGCGTGCACTGTTGAGATCGAGGATCAGCAGCCTCTCCTTCGGCACGGCCTTCACAATCGCTTTGCGCAGCGACCAGGACTGCATCACCCAGATGGAATCCGGCCGGAAGCTGCGGTACAGCTCGTCAATCGCCCGGCCGACTTTGGAGAGATACGCTTTCCCCTTCACACTCGGGCTGTTTTCATGGAATGGGTCGCAGGCGAGATACCGCCCACAACCGAATAACTCCTCCTGCTTTTTCAAAAGCGAAAGGCCGAACCGCGCAAACAGCGGATCGAGCGGGTCTAGCTGCGCCGTCGGTGGGAATCCGCACCAGCCTCCTGTTTCCCGAATCCGGGCCTGCGGGAATTTCTGGCGGAAGAGCCCGGCACATGCCCGGAATAGCCCTGTTGGATAGGCGTCATGCCGAGCGAGCGCTCCCGCTCCAAAATTTTTCGGCCAAGACTGATGCTCTGCTCCACATAGCGGCGGTCCGGCGGGGGCATGGCGCCTTCGAGATTGGTCATCAGCTGCCAGGGCCAATAGGCCGGGCCGGAGAGGTAGGCGAGCGCCTCCCGCTCGGTAAAACCGTATTCCAGCAGTGTTTCAAACCACACGCCCTGCGTGCCGATGATGGAGAGCGGCATGTTGACGCCGTTCATCGCCATAAAATCGATTTCCTTCTCCCAACGCGCCCAATCCCACACAAGGGCCGAATAGCCGAACGTGCAGTAATTCATATAGACGCGGTGCTGCTGCGGCACCGCATAACGCCGCTCCACCGCGGGAACGGGCAGCTCCTCCGGCACAGCAATTTCACGATTACCGCACCAGGATAGATTGACGCCGCACTCCTCCCGCAGATAGGCGTAAAATGCCATACAAAGGCTGATGACACAGTCGCCGGAGAGAATAATCTTCTCCCCTCGCTACTGACAGTAACAATTTTGCCCTGTTGCTGCTTCTTCTACTTTCATCTCCCGGAGCAAAAACAGCTTTCCTTCCCCGGCAATGCCCGCCGGATCAAATCATATACACTTTGATATTGCATAGATCAACCATCCTCTTTTGCATCAAACGGCAAAATCGCCAGCTTAGTGCATGCAAAATTTTGAGCAGCCTTTCTGCTTGATAAAATGTGGCTTTTAAACGGGCAGCGAAAATTCACGGGCCAACTCCTCATTTTTTTTGCGCCAGTAGCGGCAGAAATATGTTTGGCCCGGAATGCTTAATTTTTTACCGTTCACTTGTTTCAAAAAGGCGGCCACAAAGGCGGCCTCCTCGGCAAAGCACGCTGCGGATACTTCCTCAAGCTCGTCTATATCTCGCGCATCCAGCGCTGCGGCGAGAAATTTACGCTGCATCTCGGCAGCGTGCTTTACATAATCCGCCTCGTCGATATTGCCGCTCATCAGATGCCTGTGCAGCATTTCGCGCTTGAGCCAATACCGGAGCGCCTCCTTTTCATCAGAAGGCAGCACTTTTGCGGCCGGGGACAGCGGCTTATAGATCGACAGGCATGGAAAAAGAGCTGCCCGTCACAAAATAGAGCCGGTTGATTTCACAGCAATAGCTCCCGGTCGTTTGATCGCCAAACAGATTCCCCGCATGCATGCACACGCTCGCGGTAGAACTCGTGTGGATATTGACCGCTTGCGTTTCATGGCTCTTCAGGGCTTTCATCATCAATTTAAACGGCTCGCCCTCACCGCTGAGCACGGCGCGCGAAGCCGCGCGGCGTTTCTCCGCGCCGGCAACCGCCGTAACGAGATGGTTTTGATGCGCCCTTCTGAAATCGCCGCTTACGCCGGCTGAGGCGGCCTCATAATCCGCACGCAGCCCAAGGCAGTTCGAAATCGTCTCTACTTCACCGGCTTTTTAACGGCCCAGCTTCTCCCCGCTGTTTCCAACACATAGGCCTCGTTTTCATCCGCAATTAAAAGGCATTATCATAATAAAAAGCTTTGTGAAAACCGCAGTTGCCACCCTGCCCATATTCCCCGATCATGGTTGTAATCAGCTTCAGCGCCTCTTTTGCGCTGCGGCATCTTTCCAGCGCCAGCCGCAACAGATCCATGCCGATCAATCCATCCTGCTTCTCCCGCTTTTCTCTCGTAAAAACGGCCTCGTTGCCAATATTCAGGCCAAACTCATTCCAGCCCATCTCTGCGCCCCAAATCCAATGCGGCTTGAGCAGCACACAGGCATATGTATGCCTCACTTGAGCAAGACACTGATATAGGTTGCACGCAGCATCTCCCCCCTCTGCATATTCCCTTGCGGGAACCCGAAGCATTAGATGCGCTTCGTTTGGCGACCGGTCGCTATTTTTACCAAAAAACGCTCTCCGCTCACGTTTCAAATACACAGTATCGCACATAAAAACACCCCTTTTTTTCATTATCGCACACCGCCAACAAAAAGTAAATAATCAGCCGCCAGTAATTGATGGGTTGGATATGATATTTGAGCCCAGGCGCGCATTTCGCCCGGGCTCAGGTTCCTGTGAGGTTTTTCTATGACCACTCCACCAATCGACCTTGCAAAAAACGGAGAATTAACGATAGAGTCGTTTTTGCAAGCCTAGATCCTCTGTTATCAAATGCGCTGTATCGATACAGCTGAAAGGTGAAGGGGCGTGCATCTCCAGCCTCTGTCTTACCACGCAGTGGCGTAGGCATGGTATCATTTTGAATCCGGCGATTTCTCGTCAATTAGCGGCTGGACATAGTCAATCTCTCCCTCCAGATTGGTTTTACTGTAATTGCCGAAGGAATCAACAGCCGTTACGGTCACTTTGTATTTCCCACTCGCCAGATGGCGGTCAAGCGCTATTTTTACCGTTTCAGACATACTCTCCTTGCCCGAATAGAAATCAGAAAAATAAGTATAGAAATACTGATTGCCCGCCTCGTCGACAAGGCGCACTTCATAGTGTTGGACAAGGTCATCATCCTTGGCCGCCGGAAAGCTGATCCCCGGCAGTGTGGCGACGCCTTCCTTTAAATAGGTGGGAATGGCACCGTCATAGGCGATACCATCTGCCTCAAAATACGGATTTGACGTGGCATTGAGCCGCTGGTTGTAAGAGTATTCAAAATTCCCCTTTGTAAGCGGGTAATTAAGAACCCAGCGATTGTCAGGCTTTTCCTCCGCGTTGTCGGCAATATTCCAACGGATCAGATCCGTTTTATTCTCCCCTATCTGTATGATGAGCATCGCCGGATAAGCCTCATCATGGGGAGGAATAGAGGAAATCTCATCCTTAAATGCGTCAAAGTTTCCCGTTTCCAGTTCAATATACGCTAGGCTTTGTGTGGTAAAGGAGGTGTAGGTGGTCTGCATGATTGCGCGCTCGTCAAAGATGGAATAATGGCTGTGACCACTGATGGACACAACATTTTCATACTTGCTGAGCACGCCGTCAAGCCCGCCGTCATACCAAACGTCGCTGCCATAAGAGGTATTCTGAGGATTATGGTGCGTTATAACAAAAATCGGCTTTCCCTTGGGCGTTGTCTCCTGCGCCTTTTGAATTTCCGCATCCATCCAGTCGAGAGCTTTTTGCGAATAGCCATCCTTGTTCTGTGTTTTATCAGGGCTAACGCCGATAAAATGGACCCCGTTAACAGTCATGTGAATGTAGGGGTTTGTTCCCATCTGTTTTTGAAACAGCCGGTGCTTTGGCGGAACAGACCAGTAATCCGACTCAAACCACAAATCATGATTCCCCATGATATTGAGAAAAACAGGGCGGCTCGCCTCGTCCGGCCAAGTATCCCTGATGGCGGTTTGATAGGTATGATAGGCATGCTTGCTGGCGTTGTCGCAAATATCGCCGGCAAACAGAACCATTTCCACCTGCTGCTCCTTTAGCTGAGAAAGGGCTGTGTGCAGATGCGCCCTCATAGTTTTGGTAGCTCTCGCCATCGCTTTCGTTCGGGGCCAGCTGAGTGTCACTGATTACGCCCACCTTCAGTGTTTTTCCGTCGCCCACGGTATGCGTTTGTGTTTCGCCGTAAGAGATGGGCAGATAATAATAGGCCAGTACCGCGCCGCCTACAGCAAGGGCGATCGCGGCTAAAACAGCAATTACGATAATGGCAATTTTCATTGGCTTTTGAGCCTTCTTCATCCAGCGTTCCTCCTTATTTCAATTTTACACTGTATGCCGTCTCATGGAAAACCTGTTCCACCGTCAGCGTCCCGTCCTCTTTCAGCGTGATAAGATTGCCGCCCTTCTTCATCTTTTGAGCGTAGGGATCGCTTTCGCAGATGCCGCTCTGCACAGCATAGGCCAGCAATACGCCTTGATACGAAACGGCCGAGTCGTTGGCGTGGTCATGGCCGCAGAATACGCCTTTGGTGCTGCCTGCGGCGACTATTTTATCAAATAAGCCTGTATTTACTACAGGAGAATAAACATCCTCATTGTTACTACCATGCAGGTGCTTTGAGGTATCAATTTTACCTTCATTCCACGCAGTTTCATATTCTTTAAGGGGAATGTGCTGGAAAAGAAGGCTCGGAAGCACCGTTGCTTGGTTGTTTTTCTGCGCACTGTAAATGGCGCTGAGTCCAACAATATTTTTTTCGTACCACTTTACCTGATCCCGGTAAATCGGCTCGTATTGCAGCGTCCGGTTTGTGTCGGTATGCGAATCAAGCAGTATGAGCGATGCGTCAAGGTGCGATGGATCCTGATGATTATATACGTTTATTACATAATTCCCAACACCGCTTAAATCCTCCGGTCCGCGTGCAAAAGGCAGTGCTCCGCCTTTTCAAAAAGCGAGGCCAAATCTTTACGGCTTAATTTACCCTGCGAATCGTGGTTGCCGAAAATGACTGCCCAGGGCTTACTACAACGCTCCATGACCTCAATCAGCGTTTCGGTAGCCGGCAGATTATCCGCATCGCTGGTCCAGTCTCCGGTAATAACCGTGAGATCGATATCACTTTTGGATACTAAATACTCCAAATTTTTCCAAATCAAATCATGCTGTCCATTCGTGTGATCCACATGCAGGTCGCTGATCTGTAGAATTTTTAAATCCTCGCCTTTTTTGATAATACTCAAGCAGTCCTTTGCAGAAAAGCCGCCGCTCCATTTACCGTTATACCAAGGCTTATACAGCACGACAGACAGCACGATGCCTGCAATAACCAGCACGACGGTGAACATAGCCAACACGATGAAAAACGGCTTTTTCTTGACAGACAGTGTAAATAGAACGTCTCTCATATTCTCAGTTCCTTTCCAAATACATTATATTTGTGTCCATTCAAGAGCGTTTTGGTCAGTTTTCGAATCGAAATGGGGAATCTCAAATTTAGGGCCGTAATACGTGATAAACAGCTTATACGGCGATTCTTCAAAGGTCTGATGAAACTGTTTATCGCTATATGAGCAAAACGTTACAACGGAAGCTATTCTTCCGTAAATAAGCTCAATTTCAATACGATCTGAGCCTGCAAACACAGATTTTTTCCTTTTTTCTTTTTTCATAACGCTGTAAATAGCCATCAGTTATCGAAAACCCGATCACAGTCAAATGGTTTTTACTTTCCGCTATTGCCGTATCTGCCGAAAAGTGAAAATCAGCCTCCGTCATGCCGTTAAGCTCACTTAAAAAGTGCTCTATTGAATAATTGTTTTTGAATTCGTTCCCCTCAATAAACTTCTCAACCGGCATTGCCTGCATGGTTTTGGAAACGGCTTTGCTTTTGCCGTTTTGCTCTTCGTATTTTGTACGGAAAAGCAAATCCCTTTCTTCTCCAGTGGAGGATTTTGAAACACCGCAAAAAATATCGGCTACTGCCAAGTCGTTTTTGCTGAAATGAATCTCCGCTTTGTAATCCGACAATCTTCCATTTTTCAAAATAGGCTGATAATTTTTGTCAAGCTTGCACCGCAGATTTACCGTGGTTTTGTCAAGTAGTTTGTCGTGCGTAATCATTTCCTGAATGTAATACGTTTTATATTGGAGTGAGCTTTCAAGAGCATCACGAAGTTTTGAATATGCGCTGTCGGTTGGAATTTTTTTTTTCGCACAGGAACTAAATGCGCCTGCCAAAAGAAGCATAGAGCAAACCACCACGAGGATTTTTAATGTTTTTTTCATAGTACAGCCTCACTTTCAACCTTTTGCAACTTTTGTTTGTAAAGCTGTCTAATTTCTTCCAGCTTGCCGTAGTTTTCAAAGGAAATCAAGAGCTTCTGCGCCTGAACATATTCATTTGCAATGGTATGATAGCGCTTAATGCTACGCTCTGCGGCTTTGACGGCGCGGCTTTTGGCTTTTCTTTCCTCTTTAGTACCATCAGGCATAATAAGCGCCTGCGGTAGTTCCTTGGGATTTGGCTCTGCAATTCCATTTGATATTTTTTTGCAATTTTTATAGGCATTTTTTCAATTCTGCGAGCCCGTCTGATTTCGATTTTTTGAAAGATCTTTCTTGTTTTGTACCTTCGGGTAGACTCATTGCCGCCGAAAGATACTCGCCATTTTTAATATCCAAGGCATCAACCTGCCGTTCGGTTAGCTTTCTAGAAAGATTGATGCGAAACTGGAAGGACGGCGTATCAAACTTGTGCAGTTCATTGATAAGGATCTCTGCCGACTCTTTTTTCAAGCAGGGCTTTTTGGATTCAGACAGTGCTTTCTTGGCATTTCTGATTTCAGTCTTACGCACAGCTCGCTCGTCCTTTGTCGATTTTGGGAGTTTTTTGGCTCGTTTGAGATTGTCTAAAAAGCAAATTCGTATCAGGAGTTGCTCCATAGTAATAGCCTTCTGAACGCTCCACCTGACTCATTGTGTCATTCAAGTCCTCGTCCGTCATAACGCCGTTTGAATAGTCTTCAAACATTGCACGCACCTTTAACACTCTGATTATATTTTGGTGCTTCGTTTGCGTTAAATCGTAAAAAACAAGGCGCGAACTGCAAAAAATCCAATAATTGCTAAAATACACAGAATTCTGAATACGTTATCGCGCACCATTGGGTCAAACAGAATATCATAGTTCTGCGTAATTCCGTAGGACTCAAAGAAATAAGGAATTACCATACCTGTGAGATAGCCGATGGGGTAAGCACCATTTGCGCCGTGCTGAATGTCATATCAATACGCTCTCCGCTGATATACTGATGATAATCCTTTGTGTCGGCGCCGATTACAGGATTGACAACAAGCACGAGCGAAGAAAAAATCTGATTAAGATACCATGCTAAAAAGAAGAAATAGATATTTTTATAACTTATCAGCATAAGGGCAATAAAAACAATATTCATTCCTTCCTTTAACAAAAGCGCGCCCCTTGCCCCGATTTTTTAATTAGGATCGGCGCAAGGATAAATGCAATTGTTGCAGATGTGCCAAGAACTGTATTCACCACGCCCATCAGCTTATAATTCTGACTGTCATACATAAAGGACCAGTTTAAAAGGTTTGAAATACCGCCCTCCAAAAACCGATTGTGGCCGAAATTGTAGTGATAACCCAGTATTTATTTTTGAAAACACCGAGTGAGCTTCTGATTGTGTTCACCTTCGGTATATATGTTTTCGGAACAACAATGCGTTCTTTTGTGCCGAACGCGGCGAACATGCCCAGACCGAGACCGACAACTGCAAACGGCATTACAACCCATTTATAAGTGCGAATATCAGTGTATCCTCCCGTTTTATCGGCAAGTATCGGCACAATAAAATGATAAATTGTGGGGGCAACCGAATACAGGAAGGCATTGATTGCAACGATTTTTTCCGCGTTCCTCGCTGTTCGGGGTGATAACCGATGGCAGCGAGTTATAGGAGTCAGAATAAAACGGCAGTATGCAGCCAATCGCAAAGGTGAAAACTGTGGCATATGAGAGTTTTTGGATATAGGACATTTTATCAAAGTCAAGAAAAACAAAGATAAATGCAAGAACCAGTATCGGTATGCCTGAAAAAAATAATATACGGACGAAATTTGCCTATTTTTGTATGCGTGTTATCCATCATTGCATTTCGGCCGATTGCGATCAGCGTGCCAAGGCCACTCATCAGTATGCCGATAAACTGCATATGCATCGGCTGTATTCCGAGCGTCGCGCCCATCAAAGTGCTTGATGAGGACAACGAAAAATATGCAAGCACTATTGTAAAGAACTGAACGCCCATTCCACCTATACCGAGATTCAATATTTCCTTATATGAAACATAGTTGCCTTTGGCAGGCTTTGACCAGTGGCGCATGACATTGGTAACAACTCCCCGCGCCTTTTCAACAGTTTGCTCAAACATTTTTATCTCCAACCTTATCGAGTGAAATCATAAAGGAATAGGCGAGCGGTTTGTCAGCCTCAATGATATGATGCTTTGCCGGCCCGGGGCCACAGCTGTTGGAACCCACACCCCGCAGAAAGCCGTCAACAGTCAACTGATAAAACGGCTGTTTTTAATCTGCTCACGGTGTTTCGCCCGGTAGAGCGATTGGTCATCCGTGTCCTTCACCGAAAACTGGAACGGCTTACCCACCGCTCGAATTGTAAAGCCCTGATCGCCCTCAAACACAAGCCGCGCATATCTGACATCGGTGTGATTACCGTATTCCTGCGGGAAAATGTAGGGGCAGGATTGTTCTTCCGGTCTTGCGGTATAGATGCCAACGGCTGACTGCTCTTTAAAATCGCTGTAGCATTCCGTTTCATGCCTCTGCCATAATAGATGACCTTCTTCAAAGAGCGATCAGCAAAAAGCACCTTCCCGAAGCGCGGAAGTTCGGGTAGATCCTCCTTTAACGGTGTGAGCGTACAAGTGACAGAAAGATTCCCCGCTGTGTCAATTCTACAATCTTGTTCGCTTCTGAAAATCGGCTGCCCACCATAGCACAAAAGTGTTGCAGTATAAACTGCACCGTTCTTTGCAACTACCTTTTCAGTTTTTTCCGTTATAGCATAATATCCGTGCTCACGCCACTTGGGTGTGATATACATATCATTATCCATCGGCGCGCGCATAATGTTTGTGTGGACGGCGCTGCCTGTGGAAAGCAGATTTTTGCCGTTGACAAGGATGACTGACAGCAAGCCGCTCTGTCTGTCAAAATGATATTCGCCTTTTTCGCATTCAAAAGATAGGAACCGTCCTTCTCCATCAGGGGCGCGGCCGAGCCTATTTTCATATTCGGCAATTTCTCCCGAACTGCAAGCTGCTCAAACGCGATATTTTCGCCGCTCCACCGGTCGTCGTATCTAATATTAATAAAGCAGTCGCCCTCTGCTGCCTGCGTATCAAAAGCAATGGACAGGCATTTTCCCGCCGGTATCGCCTGATCGAGTACATATGTTTTCTGAATCCTGCCATCCAACTGGAGGGCATATGCAATTTTTAGATATCCTGTATCGCGGAAGGAATTTGTATTCCTAAAGATAAGCGCGCCGCCTTTATATTGTGCACGCACAGGGCGGTAAACCTGCTTCATATTCAGCGCGCCTGAGGACGGCGTGCGGTCAGGGGAAAACAAGACCGTCCACACAGAAATTACCGTCGTGGAACGGCTCGCCATGGTCGCCGCCGTAGGTGTATTTTATTTTTTCGCCCTCATGGTCAATCGCGTGGTCAGCCCATTCCCAAATACAACCACCCATAAATCTATCTGAGGAATCAATAACCTGCCAATAATCCTCAAGCCCTCCGGGGCCAACGCCCATTGCGTGCGCATATTCGCACAGAAAATAGGGCTTTCCTGCGTAGCCCTTTCCCTTGAGCCAATCGGTAGGATAAAACTGAACGTGATACGCTTTTAAAAGCGTTTGAAACACAGCCGGATAGTTGCTCCACGGTGAAAAACCGTCTCTTATCTTTTTTAAATATTCCGGCTCCGCATACATTTCCGATATTACGTCGTAGGCCTGACGCCTGGTGTGTATAACGCCTTCGTAATGGCAGGAATTTCAGCACACAGCGCTTTGAGGTTTGTGTAACAGTAATCCTGACATTTGTATCCGCCGGATTCGTTCCCAAAAGACCACATCAGAATCGACGCATTGTTTTTGTCGCGTTCATACATCCGATGAACGCGATCCCAGTAATGCTCTTTCCATTTCAGATGATTGCTGATTTTGTTTATGTTGTGAATCGGCCAGAGGTTACAGCCGTGGGTTTCGATATCCGCTTCGTCAATCACATAAAGACCAAGCTCGGCGCAGAGCTGAATCAACAGCGGGTCGGGCGGATAATGCGAAGTCCTGACGCCGTTTACATTGTGGCTTTTCATCAATGTTAAGTCTTTTAGAATATCTTGCGGAGTCATATAATATCCAGTTTTCGGGTTAGTATCGTGATGATTGACCCCCTTTATTTTAATTGCTCTGCCGTTAAGCTTAAATATCTCTCCGTCAATATTGATATGGCGGAAGCCAACTTTTTGACGGATGCACTCTATAACAGTTCCGCTGCTATCCTTTAAGGTAAAGAATAAATCATAAAGGTATGGTGTTTCGGCGTTCCACTCTTTGACAACGCCAACCGTCAATTGGGCTTCGCCGTCTACCTCGGAAATTGCAAGCACTTTTCCGTTATCTACAAGCTCTGCATACAGCTTACCGTCGCCAACGGTTTTCGCCTTTATTTCAAGCGAATATCTACCGTTTTGATACGGCGTTTTAACGGAATAATCATAGACATAACTCTTATCGTGGACAAACAGCAGTACGTCGCGAAAAAAATCCGTTGCTTCTGAACATATCCTGCGCTTCCAGGTAAGTTCCGTTGCACCATTTATGCACAACAACAACGATTTCATTTTCGCCCTTACCAAGCTTATCGGTAATATTAAATTCAGCGGTGTTGTGAGACCCTTCGCTGTAACCGTGAAAACTGCCGTTAACATATAATTCAAGGCAGGAGGAGCAGCCGAGAAAACTGATTATAAATATTTTTTCTGTATCGAAAATTTCGATTTTCTTGCGGTAAACACCTACGCTGTTATAGATATTGTCCACAGTCAATGGCGTCCACTTTCCGTTTCTGATGGTTTTGTAAAGTCCAACGGGGTCGTCTGTCGGAATTTTGGGCGGCTTCCTACCAAACGGATAATTCTGATTGATATAATACGGCTTTTCATATCCGGTATACTGCCACATTGACGGAACATTTACTTCGTCAAAATCCACTATCGACGTGTCGAACCTCTTCGGCATATCCGAAAATTTCGGATAATATTTAAAATCCCATTTACCGTTTAACACTTTTAAAAGGTTGCTTTTATACCGTTCATCGCAAAGGCTTACCGTTTCTGAGCTTTTTTCTATCCTGAAACGGAATAAAATATGCGCGCGGCTTGAGCTTGTTTTTCTCAAAAATTTGAAATGCACTGTAATTGTCGGTACAAATGTCATAAATCATCGTTTTCGTCTCCTCTTAACATTGGTCTATATTTTTCAAAATAACCGAACAGATAAAGGATTGCATAGGCCGGAATTTTACATACGCTTCTGCCATCCTCGAGATATACCATACCGTAATCCGACGCTTTTTTGTCACCAGATAATTGGGATAGGTTTTATCTGCTAACGTCAACAACCAGTCATTCGCGCGCAGCTGAACCTGATCGGCATACTGCACATTGATTAGCGCATTGATTTTGTCAGGAAAACGCACCACAATATCCGTCCGTTTCGCAGCGGCATTTTTTTTTAAAAAAGCCCAATGCCGTTCCATCCTGAAAGAATTGCCTAAAATGCATAATAAACGATACCTTCACCGCATTTTTTATATCTGTGTCAAATGCGGCCGTATCGGCTCCGCCCACATTCAGCGCGCAGTTGCGCATACGGTAGTTGTTGATATAAATCTTTTTAAACCCCTTCACACTACTGAGCGTTTCCCAGTCCATTGACTCATGGATGGTGATGAGATTCGTTTTTTCAAAATAGTCGATATATCGTTCCACTGTAGCCCGGCTGATCCTAAGCGCCTTTGAAATAGAATTGACTGAGATGGTCCCTGAAGAAAGATAGCACAGATAGACAAAAACCTTTTCCACATCCGTATTGCCTCTCACCTCAAACAACAGCGGAATATCCCGCATCAGCGTTTTATCTACGGCTTTCGCATAAAGTAATTCATCCGTTGCGCCGCCGTTCGGATCAAAATAGCCGCCGCTCCTGATGTAATCTTCCAAATATCTGCTGAGTGGTTCCAACCCTCTGTGCATGGCAGTGATTACTGAAACATCCTGCGTGTGAAAATCGGCGGGATAGACAAACGGCGTTCTTTCGTCTGGCTTAAAACCGTGATATTCGCAATATTCATAAAATGTTATTCCTGACATGGGAATATAGCGGATGAAAGGACAGGTTCCGTTAAGCCCGTCAATATGCGCGGATGAAGCGGCGAGCACGTGCACGTGCGTTCCCCCCCGGCTGTTTTGCAGAAATCAACAAATTCAGATGCGTACTCTACATTATCCAGAAGGCAGAAGAGCGGGCTGCCGGAGCAGGATTCCCGGCGATAGATCTCAATAATTTCCGCCGCAGATTTATTTCTTGTGAGCGGATAATCAAAGGAAAGATACAAAATATTTCCGGGCGGGACTCCGCGCTCCAACAAGGCGGCAAGCATTTGCTTTAAAAAGTTGTTTTCTCCCAAAAGCGTGCCCCCCCATCAATCAAAACGGGTTTCGTATAATTCTTTACATACCATTTCTCGGCAATATAAAAGGCGGATCGTCTGAAGCCCGGGCACGGCGGAGAAAATCCGCCGTTTTCCCATTGCGTATTAAATGATTTCAAAAGGCGCAGAACATTCTTAGAGCTGTAATAAGCCATACATTTCACCACAAAATTTCATAATGTAAATACGATTCCAAAAATGCGTAAAATTTTGATCAATATATAAATCTTATAGGATATAATAACAGGACAGCATAAGAAAAGCAACAGTTTTAATATATAAGTAGCAAAATTGATCTATTTATAAAACTTCTCTGTCACCGTATTTCCACATCAAAGGATCTAAAACGCGCCGGAGTTGCCTATTCGTCCAAATCAAATAAAGATTGGCCAGTTAAAAAGAACGCTCATAATCAGTGAACAGAGGCCGCAACCGTAGGATGAGAAGGCCGCAGTGTCCGGCCCGATGCCAACCAAACCGAAGCTCTTTGTTAGAGCATGATTCTGCATCTCGTGCGCTTCTATGGTCTCCACACGCTTATCATCACACATCCTCCTTAATATCTCCCCCGATATCCCGTCTCCACTTTTCATATGAACAATTATGCAATCAACTGGAATGAACTTCTCGCCGTCATTCCAAAAGAATAACCCGATCAAATCTGACATATCAGCAAATCCACGGCGCAGTATTTGCTAAAAAGCGGAAAAAATCCTCTGCAAGGAAACGAGGTGGTATCAAAGCCAAACACGGACGTGATTGCCACAGGCGAAGAATTTCACAAGCAAATGGGAAGCATCATTGATGGGAAACATAGCGGAATAACACAAAAAGCTGTTCTTTCCAAATTTTTGGAAAGAACAGTCGAAATGAGGGTGATTTTTGAGGTGAGCACAAAAAGAGAAATCCGCAACCCGCATGGTTACTGGATAATGGGGTCCCCGAAAAGTTATAAAACTTTTTGGGGTGAGGAGGAACGACGGCGTGAGTGGGCTGATGACTTTTTATAAAAAAGTCATCACGAACAATACAAAGTCTGTGACGACGAGGTAGCGGAGCGGGTGGGATTCGAACCACGGTACCGTGAGGTACAACTGATTTCGAGTTTTATAAAGTGCGTGTCAGGTTTAGTTAGTTTCGTGTCAGGTTCTGTCAGCCTCGTCCTCGGTGAAAAGCCGCATGAATACTGGATTTTTACGCCGAAACCCCGAAAAAGTCCGGTGTTTCGGGCAAGCTCGAATGCGTCGGAAAATGCGCCAAAATCCGCATTTTTGGAAAGAACTGCGGAAAGAACGGAAAGAACAACGTATAACAAGGCAATACAAGGACAGTCACACCGGCAAATCTGATTTTGAAAGGTGTATTGCCATGAACAACGAAGCCATCAACTGGGACGATGTTCCCGACCGAATCACAAAAGACCAGCTTTACCGGATCTGCTACATCAGCAAATCCACTGCCCGGTATCTGCTGCAAAGCGGAAAGATACCCTGCTACTATACCGGCAAGCAGACCCGCTGTTATCAAATTAAAAAGGAGGATGTGATCGCCTACTTGGAGGACCGCAAGCTCTTCCCGCAGGCGTATGCCGCGCCGAAGGGCTGGTACAGGGGCGCTACGAGCTTAAAATGGAAATCCATCTCCCGCCGGAGGTCTTGGAGGATTTACATGCGTATTATGCGTCCCTGCTTGCGTCCTATCGGGACGTCCTGACCGCCGCCGAGGTCTGCAAGCTCACCGGCTACAGCAAGACCGCCGTCAACAACTGGTGCGGAAGCGGCATTTTGAAAGCCTTCAAGCGCAGCAATGTCAACCATATCCCGAAGGTGTATCTCATCGAGTTTCTCTGCTCTCCCGACTGCCGCTCCATCACCCGCAAATCCGACTGGCATATCTGGACGCTGAAACGCTTCCCGGCTTGGCGAAGGCAGAAACAGGCGGAAGGCGGTGCGGAGTAATGGCGAACATTTTGAAGACCTTTACTTCGGCAACCTCGACCCGCAGGCGAGAGGCTACCGAACAGGCAGCCATAATTTCAGGGTGTCGAAAACATAGCCGAGCTGGAGGAAAAGCTGACCGAACGATTGCAGGGCAAAGACAAAAAACTGTTCCTCGATTTCTGCAACGCTTACGGAGAACTGATGGGCGAAAGCGGCCTTGATTCCTTTCTCGTCGGCTTCCGCCCGGCGCAAAAATGATTTTCGATACCTTTTGCAGCGATGACGCACCGTTTGCAAGCTATCTGAAAGAATGAAAGGTCTGCCGAATCACAATTTAGTCAATTACGATTGACTAAATTGTAGTTGACTAATTTTTTTCAATATACAATGTGCGATAATCAAAATCGCACATTCGTGAACAGAAACCTCCTTTGGTACAATAATAGTATCAAAGGAGGTTTTCATTATGGATAAAACAATATTTGAACAAACGGGCGGTACATACACCATGCAGGGCGACTATCGTCTGCCCAACCTCACATTACCCGCCGAAGAAGAACGCCCCATCGGTTTGTGGGGACAGCGCCGTAAGCGATATTTGCAACAGCACCATAAAAGTCTCTACTGCAACCTGCTCACTTCCGGCAAACTCCGTTCCCACCTTGCTGATATAGAGGAAGAAGCCCAATCCCTCTTTCTCCGGTTGGTGAAAGAGTACGCTGAAAAAGAAAAGCGTTACCGAACAGCTTAAGGCAGAGAATCCAACGGAGTGGGTACACATGATGAATAACATTCGAGAACGTGTCAACGAAGTTGTAAATGCAGAGATGATTTTTACATAGAAATTATTGCAATAACAAGCGGGTGCAGGAGTTTGAATTCTTGCACCTGTTTTGTTTTCTAATCTTGAAAGAGTATATTAGTCAACTTTAATTTACCAAATCATACTTGATTAAATTTAATTTTGTGCTATACTATATTTAGTTATACTATAAGCAATGCGTGTTGCTGCAATGGGAGGATGTAATCCATGTTTATCGGCAGAGAACGTGAACTTGCAACGTTGAATAAGTTGTATGCATCGGACAAGTTTGAATTTGTAGTAATATATGGCCGTCGCCGTGTTGGCAAAACAGCGCTGATCAGCCAGTTTATTGACGATAAAAATACAATTTATTTTATGGGTGTTGAAAGCAACGCCAAGCAAAATCTCGAAAATTTCAGCAAGAGCATTTTGAGCTATCACACCGGAATGGAGGCCGAAACCTCTTTCCTGTCCTTTCAGGCGGCCTTGGAGTATGTATTTAAGTTGTCCGAAAAGGAACGGATTATTCTTGCAATCGATGAATACCCCTATGTCGCCCGTTCGTCAAAAAGCCTCGCTTCCACCATCCAGCTTTTGATCGACCAATACAAGGATACTTCCAAGCTGATGCTGATTCTCTGCGGCTCGTCGATGTCCTATATGGAAGACCACGTTCTTGCCTACAAAGCGCCGCTTTACGGCAGACGGACGGCGCAGATGAAAATTCTCCCCTTTGATTTCGAGGAGACTTGCCGGTATTTCAAAAATTTCACCGATGAAGAGAAAGCCTGTGTGTACGGAATTGTAGGCGGAACACCCCAGTATCTGCTTCAGATAAGCGATAAGCTGAGCATTGAGGACAATATTAAAAACACATTCCTGAATCCCAACTCCGCCCTGTTTGAAGAGCCGGAAAATCTGCTCAAGCAGGAGGTGCGGGAACCGGCGCTCTACAATGCCATCATCACGGCCATTGCCACCGGCGCTTCCCGTATGTCGGAGATTTCCGGGAAGGTCGGGGAAAGCACAAATATTTGCTCCGCCTATGTGAAAAACCTGATCTCCCTCGGCATTATCGAAAAAGAGACGCCTTATGGTGAAAAGGTGTCCCGAAAAGCGATTTACTCTATTGCGGATAATATGTTCCGCTTTTGGTATCGGTTTTGTGCCGGAAAACAATTCGATCATGGCCCGTGGCGCTGCCGACTTGGCATACAAACGTATCGAGCCGTATCTGTCCGACTATATGGGCAAGGTGTTTGAGGAAATCTGCAAGCAATATCTTTGGAAGCAGCTTCTCTCCGGCGAATGTCCGGTGGAGTTTTCCTCCCTCGGTCGCTGGTGGGGCAACGATCCTAAAGAAAAGCGTCAGACGGAAATTGATATTCTCGCCGAGCAGGATAAAAACACCGCCCTTTTCGGCGAGTGCAAATGGACGAATGAGAAAGTCGATCTCGGCGTTTTGGAAACCCTTGTAAAGCGCAGCGAGCTATTCCCCTACAAGAATGTCCACTACTACCTCTTTGCCAAAACCGGCTTCACCAAAAGGCTGCGCCGACCGGGCAAGTGAGATGGGGAATGTGACATTGGTGAGTTATAAAGATATTGTCAAAGTCAAATAGAACTTTCCTATTTACTTGATTCGACATAAATGACGTAAATGATGATTTTTTGTAAACGAAGTTATTATGAAACTGTAAAGTGCAGACTGATCCGCTTTATCGGACATAAAACATGATATTATTAGAATGGAGGTGATTATTTGTGTGGTGTAAGAATTGTAACCGTGAAACCGATGAAGAAGTATGTAGCGTTTGCGGAATAAAGACCGAAGAAGATATTCCTTATGAGTTGCATTGGTGTGACGAATGCAAGGTTCCGCTTATCAAAGCAATAAACGACGCAGATCGTGATACTTGTTCTCTTTGTGGAGGCAAGACATCGTATCTTGTTGCAGACTTAAGACCGGTATTCCCGGAAGAACGGTTGCTTTTAGAAATTCTCTCGGACAAGCCACTTGCCTATATCATCAAAAGCGTATGGGCATCAAATAATCGCTATTATATAGATGGAAAACCTATAGTTGTAACTGCTGCATGGTACAAGAAGCATTCAGCCGCATATATCAGAGAGCAGCTTGAAAAATATAAGGAACATAATAACTACCGTTTCTTTAATGAGAACATAGCAACCTTTATCAGAGCAAACCAAGGCCGCCTTGATTATCTGAAGTATGAGGCAAACATCTTTATTCAGAAGTCGGCAGCCAAATTCCCTCGTGAAAACATTGTTCTGTCATTCTCCGGTGGTAAGGATTCCACGGTAACCGCTGATTTGGTTGTAAAGGCACTTTCGGATCCGAGTCTTGTACATATCTTCGGTAATACCACTCTGGAGTTTCCGTTCACGATTGAGTATGCTGAGCGATTTAAGAAGAATAATCCTAAAGCCATCTTCAAGGTGGCCAAGAATAAAGAGCAAAATTTCTATGAGGTCTGTGAGGACATTGGGCCCTCCGGCAAGAATGCTTCGTTGGTGCTGTTTTATGTTTAAGACAGGACCTATTTCTCGCGTTATTACGGGACTTTACAGAGATAAGAGTATTTTGACTTACTACGGCATCCGTAAATGCGAGTCTGTAAGCAGAAGTAAGTATAATCGAATAGAAGATAATGCTGAGTCTACAAAGATTCAGCAGCAGACGGTAGCAACGCCTATCTTCTTCTGGAAGGATATTGATGTTTGGCTTTATATCTTGGGCGAAGAGGTTGATTTCAACGATGCTTACCGTTTAGGCTATGACCGTGTTGGCTGTTGGTGTTGCCCAAACAATAACATTCGTGCAGAGTTCCTTTCACAGATATATATGCCTGAGCAGTATGAGAAGTGGCATAACTTCTTGGTTGACTTTGCAAAGCGTATTGGCAAGCCTGACCCCGAAGAGTATATCAACTCGGGCAAGTGGAAGGCTCGTCAGGGTGGTAACGGTGTAGCTGCAGCGTCTGATGTAAAGATTAAGTTTACCAACTGCACAACCGAAGAAAATGCTAAAGTTTATCAACTGAAACGACCGGTAGATGATTGCCTTATTGGATTGTTTACACCATTTGGTAGAATAGCTCCCGAACTTGGTCGTAAGTTGATCAACGAAACAATTGTTGTCGACATTAAAAACCAATGTGCCTATTATTTCGATTCAACCTTTCTCACAGGATGGTTTTGAATATGCGGTAAAAGTAAAAACAATGAATGTAGCAAAGCATGATGACCTGCAGAGAATGATTGGTTATCAGATTAAGAAGTTTAATGCTTGTCGCAAGTGCTTAAAGTGTGAGTCACTTTGTAGATTCGGTGCCATCTCAATTATCGGTGATACCTATTATATCAACGATAAGAAGTGTAAACGGTGCAAGATGTGTGTTACTGCAAAGTACTTAGATGGCGGTTGCCTAATGGATCGTTACCTGAAGACTAAGGACTAAAGGAGCAAGAATATGAAGTTTAGAGCACATGATACTTTTTTTTTCATCCGTAAAGGGTGGTTAAGTAAAGGTATGAGAAATGTAAAAATTGACCCGGCAGTATTTATGGGAGCAAAAGGCAACCCTATGGATATTCTCGGAATCGGTGCAAATATGGTCAAGGCGCTGAGATATTGGTTGCAGGCAGTCAAACTTACCACAGAGCCGAATGCTGGACGCAGGGAGCAATCCTTTACGCCCTTTGGTGAGATTGTTTTTAAGAACGATCCCTATATCGAGGAGATGGGAACGCTCTGGTTTCTACATTATATGCTTGCATCGAATAAGGACGAGGAACTGCCTGGTACTTCTTCTACAATGAGTTCAAGCAGAGTGAGTTTAACAAAGAAGATTTTGTGAAGCAGCTCTCTAATTACATTATGATCAACGGGGAAGAGGTATCTGAAAGATCTTTGGAAGATGATTACAACTGCATCATCAACACCTATGTACCCCGTATCAAATCTTCTCCTGAAAAAGTTCAGCCGGAGAGCAATATCGATTGTCCTCTTGGTGAACTCGGGCTGATTGATATCAGCAACCGAAAGGAAAAGCTTTATAAGAAATCTGTTCCGAAGAAAGATACTCTTCATCCTCTCGTTCTGCTTGCTGTTATTCTCAATCAGGCGAATGGTGAAGAGGAAATCAAGATTTCCACAATTCAAAATGATGTATGTAATGCTGGTAAAATTTTTAATCTTGATATAATCACTTTAACCGCATTGCTCTACAAAATCGAATTGATGGGATATATCAAGGTTGTTCGTACGGCTGGTCTTGATGTTATTCGCATTACTAAGCCGATGACCTTCCTTGAGTGCGTGGAAAAGTATTACAAGGCAATCAATAAATAATGACAGGAGGCTGTTACCATGTTTAATAATAAAATAGATGTAGCAAAAGGGTTTCAGACTTCTGTTAATATTGCGTATGATTTGAATAACACGGATAAGATTTCCGGATTTATTCCTACTATGTCCTCTCTTGAGATCATTGAGGATGTTCTGCTAAGTACGGCGCCGAATTCTACTGAAAGAGCAAGAATTCTTATTGGTGCCTATGGTCGTGGAAAATCTCATATTATTCTCGTTTTGCTTTCTCTTCTCTATAAGAAAGATAAGGTGCTTTTTGCTGCTTTGCTCGAAAAGATGAAGATATGTAATCCGAAACTCTATGACTATACTAACGAGTTTATTGACAGCGGAAGAAAGCTTCTTCCGATTGTTGTCGGAGGCAGCAGTGCAAGTCTTACTCAGTCATTCCTTTTTGCTTTGCAAAAGGCACTTGATGACGAAAATCTTAGCGATATTATGCCTGAGACTCATTTTAAGGCTTCTGTCAATGCAATTGAGAGTTGGAAGAACGATTACCCTGAAACCTATAATAAATTTTTTTAGATGCCTTAAATGAACCTATTGAACAGTTCATTCTTTCCTTGAAAGAATACAATGTTGAGGCGTATGAGAAATTTGTTGAATTATATCCGAGCCTGACTTCTGGCAGTAGTTTCAATCCTTTCCTTGGCTTCGATGTTGTGGAGCTCTACGAAAAGGTTGTTGACAAGCTATGCGAAGTCGGGTATGACGGCGCTTACATTGTTTATGATGAATTCAGTAAATATCTTGAATCGAGCATAGGAAACGCCACAATCAGCGATATTAAGCTGTTGCAGGATTTTGCTGAGAAATGTGTTCGCAGTGGTAAAAAGCAGATGCACCTTATGCTCATTTGCCATAAGGATATCTCAAACTATATCGACAACAATCTTCCTAAAGAGAAGGTAGATGGTTGGAGAGGTGTATCAGGTCGCTTCAAGCATACGACACTTCACAATAACTTTGCTCAGATGTATGAGATTATTTCTGCTGTTATCAAGAAGAATCCTGATTTCTGGAAGGAATTTGTGTCTAAATACAAGCCACAGTTTGAGGATCTCAAGGAACGCTATGTTGCAAACGGCTTGATCGATAGCAAGGATATGGAAGGCGTAAACTCTGCTATTTACGGTTGCTATCCTTTGCATCCAGTATCAACCTTTATTCTGCCGCGTCTTTCCGAAAAGGTTGCTCAGAACGAGAGAACTTTGTTTACCTTCTTGTCCTCTCAGGAAAAGCATACTCTATCTTCTTTTTCTTGAGGGCGCAGACGGTGATTTTCCGTTATTGACACCTGATTATCTGTATGATTATTTTGAACCCCTTTTCCGAAAAGAAGTTTATACCAGTGAGATTCATAAAATTTATAAACTTACTTCTAATATTCTACAGAAGATTGACGGTGATTCTATTCATGCGAGAATTATCAAGACTATTTCCTTAATTTACATGGTTGAGCAGTATGAGAAACTACCTCCTGTATACAACATTATTGTTGATGCCTTCCGTGAGAGTGTTGCAGATACAAAGGAAATCAGTAATGCGCTTGAAGATCTTATCAACAAGGATTGCATCGTTTATCTCAAGAGAAGCAATAACTACTTGAAGCTCAAAGAGAGCAGCGGAGTTGATATTCCTAGTGAAATTGAAAAAAGATAGAGAGCAATAAGGCAACTCTAAGAGTAAAGGACATTCTCAACAATTCTTCTTTCGACAGTTATATGTATCCTACCAGATACAATGACGAGCATGAGATTATCCGTTATTTTGATTTCCTTTTCATTGACAGTAAGGAATTTTGGTCCACAGAAGATTGGGAGCTTAAAATCTCGGACACGCTGGCTGACGGTGTGGTATACGCAGTTATTCCCGAAAATAAGGAAGATATTGCAAAGATTGCAAAAGAGATTACTTCCGGTACATACGGGGAAAGAGTTGTGTTCTGTTTGCCTAAGAAGTTTACAAATATTGAGAAGGTTGCTTTTGAATACAGTGCAGTTTGTGAACTTAAGAACCTAGTTGTAGACGATGACCTTTTGAAAGATGAATATGAGATTTATATTGAGGATCTCGAAGAAGTTATTGGCTCGTTCATTTTCTCTTATGCCCGCCCTGAAACCGGTGGCGCTGACTATTACCATGTTGGCAAGAAGGTTGCCATCTACCGTAAGGCTCAGATGTCGGCACTTCTTTCTGAGATTTGTGAGAAAATCTATCCTCACGCCCCGACTATTAATAACGAGTCTATCAACAAAAACTTTCTGCCAACAGTGGCTATCAACAGTAGAGCAAAGCTTCTTAATGGACTACTTAGCACCGAGCTTGAGCCGAACCTTGGGCTTACCGGTACGGGTCAGGATGTTTCGATTATGAGAAGCACACTTATTCAAACTGGCGTTATCAGGAATGCGGCAGAAGCACCAGTCATTGAGGTTAAACCCGGTGAAAAAAATATGCAGTACATGCTTCAAACAATTCAGAAATTTTTTGCCGAAGCAGGAATAAACGGTGAACAGAATTTTGGTGAACTTTATAACCGTTTGAGTAAACCAGAATATGGTATAGGCTTAAAAAAGGCGTTATTCCGATTTATATAGCAATTATTATTCACCTTAATCGTGGCAATCTTGTTATCAAGAAAGCAAATGTAGAGCAGAAGATTTCGGCTGACCTACTTAACGATATCAATGATAAGCCCAACAACTATTCTGTTGTTCTTGAAAATTGGAACGAAGAGAAAGCTTTATACTTAGCACGGCTTGAGGAACTGTTCGACAAGTACATTCACGAGCAAGAAAAAAGTATATAACAGTTTTGCTTATATCGTTTCTGCTATGAATCGCTGGTATATGTCTTTGCCGAAGTATGCAAAAGAAATGAGCAAGATATACAAGGGTAGGGGTGCATTTAGGGCTATTTCAACAAGTCATCGCAAACTGGTTAATAGCCTTAAGCAACTTGATATCAACCCGAGAGAATATCTTTTCGAAAAAAGTATTTGCGATCTTTGGTTTCAAGGAGTTCAGTGCCGATGTGGTTGATAACATCGCTCAGACCAAGAAAGAATATGATGATGCAACTGCAACTTTAGTTAAGGCACTTGTTTCTGATGTGAAGACCTTGTTTATACCTAAGGGTCAGGATGCGAAAGGCTCGCTTACCTCGATTATTCAGGACTGGTATGCGTCATTGAAGGATACAACCATACAGCATCTCTTTACAAACAGTGAAAATCAGATTCTTGATTTAATGAGGACAATCACAAACGATGAAATAACCTTTACAAAGCGTCTAGCCAAAGCAATAACCGCCCTTCGGGTAGAGGACTGGAACGAGGGAACAATTGCGACTTTCATTAAAGACCTCTCTGTTTTCAAGGAAACCATCGAGGAGTACGACTCGCAGATTATTGATGAAACTTCAACCGCTGACACCTATAAGTTGATCACAACAGACAGCATGGGCAGAGAGGTTGTCAAGACTTTCAATAGAAGCGAGTACAGCGCCAGAGCAAAACTGCTCTATAATGAAATCACCAATTCTATTGACGAAATGGGTCAGTCTATTACCGAACAGGAGAAGAGACAGATCCTTATTGAAATTCTTGAAAAGCTTTGCTGAAAGGAGTGAGATGTATGGAAAAGATGGCATACTTTGATAATGCTGCAACAACGTTTCCGAAACCGGAATATGTATATGATTTTACAAATCAATTCTACCGTGAGTGCGGTGTGAATGTTGGTAGAGGTCAGTATAAGCTCGCTTCCAAGGCATCGGCGCTCGTTCAGGAAACAAGAGAGTTGCTTTTGGAACTGTTTCACTGTCCTGCGAAGAAGGTTGTATTTACTCATACTGCAACAGAGGCAATCAACCTCATTCTAAGAGGATTGCCTATTAACAATAACTACACGGTTTATCTTTCCCCGTTTGAGCATAATGCAGTAACCCGTGTGCTTTACCATCTTCAAACGATGTATGATATCCATGTTGAGACGCTCTGTTTTGACAAGGAAACGATGACTTACGATATGGCAAGAATTCGTAATCAGTTTGCAGAGAACAAACCTAATTGGACGGTTATCAGCCACGCAAGTAATATTTGCGGGGTGGTTTCTCCGATTAAGGAGCTTTGCCACCTATCAAAAGAGTTTGGATCTATTAACATCGTTGATATGTGTCAAACAGCAGGCCTTGTTGATACGGATCTTAGTGGCGAAGACATTGACTTTGCAGTATTTGCAGGTCATAAGACCCTGTATTCACCTCTTGGTGTTGCAGGTGTTGTGAGCAGTTTTACTATAAAACCGCAGCCTCTTATGTTCGGTGGAACAGGATTTGAGTCTGCAAATCAGTCTTTACCGGAAACCATCCCTGAAAGATATGAAGTTGCAAGTCCGGATATTGCTGCTATCAGTGGTCTAAACGCATCGCTTAAATGGATTAAAGAAATCGGTATTCAGAACATCTACGATAAGGAACAAGCTAATCACGAGCGATTGCTCAAAATCCTTTCGAGATTTGAGAATATTAAGCTAATCGATACTGCCAAGGCAATGGCGATTGGTGTCGTATCTTGCTTGTTTGAGGGATATGGCAGTGACAGTATCGGTCAGATTTTAAGTGAGCAAGGTGTAGCAGTAAGAACAGGTCTTCACTGTGCACCGACTGCACATAAGTTTATTGGCACTTTCCCTGCAGGTACGGTGAGATTTAGTGTTAGCTATTTCAATACAGACGAGGATTTTGAAACTCTTGAAACTGCGCTTGATTACATTGAATCGAATTCATAGGTGAGTATATGAGAGAAAAAAGATTTCCTGCATTAGCCGAATACAAACATACATAGAGTGAGGTGATATTGTGAGTTTTAAGGAGCTTGATATAAAAAAAGAATATCGTTCTCTGCTTGACAGTGTCGCAAAGGACTTTTATATTCCCTTACTTATCCAAGCCGTAAAGTATCAAAGAGCAGTTGGCTTTTTTCGTCTTCTTGCTTGGTAGAAATATCAAAAGGTATTTCTGAACTTGCTAAGAATGGCGGTAAAAATTCAATTGGTTGCTTCTCCTTACCTGTCAGATGAGGATATAGAAGCAATAAAAAGCGGTTACGCTATGAGAGATCAGGTTGTAAAAGAAGCGATCCGAAGAAAAAAATGACAGAAGGTAAGACGCCTTTTGAAAAGGCAAGACTTAATCTTTTGGCAAATCTTATTTCTGACAATATTCTGGATATCAAGATTGCTTTTACCGAGGACTCTGACCGTATGGGAATGTACCATGAGAAGATGGGGATTATCACTGATGCGGAAGGAAATAGAGTTGCATTTGCAGGATCTATGAATGAATCGGCTGCAGCAATGACTCTGAACTATGAAACTATAGATGTTTACTGTTCTTGGAAGGGCGAAGTAGATCGAGTGATTGCAAAGGAAAATGCCTTCGCATCTATTTGGAACGATACCGAACCGAATATCAAGATAATCGATTTTCCTGAACTGAAGCAGGAAATCATTGATAAGTATAAATACGCTGTTCCGGATTTTGAGATTGATAAAAAGGAATACGCACCTGATATTGATACGGTTTTGCATACGGATTTAGGTGTTTATACTGAATATGGTCCAAAGTTTCCTGAGTGGTTTAAGCTTCACGACTATCAGGATGAAGCAATCACCGAATGGCAGAAACGCAATTACAGAGGAATCTTTGATATGGCTACCGGTACCGGTAAGACATACACGGGACTTGGTGCTTTGACAACCCTAAGTAAAAATTTAGGCCATAAGTTGGCAGCAATTATCGTCTGTCCTTATCAGCACCTTGTTGAGCAGTGGGTAGAGGATATTCTAAAGTTTAACATTGACCCGATAATCGGATATAGTGATTCCTCTCAAAAGGATTGGCCAAAGCGCTTGAAGAATGCAATCCGAGACCAAAAGTTAAAAGTGAGAGGAAGAGGATTCTTCTGTTTTATTTGCACTAATGCAACCTTCAGTTCCGACTATGTTCAAGCCCAGTTGGCAAAAAATAAAGTCAGACACACTCTTAATGGTAGATGAAGCTCATAACTTTGGCGCACCATACTTAAGTTGTTTGCTCTACGATAATTACAAATATCGTTTAGCATTGTCAGCAACCCTTGACCGTCATAATGACGAGGAAGGAACGACTAAACTCTATGATTTCTTTGGTGAGAAGTGCATTGAATATACTCTTGACCGTGCAATCGAAGAGAAGAAACTTACCAAGTATAAATACTATCCTATCGTTGTTACACTTACCGAGGAAGAACTTGAAGCATATGATAACCTTAGTTATGAAATCGGAAAGTGTATTATGAAGGATAAAAACGGTAAGATAAAGCTAAGCAGTAAGGGAGAAAAGCTTGCACTTAAGCGTTCTCGAATCATTGCCGGTGCCAAGAACAAATTGACAATGCTCGAAAAGGTCATTCAGCCATATATCCACGATAAACACATTCTGGTTTATTTCGGGGCGACCATGGGACTTGATCAAAATCAAGACCGTTCTGAGGTTGATAGTGAGGATATCAGACAGATTGATGCAGTAACCGACTTGCTTGGCAACAAGCTCGGTATGGAAGTGTCACAGTTTACATCAAAGGAAAGTGTGGAGGAACGGGAGGTTCTCAAACGAGAATTCTCTTCCGGCGATACATTAAAGGTTCTCATCGCCATTAAATGTCTTGATGAAGGAGTCAACATACCCAAGATAAAAACAGCGTTCATTTTAGCAAGTACGACCAACCCTAAGGAGTATATCCAAAGACGCGGGCGTGTGCTGAGACTAGCAGAGGGTAAGGAATATGCGGAAATCTATGATTTCATTACCTTGCCATACGATACCGAGTCGAGTGACCTCGTTGACTGAGGACAGGTCAAACGGAATTTCACACTTGTAAAAATGAATTGAGGAGAGCTGAAGAATTTTCCCGAATTGCTGTTAATATGGTTGAATCTGCAAGTCTCATTGATGAGATTAAGGACGCATATGGAATACAAGAATTAAATTGGAATAATGAAGAGGAGGATTACGGTTATGGCTTCTGAAAAGATTGAGGTTAATGGTGTCGAAATAGATTCCCAGAAGGCACAGCGTATGTTGCAACGCATAATAGTTCGTGAAAAAACTAACATTAAAACAAAAAGCAGTTCAATGACACCGAGATGGCTAGGAAAATAAAAAAAGATGATTGAGGAGGAAGTGCAATGCTATTAAAATCGTTAAAGCTTAAGGATTTCCGCCAGTTCAAAGGTGAACAGGAGATTACCTTCTCAACCGATCCGGTTCGTAATGTAACCGTAATTATGGGTGAAAACGGTTCTGGTAAAACCACACTTGCTCAAGCATTTACTTGGTGCCTTTATGGGGATACCGACTTTGATGATAAGTCTATGCTTTGCAAAGCAACTGGACAAACAATGCTTCCCGGAAACGAGGAGAAGGTTCGTGTAGAGTTGGCACTTCAACACAATAACATTGACTATCTTTGTATCCGTGAGCAGCTTTATTCAAAGGATAATTCTGGGTCAATAAGAAGACATAACCAGACCACGTTCAAGATTGCTTACAAGAACGCTGACGGTCAACGTGAGTATGTTCCCGATGGGGAAACGGAACTCCGTATGAAGGAAATTCTCCCAAAAGAACTTTCAAAGTATTTTTTCTTTGACGGCGAGCGTATCGGCAATATGAGTAAAGAGATCCGTAAAGGTAAGAGCGCTGAATTTGCTCAAGCAGTTCGCAGTCTTCTTGGCCTTAGTGCTTTCCAATCTGCACTTGAACATCTTGGAGGCCGTAACTCGGTTATAAAGATGTATAACGAGAGTTATGATACTAAGAGTGACAGTAAGATGGCTCAGTATACCAAGGAAATTGGAGAGTACGAAGAAAAAGCTTCAGGCCATTGAAGAAAGACTTGCTGCTATTGATGGCGAAGAAGCAATTGCTACCGATAAGAAGGCAGAGCTTGAGGAAGAAATTCGTCAAAACAAGGATAGCGAGATTCTTGCTAGAGAACGTGATGAACTTGTTCGTAAGATACAAGAACTGGTTGCTAAAAAAGCATCCAGCGAGGATTCATTACTTAAGGTGTTCAATAATAATGCCCATTCTTATTTTGCCAAGAAGATGATAAGCGACGCTCTTTCTCAACTTGCTGCTGCAGATAAGATTGATACAGGTATTCCTTATATACACGCTAAGACTATTGAGTTTCTTATTAAGCGTAAAAAGTGCATCTGCGGTGCTGATATTGAATTTGGTAATGAAGCATACAAGGAATTAAATGAACTGCTTGAGTTTATTCCACCGCAGTCTATCGGTACATCAATCGGCCAGTTCGTTCGTGAGTGTGAGCTTAGATGTAAGAGTTCTGACACACTCTTTGAGGATATTTCTACTAAGTTTGGTTTTATCAGAGAGTTTGATAATACATACACCGGATACCAGAATCAAATCAACATTATCCGGGAGAAACTTGAAAAAATGAAAAAAATGTGGGTGAGTTACAGGCTCGTTTAAGCACCTATGAAAGAGCTCTTCGCAATCTTTCTGTTGAAAGGAGAGAACTCGACCGTAATCAGGCACTTCTTGAAAGAGATAAAGAACGCAGGGAAACCGAGCGTAAGGAACTCTCATTAAAAGACGAAAATAACCGTAAGATTGAAGTATATAAGGCATACGCTCAGTATATGTACACTACGCTACTTTCTCTCTATCAGGAAAAGGAAAACGAAACCAGGCAGAAACTTGAGCAAACTGTTAACGAAATCTTCAAGAGCATCTATAACGGTGGTTTCTCTCTCAGTATTGATGAGAAGTACAACATTCAGGTTATTGTTAATGAGTTTGAAGGTGTTAATGAGGATGTTGAGACATCTACAGCTCAGAGTATTTCGGTTATCTTTGCATTTATTGCCGGCGTTATCAAAATGGCTCGTCAGAGTCAGAATCCCGAAAATGAGATGCTTGTGTCTGAGCCTTACCCGCTTGTGATGGATGCTCCGCTTTCTGCATTCGATAAAGCCCGTATTCGTACTGTATGTGATGCACTTCCTAATGTTGCAGAACAGGTTATCATCTTCATTAAGGATACTGACGGTGAACTTGCAGAAACCTATATGGGTGATAAGGTTGGCAGCCGCTTTGAATTTGATAAGAAGAATGAATTTGAAACAAATTTGGTAACGAGGTGAGAATGATGTTTGATAAAGAATATTCTTTTAGAGGAAAACACGCTGAATATGTTGTGAAGCTTACGGCAGAATATGATGATAAGCATCATAAGCTCTTCAATACTAACTATGATGTTTATGCGATTGCTCCGATTATCGGCTTTTTATATCAAAGAAAAGCAGAGCTTAATAAGACCGGAGATGCAACTAAGATATTCCCAGACAAGCTTATAAAAGAACAGCAAAACCTTCTTTTTAATTATCGCTTGATTATGTTGCTTGACGAAAAGCACGAGACTGACTTTAACGAGAGAATCAACAAGGCTTTCCGTTATTACGGACAAGAAAAGTCCGCACCGGACGAAGAACTCTACGAAAACTATGTTAGAGGTGGTGTGGAGGTTCTGTATGAGAAATTGATAGAACCTGCAAGAAGTTCAGAAGATTATTTGACAAATCTCTACGACTTTATAGAAGAGTTTGATGAGAGGTACAATGAGTCAGTTACAACCGAGAGCATTGTAGATCTTTGTCAGTTAGCAAAGAATTAATTATTATGAGGGGTGAAACCGTGCACGAGGGAATTATTGAAAAATTATATCAGGAATATACCGTGCACGGTTTTATCTCTGAGGATTATATCTTCGATGTGCTTGAAGAAAACAGGATATCGTTGTTTGATGTAGAATACATTTGCGACCATCTTTTGACGAAAGGTGTTGTTATTCGTAATGAGGCCTTGACCGATGATGAAGAGGATGAGTACGACAGAAGCAATGTTAACTACGAAGAAGTATTTTCAGAAATTTTAGAGATAGACGATACCTTCACAGACTTCATTGAATACATTCGTGACATAAAACCTCCGCAGCGTAGAGAGTGGATGAATCTAATGCCGCAGGTTAGACTCAAAAATGCATATGCTCGAAACCGTATTTTTGAGATGTATATGAAGGTAGCTGTGAGAATTGCATTAATACACGCAAAAAAATATCATCTTTCATTAGATGAAACTATTCAGAACGCTATGATGGGCCTTTATGTATCGATAGATAAATACGAAACTGCCCGTCAGGAAAACTTCGCATCATACTTTCCGCTGTGGGTACGGCAATACATTATGAGAGATGCGCCAACGTTGAATCCGTCAGTTTATTTTCCGTTTCATATTAAAGAAAAAAAGCTTTTCGCTATATATGATAATATGGAGGATTACTTTGGCGATATTGAAAATAGAACAGAGCCAGGCACAGAACTTCTTAAAAGTATCGCAACCGAGCTTGAGTGTAGCATAGATGATGCAAGACAGCTTTTTTGATAGCCTTGCTCCCTTTGAAAGCATTGAGGAATTATTGGAAAATAAAGAAAACGAGTTGCTGTTATCAGATGATGGTGTCGGTTATGAGAATATGGTTGCATCAGCTGAGAGGAACTTTGATACAGATGTTCTCCACAAAAACTAGCAACTCTTACATATCGAGAACAAGAGGTGCTTCGTCTTCGCTATGGTATAGGTTATGACCATGAGTGTACGCTTGATGAAATCGGTCAAAAATTCAATATCACAAGAGAACGTGTTCGTCAGATTGAAGCTAAGGCGATGCGAAAAATTCGCAGATGCTACGGGATAAAAGAAAATGACAAAGATTAGCATTTGGTATATGTGGTATCAATGCAAGCAAAGGGTGATGTTTATGGCACAGAGTGTAGACATATTTCAAAGATCAAAATTGTTAACACTGGCGTTCGAATTGAATATTGATAAATGGGATACCATGAAAGAAACAGTAAAAGCTGCAATTTCTTCTGGCTGGCAAAGTATAAAATATCTAAACGAAGAAGGAACGGGAGTGAACCCGGAAATCAAACAAATTCTAACGATTGTGGCGGAATATATGTTTTTTTACTCAAGCCAGATAAGATTCCTCAACTACATAGATATATTATGTATATTGGTCGTGCTAGAAGAGCAAGTAATTTTAGTCTTCGTCAAAGATGCGCTCAATATATTAACGATTCTCGCCCCAAAGTAGCCGATATGATGAGTTGCTGGGGAAAAGAATTATATTTGTTCTATTTGCCAATTAAGGACAGTGATGATTTTATTGATCAAGTGGAGCGAGAATTGATTCGTGTAATTATTCCTCCGTGTAATTCGAATATTCCGGATCATTACATATTACCTGAGGAAAAAATGTTTTGAGGAGAGATATTATGGTTTTGAAAATACCTGCGATTCGTTCAAAAATGGGAATATGGTTTTACTATGTAAGTTCACTAAGTTTTGAAAATGTGGCAAAGTATGTTAGCCCTATAGATGATGAATTACATCATTCTGAATTGTTGAGTGGTATGATACAGCGTAGCATTACTTCAAACTATAAGAGTATTGCAAATTACTTAGAAACACAAGATGAAAGATTTTTTAATTCACTAATACTCGCCGTGTATAACGGGCAGCCTAAATGGAATGAAATAAGAATTCAAGATGAAAAAGGTGAAGATAATTACAATTTAGGGATAATAACGCTAACGGATGATGTGAAAATATTTCCAGTAGATGGCCAGCATCGTGTGGCAGGCATAAAGAAGGCGATTGAAGACAAACCAGAAATGAAATCGGAGCGAGTTCCTGTAATTTTTATTGGACATTCCACAGATGAAATTGGAATGCAACGTACCAGAAGAATGTTTAGCACATTAAATCGATACGCCAAGCCAGTATCGTTGAGAGATATTATTGCCTTAGATGAAGATGATGTAGTTGCGATTGCTTCCAGATATTTAATTGATAACACTGATTTATTCGTTGACAATAGAATTTTAGATTCAAAAAATAAATCTATACCAGAAACTAACGATATGGCACTTACAACAATTATAACTTACTACGAATGCAACAAAAAGAATTACTATGGTTATTTGTTAAAGATATAGATGTTGTTGGACTTGAGGAAAAAAACTGTTAAAGGCCGTTCAAAGATCAATGAATATATTAGACACAGACCTAAAAATGAAATAATTGCAGCTTTTACTGAAGAATGTAAAGACTTTTGGGAGGCTATATTAAATTATTGTCCTGAGATTAAAAAACCGAATGTAAAAGTCGAGAGATACAGAGATTCTAACGGAGGCAGCCTTTTCTTTAGGCCTATTGCACTGTATCCATTTGCTAAAGTTGCAGTAAGGATTAAAGAAAAATATCAAAAATCGTATTCAGAAATAATAGGATCAATTCCCAACGAATTATTATGGATACAAAATCGTTTATGGAAAAAGATTATTTGGGATGATGTGGCCAAAAAAAATGGTGATGGGCAATGCTAAATTAGTCGAACTTATATTGCTATACATCACTGCCCCTCAATTATTAGCAGATAAAGAAAAGGAAAAAATTATAGATAATCTAAAAAGCATTTGGGATGAATCAGATGACATTGTTGTTAAAGAACGCTTAGATAGTATTATTCGTGGAGATGAGTATGTTTAATAATAACTTTATTAAATTAAAATATTTCTTGCACAAACAAAATAGTGGTAGGAACAATTCCCACCACTGAAATAGTAAAAAATCGCATAATTGATATAACTTTTTCTCAATTTTTCTTTTTTTCGGTTGGGGAAACTGTCTTCCATCCATTCTTCAAACTCGGATAATGTAATTTTTCCGTCGGTACACTCGTCCCGCTTGGTCATCGCCTGATACTTCCACTTTTTGAAATCAGGCTCTTTGATCTGGCGTACACGCACTCGTGCGGCATAGCGTTTATAATATTTTTTGATATAGGGGAATGGCGGCATTGTCCGCCATTTTCTTTTTATAATTTTCCTGCGCCGCAAGCTCCCTGACAGTTTCGGGTTTCGCCCTCTGCCACACGGTCGCAGTAGTTTGTATCGTAGTTGCCTTTCATAATGAAGTATCTGCCGCAGCGCTTACACTTGCGAAACCGGACAGACTTTGTCAGCATCTCCCAAAGCTCAAACATCAGCACATCTTCTATGGAGGAGCATTGGAATCGTGTCAGCGGTTCGCAGGGCAATCCAGAAATGGTCTCGAGATCTTCCTGAAGAATACGATGCTCTACGCAAAAAATCCCGCAGCTCATCGTTTTCGTATTCCTCGTTTTTGGGATCAATAAATTGCACCGGATTAAAATAATTGCCGAGTGGATTTTGCCCCAATTCGGGATAATCAAAAATGTACTGATACTCATATCGGGCAGTACAGTAATTTGCCCTGCAATAAAGCGCATAGCGCTGATCGGCGCTTAAACTTTTCAAAACAGCGGGATAATATTCCTCGTCAAAAACAAAAGTAATCAATTCCATCAGCCGTGTTTGGAGGGCTTTCAGGTATGCAAGATACGCTGAAAGCTCTTTTTTTGTGCGTTTTTTCAGAAAAGGCGGAAACAGCATGGTGTACAAAGACGAATGAATGACAAGCCGAAAGTATTTAACTGTCTCAGCAAGGCAGAGGTAATCAAAAACCTTTTGTTCCGTTTCCGATTCAAATGGAATCGGATCGGCTTTCCGTTCCTGTTCATAGGTCAAATTCCCGGTATCACACGCTTTTTTCAAAGTCGGCATACAGAAAGTTTAACAATCCTTCGCCCAAAGGAAAGTCCACACTGCCGCCGCTGAGCGGAATGAGTCTCCCTACCTCAATTTCGTTTTCATCGGAATCCAAATCGGGATTTGACACTATCTGCATAGAGGGAAAGCATTCAAAATTAGGAGGAAGCATATCACAAACGCTCAAATAATTTTTAAGTTTCTCGTCTGTTTGATCGGGCGGCACAAGAAATTCTTTTCTTGTGCCGCAGGCAAGCTCGGAAAGGTCGGAAAGCCGTTCTTTCGGGATACTGCGACCGGCGGCATCCGCCTCGGAAAATTCATAGCTTTCCGGCACGGCAATAGAAAGAACCTTTTGTTCCGCATCGCACCACACTAAATTTTTCATCTTTCCCTGAAGCTCTTCATTAGCGGAATCAAGAACTTGAAACGCTGATTTTTTATCCATGCTCTCACCTTTATTTTTAGAAAATGTCGAATTGACGGATATTGAAAAATTTATATCACTACAAACAACATTGTACAAAAGCATTGTCGAAATGTCAATACACGGATATAATGAATTTGAAAATTAAGATTTCGATAAACATAATTTTCTAAAAATTGAATGACCGTCCGAAAGATACAAACCGCCATGACTTTGCCGAAAGGCAAACGAGCGCCTGAGCTGAAAAACGACAGCTTGGGACTGCACAGCGCCCGCCGACAAGCGAGAGTGCCTGTAGGAATCTCAGGATGCAACGGCGGCGGATACCGGCAGCGCAGGATTCCTCAACCGGTATCCGATTTTACATAGCTGTAAAGGAGGAATGGAAGCTATGAAAAAATCAGAGCTCAAAGAGCTTTACCAGATGATGTTTCCGGAATATCCGGACATCGTGACTGTCCGGCAGCTTCGGGAAATGCTGGGCATCAGCCGTCAGCTTGCCTACGATCTCATCAACGATGGTGAATTGCAGGCAATTAAAATCGGCAACAGTTTCAAAATCCCGAAAGTCAGCGTGATTAACTTCGTGACCGAAGAGAAAAAAGAGGTGAAATCCAGTGCCTGAACGAATCGAGCTCACGCCGTCCCAGCGCAGGCGGTGCAACCGCCTGATAAAAAGGCTCTGCGCCAATTACGACGACGGTAACTGCCTGCTGTTGGACGATGGCGAGCCCCGCGTCTGCCCGCAGACCATCTCCTATTCGCTGCTGTGCAGGTATTTCCGCAATGCGGTTTTACCCGCCGACAAGGAGCTGTATGCGGACATTTTCAAGCAGCGTACATATCGCTGCGCCGAGTGCGGAGCGGTTTTTACGCCCAATTCCAACCGGCAGAAATACTGCACCGTTTGCGGCAAACGAATTCACCGAAAGCAGAAAACCGAAAGCGAACGCAGACGGAGAAGTGGAACGTTAGGCACCGAAAAAAGCCTGAAAAATCAAGGTTTACAGCCGCCGATTTGGGGCAATGCGTATCAGATTCCCCGCAGCCTCAAAATCGGCGGTTAAACCGTCCACAAACAAAAACGAAAGGATGTAGTTATGAAAAGAAAATTAGTGACCGTGGACGCAGAGACCTTGCTGTCCACACCGATGAGTAAGACCATGTTCATTGTCGATGGGCTGATCCCGCAGGGGGTAAATGTCCTGAGCGGTGCCAGCAAAATCGGCAAAAGCTGGCTGATGCTGTGGCTGGGCTTGCAGGTATCACAGGGACTTCACGTTTGGGGAATCCCGACCATGCACTGCGATGTGCTGTATCTCTGCTTGGAGGATACGCTGAGGCGAATCAAAGACAGGCTTTTCGATTTGACGGATGATTCAAACCGGAGTTTCCATTTATCCGTGACCTGCGGCTTGATCGGGAACGGGCTGGAGGAGGAAATCATCAACTTTTTAGAGGACTTCCCGAAGACAAAGCTGGTCATTATCGACACGCTCCAAAAGGTGCGGGACTCCAATGGCAGCGCCGGAAAGGCAGGAATGTACGGCAACGATTACGACGACATTTCCTCCATCAAGAGGATCGCAGATGAGCACGATATTTCCATTATTCTCGTCCATCATCTGCGCAAGCTCAAGGACGGGGACGATCCGTTCAACGAGGTGTCCGGCTCTACCGGTATCACCGGAGCGGCGGATACCAATTATGTGCTCAAGCGCAAGCGAAGCAGCAGGGACGCCACCCTCCTTGCCTGCGGGCGGGATGTGGAATATCAGGAGCTGACCCTGCGGTTTCAAGACCTGAAATGGGAACTGATAGAGCGCAAAAACACGGAGGAAATCCGCAGGGCAGAGATTCCGCAATTCCTTTTTCGGGTAGTGGAATTTATGAAATCCCGCACCGAATGGGTAGGAACCGCCACCGAGTTGATTGCCGATATGGCGGAAACCGAAACCACGCCCAATGTGGTAACCAAGTATTTAGGACAGTTTTACTATGAGGTGCTGGAGCCCGCCGGAATCGAGTACCGCACCAAACGGACGGGACAAAGCCGGCTGATTAAATTCATACACCGTGACGGCAGTGACGTAAATGACGGAATATCACGGTATAGCGAAATATCCGTCACAGCCGTCATTGCTGTCACAAACAAAGGAAAGGATTGAGATTTTATGAGAAGCAAAACACTTGGAATCAACGTAAGAGTAACACCTGCCGAGAAGGAGAAGCTCAGCGAAAACGCATATTATTGCGGACTTTCTCTGTCAGAATATCTGCGGAGACTGGGGCTTGGAATGAATGTTGAAGCAACAGTCCGAGAAAAAGATTACCGTGTTTTTCGGAAGCTAAAGCAGTTAAAAGCAGATTGTGAACGGCTTGAAAAAAGTGAAATTTCCCGCTGTATAGATGCGATTTTGAAACAATTATGTTAGGCAGAAAATGGCTGCGCTATCGTAGCGAGCAGACTGTTTGTGCCCCCAAAAGCCGCAAACAGTAAATCTCGTTAGGAAGTGTCCTAAAACCTCTATGAGAAAATCAAACAAACGAAAAAGGAACGTTGATATGAAAACAGATAATCGAAAAAAGAAACATCCCCATTCGGGTTTGGCTCAGCAAATCGGAAAACGCCGAACTGAGTCGCAAGGCGAAAATTACAGGCTTACCCAAATCCACCGTGATAAGGTTGCTACTTAATAACTACGAACCGAAGGAAAAGCCGGATACAAGATTTTATGAAGCAATGCGCCAGCTTTCCGCCATCGGCAATAACATCAACCAGCTTGCGCTCAAAGCAAATACACTTGGCTTTATCGATGTGCCGATGCTGAAAGCGGAAGCATTGCGCTGGCACAAGTTTCAGGCGGATATCGAAGCGGTGTTTCTCCGTCCCGGTGAAAGCAATCTGAAATGGCAATAAAGGAGGCAAGCACAATGACAAAACGAAAATCTGATTTTACTTTACCAACAAATTCGCTGGACGAGCTGTTTTCCTCGCAGGAGGAGCGGGACGATGCCAAGCTGGAACGGGTGAAAGGGATTCCATTAAATGAGCTGCACCCGTTCAAGGATCATCCATTTAAAATTCAAAACGATGAGGAGATGAAACGCCTAATGGAGAGCATACAGAAATTCGGTACACTCACGCCGGCACTCGCTCGTCCTTTGCCGGGAGGGCGGCTATGAGCTGATCTCCGGACACCGGCGGCTGGCGGCGTGTCAGGTGCTGGGTATCGAGACAATGCCGGTTATTGTTCGAGAGATGAGCGACGATGAAGCAGTCATTGCAATGGTGGATGCCAACCTGCAACGGGAATATATTTTGCCTAGTGAAAAGGCGTTTGCCTACAAAATGAAGCTGGACGCAATCAAACATCAGGGTATAGCTTCTGCCCAAGTTGGGCAGAAGCTGTTGAGCGTCGAAAAGGTTGCAGAGGACGCAGGAGAAAGCCGCAATCAGGTTAAGCGCTATATCCGCCTGACCTACTTAATCCCCGAGCTGCTCTCGATGGTAGACGAAAACAAAATCGCTTTCAACCCTGCCGTTGAGATTTCGTACTTAGAGCAGTCGGAACAACGAGTGTTGTTGAACGCAATGGAGCTGAACGATTGCACGCCGTCCCACGCACAGGCAATCCGCTTAAAGAAGCTTTCGCAGGAGGGCGTGCTGCAAGACCAGACGATCTACGACATCCTTGCTGAGCAGAAGCCCAACCAGCAAGAGCAATATAAATTCAAGCGGGAGGACATTCGCAAATATTTCCCGAAGAATTACACGGACAAGCAAGTCTGCGATACGGTAATCAAGCTGTTGGAGCAATGGCAGCGCAGGCGGGAGCGGGAAAGAGACAGCCGCTGATTCGAACCGAAAATGTGTGCGGAGCACGACCTTCGCACAATGGAAAGAACGGCACCGGCAGGGTACAATGGCCTTGTCGGTGCCGGACTGTCCGTGAATGCCAAATACAAAGAACGGAGGTAAAACAAATATGGTATCAGGACATTTACAGGTTAAAAAGGGGTACTACTACGCTGTGTTAAGTTTTTACGACAGCAAAAACAAGCGGCACGTCAAGTACATATCCACCGGACTTCCCGAAAAGGGAAACAAACGTAAGGCCGGAGCGGAGCTTGTGAAAATCCGCAACGCCTTTGAGCCACCCGCAGAGATCGGCGAGCTTTGTTCCAATATGCTGTTTGCCGACTATCTGCTCGGCTGGCTGGAAATCGTCAAGGTCAGGGTGAAGCCCACCACCTTCGGCTCCTATGAAAGCATGGTGAAGCAGACCATCGAGCCGTATTTCCGGAATAAGCCGATTGCTCTAAAGGACTTGGAAGCAAGGCACATCCAGCAGTTTTATTCCGAAAAGCTGCGGACGGTCAAGCCCAATTCTGTGATTCACTACCACGCTGTAATCCATCAGGCGCTGAAATACGCCATGAAAACCGACCTGGTAGCGCAAAATGTGGCGATGAAAGTAGACCGCCCAAAGAAGAATGATTTCCAGCCAGTGTTTCTGGATGCGGCGGAGCTTCAGCGCTTATTTGAAGTGGTCAAGGGCACCAAGCTAGAGTTACCGGTTTTAGTCGCCGCCTCTTTACGGTTTGCGCCGTGGCGAGGTGCTGGGGCTCAAGTGGGACGCCATTGACTTTGAACGGGGGAACGCTGACCATTAAACGGACGGTAACCTCCGTCAATGTGGGCGGGAAAACGCAGATCATCGAGCAGGAGTCGGCAAAAACAAAATCCAGTATGCGCACTCTGCCGCTGGTGGGAAGATTCAAGGAATACTTTGCGGAGGTCAAGGCGGCGCAGAAGCTGAACAAGCAGATCTGCGGCAACTGCTATAACTACGAATACGACGGATTTGTATTCGTGGATGAGCTGGGCGAGCGGATGAGGCCCGATTATCTGACCTCGCAATTCCCTGCATTTATCCAGCGGCACGGCATGAAGAAAATGCGCTTCCACGATCTCAGGCATAGCTGCGCATCCTCCTGCTTGCCAACGGCGTACCGCTCAAGCAGATTCAGGACTGGCTGGGGCATTCGGATTTTTCCACCACGGCAAACATTTACGCCCATCTGGATTACAGTTCGAAACTCTCCTCGGCGCAGGCGATGGTGAGCGGAATGCCGCTTCCCGAAGCGGGCGATTTCGGCAGCAGATGGGAGCAAAACGCAGAAAAAAGCGGGGAATAAAGCAAAAAGCTGTTCTTTCCAAAACTATGGAAAGAACAGCTCAAAATCGGGTGATTTTTAGAGCGGGCACAAAAAAGAAAAATCCAGAAGCCCGCATGGTTACTGGATTTTTCGATGGCGGAGAGTGTGGGATTCGAACCCACGTGCCCTTGCGGACAACCGCATTTCGAGTGCGGCCCGTTATGACCACTTCGATACCGCTCCCCTATATGTTCAGCCGCCGTTTTTCTCCGCCTTTTTCCGATAGAAAAAGGCTTTGGAAAGAACTGACGGAAAGAACAGCAAATTGTTCAGTTTTTCGAACTGGGTAAAACCCGCATGGTTACACGGTTTTTGGTGGACGAAACGGACAGTTCCCCGCAAGATTTCGAGTGCTGCACCTTCGACCACTCGGACAACTCTCCATATGTCAATCCGAAAATCATTTCCAAAACTTTTGGAAAGAACTGACGGAAAGAACACCAATTTTATTCAGTTTTCGAACTGTGAAACCCCGCATAAACACTGGATTTCTTGCGGACAAAACTTACACTGCTTCAAAAATTTCGAGTCAGCCCCGTTATGATCACTTCATTACGTCTTCCTCTATCTTTGGCAACGCGCTAATCTCAAAGCGCCTTACTATGTGACGGTTTTTAATTTTATCAAAAAAATTCATATTGTCAACCTGTGGGGATATAATATGCAAACGCTATCGTTAGCCGTTTATAATCTCCGGTAGCTGCCTGCTCTCGTAAACAGAGTATACCCTTTGCTCCGTGTGATTCACAGGCAAGCTTTGCATCGGAAGCCGGCTCGCGGTTGATGCCGGAAACCTTGTAAGGGCGAACTGCGTTTATCCCTATACCGTAACAAAAAATAGCCGACAGCGGGGCGCATTACACCCCGCCGCCTCTGTATCACAATTCACTCCATCAAGCCATCCCGCATACGGATTTTTCTATGGCAGCCTGCTGAGACCTCTTCATCATGCGTTACAATGAGGATTGTCATCCCCCTCTGGTTCAGCTGCTGAAAAATTTGCAGAATTTTTCCCCGGTTTCTTCATCAAGCGCGCCGGTAGGCGCATCTGCAAGCAGCAGATTCGGCCGCCCGGCAATCGCTGTGCGCTGACACTGCCCGCCGGAGAGTTTGGAAACCTCTGCACCTTTAATTCAAACAGATAGAATCCACTGGTCGGCGTGCAGACAGCGCCCAGAATATTCAAAAGCGTCGATTTCCCGCAGCCGCTCTTTCCGGTGAAAGCCAGAAAATCCCCTCGCTCCATCACCATATTCACGCCGCGCAGCGCGTGAACAGCTCCATTCCTCTTGTCATACGTCACGACATAAAATTTTTTTTGCTTTTATCTGTTTTATCTTCTAATATTCTTCCAAAATTGCGCGGAGCTCCGGGTCGTTCAGGCCTTTATATTCCGCCGGCCAGAGCTTTTCCGGCCAAACGCGCTTGGCCCCGGGCAGGGCGTTTGGCACGATGGTTTCCGCCATGTTCCAACCCCGGGCGGTTTTTGAGGTGAAACGGATGTTTGTCACAGACGTTCCATAATACGAATCGGAATAATAGCTATAAACCCCCAATAACCCTGCATCCTTTTTCCAATAAATCCGCGTCTGCGATTTTGCCTTTGGTTCCGCTTCCTTCGGCCCATACACATACACCACGAATTTATCATCCGCCTCTATGAATGTGTCTTTCGCCTGTGGGACTTTGCAGGACGTGTCGTTATAATAATATTCTCTTGTTTTAAAATCAAACTCCGCATATCCATCTTCGTCCGTATGTGACCCTGTCTGCCATGCGTCAATATACCGGTTGTTTTTTTGTCATAATAAACGTCTACAGAAAATGGCTCCGATATTGTTTGCTTTTTCGTTGAAGATGGCTGGCTGTTATCTTCCACCTTGCCAACCAGCTTTGGAAGTGTAAAATATACATCCCCAACTTTTGTCTTTTCAATGTTAGCGATTTCATAATCTCCCGAAAACCGCTGGCCGTCATAAATCCCTGCATAGGAAAGCGGCTCGTGCGTATCCCAATAGGGTTTCTGTGGTTTTGTAGAAGTCAGGGTATTGCTGTTTACCGGTATGCTTCCGTTGACGGCTCCTCCAATTCAGGCTCTTTTTTCCGCACGCAGTCAGACAAAACACAAGCGCAAGACAGCAAAGGATTGACAAGATTCGTTTCATCACGAGCCTCCTTCCATGCAAAGGCTTCCTTTAATATTCTTCCAAAATTGCGCGGAGCTCCGGGTCGTTCAGGCCTTTATATTCCGCCGGCCAGAGCTTTTCCGGCCAAACGCGCTTGGCCCCGGGCAAGGCATTCGGCACGATGGTTTCCGCCATGTTCCAACCCCGGGCGGTTTTTGAGGTGAAACGGATGTTCTTAACATATGCCTCGCCCTCTGGATTAGGAGAATAGTAAAAGATTCCTAATAATCCCGCATCCTTTTTCCAATAAATCCGTGTCTGCGACTCTTCCTCTGGTTCCGCTTCTTTCGGCCCATACACATACACCACGAATTCATCATCCGCCCGATGAACGCTTCTCTCAGCTTTGGGATTTTGCAGGACGTATCGTTGTAATAATAGGTGTTTGTTTTAAAATCAAACTCCGCATATCCATCTTCATGCCTCAAAACTCCTGTCTGCCATGCATCGATATACCGATTGTTCTTCCGGTCATAATAGATGTCCAAAAACGGCTCGATAATGGACTCTTCTTTTGCAGAAGAGGGCTGATTTTTATCTTCCAATTTTCCGACTAACCATGGGCGATCAAAATACACATCGCCCTCTCTGGTTTCACCGCCGCGGCGAATCTCATAATCTCCCGAAAAACGCTGGCCGTTATAAATCCCCGCGTAGGAAAGCGGCTCGTGCGTATCCCAGTAGGGTTTCTGTGGTTCTGTAGAAGTCAGGGTATTGCTGCTTTCCGGAATGCTTCCGTTGACGGCTCCTCCAATTCAGGCTCTTTTCCGCATGCAGTCAGACAAAACACAAGCGCAAGACAGCAAAGGATTGACAAGATTCGTTTCATCACGAGCCTCCTTCCATGCAAGGGCTTCCTTTAATATTCTTCCAAACTCGCGCGGAGCTCCGGGTCGTTCAGGCCCTTATATTCCGCGGGCCAGAGCTTTTCCGGCCAAACGCGCTTGGCCCCGGGCAGGGCGTTCGGCACGATGGTTTCCGCCATGTTCCAACCGTCCGCTGTTTTGGAGGTAAAGCGAACGTTGGTAACATAGGCGCCACCACCATCTAAACTCGGGGAATATCGATAAAAGCCTAACAACCCTGCGCCTTTTTTTTCCAATAAATGCGTGTATGCAGCTTATTCTCTTCTTCCGCTTTTTTTCGGACCATCCACATACACTACATACTCATCGTCCGCTTCAATATAAGACCACCCATCTGATCCTGGAATCGTGCAGGATGTGTTGCTGTAATAATATGTTGTCGTTTTAAAATCAAACTCCGGATATCCATCCTTATCCATACGGTATCCTGTTTGCCATGCATCAACATACCGATTATTTTTTTATCATAATAGATATCTAAAAATGGATCCGTGATTGTTTCTTTCCGCACTAAAATTGTTGAGCGACATCTTCCACTTTACCCTCCAATCTTGGAAGCTTAAAATATGCATCGCCTTCTTTTGTTTTATCATAAGAAGCGATTTCATAATCTCCCGAAAACCGCTGGCCGTTATAAATCCCCGCATAGGAAAGCGGCTCGTGCGTATCCCAATAGGGTTTCTGCGGTTCTGTAGAAATCAGGGTATTGCTGCTTACCGGGATGCTTTCGGTTGACGGCTCCGCTGCTGGCTCCGGCTCTTTGCCGCACGCTGCTACGCAGAACAGAAGCACGATACAGCACAGGATTGACAAGACTTTTTTCATAAGAGCTCTCTCCTTAATACACTTGTGTTAGCAAATACAATACACCAGGTTGGCCATCTTCCCATTCTGGATCCCAGTGTCCATCATATGGGTACTTCCCTTTACTATAGATGTTTGTCCCTGCATATAAATAGGGATTGATTCTACCAAAATCTGCACAGCCTGTTCCGTTCCACAATTCCGCAAATTGCAGCATTGCCAACAGGTTGCGTGTCCCCTTGCCCATGCCGATTGCATTCTGGAAGTCTCTCCATTGTCCCGATTTGATCGTTTTGACTGCGTCCGCAACAAAATCCTTTCCATTTAAATTAGATCCATCTCTAAATGAATAGTTTAGATTCCCCCCCCTCTCTATAGTGTATGGCTGCAATCAATATAACAGGCAGATCCGTCTGATCAGCGATACTTTGATATTTTGCTTTGCGGTCCGCATCATTATATTTACTCCAAAAATCGGAAATATTTTTCTTGTATTCATTCGGATCCCTTGCTGTACCACTTTTGAATGAGGTTACTTTCACATATTTATCCCGATTCATAAAGTAGTATTTACTGCTTGGCCCCGAATACGTCCCATACGGGTAATCGTTGACTACCGACTTCGGTAAAAACCCCCATGCACTGCCAAAGGTGACATACCAATAATTCCCCACCTGCCCTTTGATCGTAACCGCCGCCCCGCGATACACAGAAGTGGCGGAAAGGCTCGTGGGGCTGGCAATGCGCAGCTTTTGCGCTGAGGTGACAAAGCCCAAACGGTTGGGGAAAGCGGCTGAATCACCGTCACGGGGATTTGCGCCTGCACATCGTTTTGCGTGGTGGCCTTTAAAGCGAGCGTGAACGTGCCCGGCTTCAGGCCGGTGATGGTTTGCGTCGTCCAGCATTTCTGGCTGCTATCCCAAGCGCGGCGAACCAGGTCGTCATGGCCGCCCGTCGTCCAATAAGCCTTCAAATCAGTGTTGTATTCCCGGTTTTCCACCGTGTTGCCGCGCAGCTGCTTGGCAGCGCCTACATAGATATGTTCATAGGGAACGTCCACATTCGTATCCGGGCGGATGATATCCAGCGTTTTGGTGATGTAGATTTTGATGGAGTTGCTGGTGCCGTCCTTTTAAGGTGGCGGTCACGGTTGCCGTGCCCGTGACGCTCCCGGCGGTGTAGGTGCACTCCGCGCCCGTGGAGGTGGAGAGGGTTCCCCTGCCGCTGCCCGGCGACACCTTCCAGGTGGCATGGCTGGAGAGCGCAAACGTCATCCAATTATGCAGCCCCAGCTTGATGGACTGCCCCGGCCTCAAAACCGCCTCATAAACCCGGTTGCCGCTTGTGTTTTCAATCCAGAATTCTGGGCTCAAGCCCATGGGGGCAATCGAAGGAGCTTCGGTTGTTTCTTCCTCCCAAACACCGGGCTGTTCCTCCACGGCTTCCCATGCTGTTTCCGTTTCGATCCCCGCGGCAGGGTCAGCCGTTTCCCCCGCCGTTTCAGGCTCGCTGGGAAGCGTAAACGACTCCGCAGGTTCGGAACTCGTTTCTTCCTCCCCCAAAAATGTGCTTTCCTCTGAAAGCTCCTCTGCCGGCAGGGCTTCGGGCTCGCCGGCCGCGTGCTCAGGCTCCAACGCATCCGAAACCGCTTCCAACGGCGCGGGCGGCGGATCCTGCGGGTTTGCGGCCATCGTCATTGGCGTGAGAAAGATCATGGCCAATGCCAGGATCAGGAAAGAATACGAACTTTGCTGATTGTGTTTCTGCTCATCATTACCTCTCCTAAAATTTTATCTGATTCCCTGAATCAGTCATGGACGAAACCATAAAATTACCATTTATATTTTTTATTTTAACACTTTATATGCAATATGTAAACAATCATTTATATTACCACTTATTTTTTATATAAATAAGCCTGGAGCAGCGTCCCTCCGGACAACTGCTCCAGGCTTTGTTTCATATGCGTTCACTGAACGTTATTTCAGCGCTTTTTCAGCAAGGCGCCTATTCCTTGCGCAGCAGCTCGCCCGCGCTGGTTGCAAGGCCTGCAAGGCCCTGGATATCGGACGGAATGATGATCTTCGTCGCCTGCCCGTCGGCCACCTTCTGGAAGGCCTCCAAGCTCTTGATGGTGATAACGCCTTCGCCCGGGGCTGCCTCGTTAATCATGCGAATGCCCTCGGCCTCGGCCTTCTGCACGGCAAGGATTGCCTGCGCCTGGCCTTCCGCCTCGCGGATCTTCGCTTCCTTCACGGCCTCCGCGTGCAGGATTGCGGCCTGCTTCTCGCCTTCTGCGGCGAGAATCTGGCTTTCCTTCTGGCCTTCGGCAACCAGGATCTTGCTGGCCTTTTTCACCTTCAGCGCGCAGGATGGATTCACGGCGCTGGCGCTCTGCCTTCATCTGCTTCTCCATCGCATCCTGGATCTCGGCAGGCGGTACGATATTCTTCAGCTCCACGCGGTTGACCTTGATGCCCCAGGGGTCGGTCGCTTCGTCGAGGATACCGCGGATTTTCGCATTGATCGTATCGCGGGAGGTGAGCGTATGATCGAGCTCCATCTCGCCGATGATATTACGCAGGGTGGTTGCGGTCAGGTTTTCGATGGCGGAAATCGGGCGCTCCACGCCGTAGGTGTAAAGCTTTGCATCTGTGATCTGGAAGAAGATAACGGTATCAATCTGCATCGTGACGTTATCCTTTGTGATAACAGGCTGCGGCGGGAAATCCGCCACCTGTTCCTTCAGGGAGACGACCTTTGCAACGCGCTCCAAAAACGGAATCTTTACGTGCAGGCCGGTTTCCCACGTGGCATGATAGGTACCGAGCCTTTCAATGACATACGCTTTTGACTGCGGCACAATTTTGATATTGAGCACCACAATAATCAGCAAAAAAACAACAGGATGCCAAGCACAACAAACAACCATTCCATACTAGAGTTCCTCCTCAATTTTTATTGGAACAGGGGGTTCCCTGTTCTTTTTGGACGATTGCGCTCCTCTCATCAGGATGCGCGGGTAACTAGAACCTTGACGCCTTCGATTTGTTCTATTACGACGCTGGCGCCTTTTTTTCAATCTGCTCCCCGTTTAGGGAGCGCGCCGTCCAGATGATCCCCTTTGAATTGACCTGACCCGTGCCAATCTCATTGTCAATTGCCTCGGTCACGAGAGCCGTCTGCCCAATGCAGCGATCCGCATTGGTTGGCTGCGCCTTTGCGTTGACAACCTTTTTGACGACTGGGCGTGTGGCCAGCAGACAAACGGCAGATACCGCAACGAATATCAGCCATTGCACCACTATGTTCGCGCCTGCGATATTCGCAATGAGGGCAACTAAGCTGCCCACGGCGAACCAGATGGTAACAAGCTGCACAGTGACCGCCTCGATGACGGTAAACGCAACCATCAGGCCAATCCAGACAAACAGCATGACCGTGTTGGGTTCCATAATCTTCTCTCCTTTCCTCTTTTTTTGATAGATATGCGCAATTCAGAAGCCGCAGGACAGCAAACGTTTGCTCAGCCTAAACTTAGCCCCCGAGTATGGCGCTCATCTCCGCCTCCGCCTTTTGCCTGAGCCGGGAGGAGATGCAGGCGAACGTCATGATCTTGAGCGTATTGCCCAGCTTTTCGCGGGAATCCTGCGCCGGGCCGTGATAATCGGCAATATGGGCTGCAATGGTTTCATCCAGCTTTTTTCATCCATCACAGGCGCATCTTCCAGCTCAAATACGATTGCGCACAGATAATCATAAAGCGCGCCGTCTGAGATAATATCGTCGGCTACATCCTCTACACTTCCGTTGAGATATTGCATCAGTTGGGCGATACTATCCAACTGAAGGGACGCACGCAAGGCATTGATCAGGATAATCCGCATCACCTGGCGCTCCCCATAGCGCTTGGATTTTGGGTTTGCCACCCAGCCTCTCTTGACCCAATTTTGAACCGTGGAGTTTTCCAGCCCTGTCAGCTCCCGAATCTGGGAGAGCGTTAAACCTTTTGTCAGTGAGAGGATCGGCTAGATTAGGCTGTAGGCGCCGCGGCCATCTGTCTGCCTGCGCTCCAATAGGGTTCCTGGCAATGTTTGAAACATGATGGCTTCCTCCTTTCGTTTGATCTTTTGATTTGTTGACTGTATAATATCATAAGTTCAAGTGAACTTCAATAGGAGATTTTAGACTGTTTAAAATGATTCTAGGACTTTTATAATCAAAAAATCCATTTACCTCTTTTTTTTCTAATGAAATTGCCTTTTTTCGCGTTTTTTCATTGTTTTAGAAGAAATCATGAAAATCAGATGATTCATATCCTTCGACACAACGCATGTGTCATATAGGGAGTGCGATTGCGCAGCGTAAACGATGTTATACAGCGTTTCCTGTGCTTCATTCCATCCCTTTTGCAAGGCAATTGATCATACGGCTGGCTATGCCTGAGGGATTCTACGAAAATCTTTCAGAAAATAGACAGATTACATTGTTTTTATTGAAAAAAGTCGTATATAATAAAATAGATATGTAGATATGGAGGTGGACGCATTGACGGACAAAACGATTCAATTTTCAATCAAAGAGGAGCGCGACGAGGAAATGCGGCAGGTGCTGCGCACCGTGTACGATGCACTCGGCGAGAAGGGGTATAACCCCATCAGCCAGATTGTTGGCTATATTCTTTCAGAAGATCCAACCTATATCACCACGCACAACAATGCGAGAAGCCTTATTCGCAAGCTGGATCGGGACGAATTGCTACAGGCTTTGGTGCGCTGTTATTTGGATGCGTAACTCTCCTTTGTGTATCATAAGGCTGAGAGGCGGCCTGCCGGTCGGCGGGCCGCCTTTTTGTGAGCCTTCGGCAGTTGCTTTTGACAAGAGGAGGGAAGTATGCTATGATAAATAGGTTCTAGTGCGGGATAGATCTTTTTTAGAATAGGAGGAATTGGAATTGGCGGAGAGTAAGAAAAAAGCGCCGTTTTTAATGTATAAGGGCCGTCCTTTGGTCCGCAAGGGCAATACGCTCTACTATGGCAGCATGGCGGAACCGTTTGTCATTATGATGCAGATTACCAGCACAAAAAAAGGTCAAGGAGCTTGAGGTTGCGAATAAGGTGACCGTTCAACTGATGAACACGGATCCGGATGTCCGCCCGCGCGAGCGAATCGTTAAAAAAGCGAAAAGAATGGTTTATACGATGCGATGGACGTCGGCTCCATCTGGTTGGATCGCGCGCTGCAAAAAGCTAAATCACGGGCAACGCAGCGCTCCGGTGCATACCCGTGGGAAAACCAAACAGGGCGGTATGGCAATTGGCCAGGCCGCCCTGTTTTTTGCTCATTCTCACCCGCTGAATACTTTGTAACCCAATTCATCATGATTGCGCACCGGCTCTCATTCTAATAAGCGCTTTGAAAAAGCAAATTCCCCAATAAGGGAGACGGTCTAGCCCCTGTTAAGAAACAAAACTCCGCCGTCGACCTGCCATCCTCACCTGCTTATGAGGGGCAAAAAGGGGCTGTTGCAAAATGCCTTGCATTTTGCAACAGCCTTAAAAAACCGTTTTTGCCTCACGCAGGCAAATTTCGGGCCTTGCGCGCCCGAAACCACGGTTTTTCTCATGACGAGTTTCCGCAAGGAGCGTTTTGCAACGCGCCCTTTGATGAGGATAAAGAGATTGCGCTACACATTGACGGAAAACTTGATACATATCGCATCTCCTGCCGCAATCGTCCTTTCCTGTTGTAGCAGAAGCTCTCTGCCATGTGTTGTAAATGGCACGGGGTTGCTATTCACCGTAAGTGACACCGCTTCAAACGGCGCGGCGATCTGTTTGAGCCGTATCGTTCCATAGCGGATCTGAATTTTCATCTCTTCCCGGCAATAATGTACACTTCCCCAACACCCGTCTAAAGCAAAAAATATGATCCTGGCTTCAGGGGCGAAAGCCCATGCGCTGATGCGGCAGATCAAAAATCAGGCCGCTGTAGGCGAGCAGCAGGCTGTAGGAGGGCAAGGGAACGGACGTAACTGCCGCCGCATTCAATTTCCGCCCACGGGTTGCGCTTTTGCCCATCGTAGCGGGCGCGTATGGCGGAAACGATCTCCAGCGCCTGCCGTTCCATGCCCTCCTGTAGCATCAGACAGGCCGCAGCATATTCAAAGCCACACATGGTTTCCTGTGCATATGGCAGCGGAATAGCGGGAGCGCCGCCCTCCCAGCTACAGATCACCAGGCCCGCCTCCCCGTCCGCCGCGTAAACCCGGCAAGGGTTGTTGAAAGAGCGCATCTGTTTGAAATTCTGCCGATAAATTTCCTCCAGTGCCTGATGAAGATGAGCGGGCTGAAAAACACTGCCCAGCCCCAAAGGTTTGCATGCCATTGCGCGATCACCTGATCAATCTCGCAACCCTCTGCATACTGATATTTCATCTCCTGCGTTTCTGTGTTCCAATAAACTTTCTCTTTTCCAAACTGTTTCAACACGGATGGATCTTTCAGGTTGATTTGCTGAATGTAGTGCCGCCCGTTGAACAATTCGCGCTCCACATAAGCGCTGCCCTTTTGAAAGATTTGGCTATACTCCCTGGCTGCCGCCTCATCCCCATCCGCTCGAGCCAACTCCTGCGCAGCACGCAAGGCGGCAAGATAATAGCCGGTAATCCAGCTATTGGGGCCGAACAGTTCCATATCCAGCGTGTGGTGCTGCTGGCCGGTAAAAACGCCCTTGCGCTGCGGATCCCACTGATATGGATTTTTTTCGCTCCATGCGAAGGCCAAGGACCGCTGGACGGCGGGCCAATACTTTTTGCGCCAGTTTTCGTCGCCGCAGAGCATCCATTCACGATAAAATTTTAGAAGGCCGCCCATTTGCCCATCGGCGCATACCCCGCGAAACAAATGCTTTGAACGCAGCGGCAGCATTAGTCGAAAATTAACAGCCCCGCTTTTTTCAGGCTGCTGCTATATTCCAATTCCCGCATAGAGCGCTCCAGCTCCGGAAACAAAAACGCCAGTGCATAGGCATAATTCCACACATGCGTGCAGCTTCCCTCGCAGCTGCCGCTATCCGCATTCGAGCCCTCAAAGGTGTAAAAAGCGCCGTCTTGCAGCCGCAAGCAGGTGCTGCTTTTGAGAATCGCAAGATTGCCCTGAACGGCGTCGAGGACACATTCGGGCACTTCAGACTGGAACAAGGTGTCACGGAACAGAAACGTCTCTTCTTTCAGCCGTGCCCAATTTGCAAAGCAATAATCGGCAACCGCCGCCGCATCACAAAAAGCTTTTTGCATAGTATTGCTTCCAACGGTATCGCCGCCCAAAGGTGCTTTTCCCCAATATTTTTCCATCAGCTGAAAATGCCATGTGAGCAAAAACAGATTCGCCCTGTGCCGCCGGCCGGAATTGTTATGCTGGAAGAAAGGGTGGCCATCTCCCCTTCTCCTCTGTTACCGCGAGCATAATGACGCTCTTTTAACGGGCAGGGAGATGAAAAGTCATTCCAGAAAGTGGTCAACGCATCAAACCATTCCCCACGATACCAATATTCCTGAATAGCAGTGTTTTCACAATCTGTTGCGATAAGGGCTGTACCGGCGTCGGCATTATGCTTTAGATTGGAATTGGAAAAGCGGACGCCGGTATATCCTTTGCCGTTGGCTTTATGATTTGCCGTCCGCCCTAAAAGTGGGTTTCGGCAAGAAAACGCAATGGTGTAGGTAATTTCCTGTGTAGAGGTGTTTTGAATTTCCCATTCAAAAAAAGCGGCCGGCAGGCTACTATCGAACACATTGGAGGGGATAAAGGGATTGAACGCCGTCAGCCGCATCCTAGCCGGAAAATCCGGATCACCGTATTCCACCTCTGCAACAGGAAAATTCCCATGGAATGTCACATTCCTAAAATGGACGAATCCCGCCATGGTGTTGCGGTCGATCCCATGCCCATATCCCCAGGAATGGGCCGCTTGACGATTGCTCCCCATAAAATCCTTGCGCGTATCCGATTGGAGAACGCGGGCGCCCAAAACATGATTCCCCTGCTGTGCCTTGATGGCAAAATGCGTAAACCCATTTACGCTTTGTTTATTGGGCCGGCTGTGAAGCTCCCAATCTATTAACCTTCCGTCGCCGGATAAGCCAACACAGCCGCTTCCAATTCCGCCCAAGGGGAAAGAAATCTCTTTCTGATACTCATTTTGATAAATAAAATCGATGCTTGCCATATTCAGATCCTTTCACTTCTATTTTGTCTATTTGATCAGCCTCATGGGAGGCGCTGCCTTCGCACATTGCTTGCGAAAAACGCTCGGCGGGCATCCAACCAGTTTTTTAAAAGCAGCAGAAAAGTGGTAGGCGCTGTCATAGCCGAGCAATGCCGCGAGATCGGTAACGGAAATTGATATGGTGCACAAAATCTGCTTAGCCTTTTCGATTTTCCTGCTGCTGATATATTGCTTGGGAGCCATCCCGCAGGATTGCTGAAAAATCTGATGCAGCCGCCGGGTTGAAATCTGAAAAAAATCGGCGACCTCCTGCACGCTGAGCTTTGCATAGATTTTTTGTTCAATATAGGAGCAAATTTCCTCCATCAAGATCGGCTGCCGTGCATTTTCTTCAACTGGACGATCCTTGAACCGCAAATAGTAAAAAATAGTGGATAAAAATGCCGTTAATATACCGCAGCTCCTCCGGGTAAGAACGCCCCACCTGCAAAAAGCTCTTCAAACAACAGGCGTTCTTTTTTCTTCAAAGGGAGCAAATCTTTTATGACCGATTCCCACCGGCTCTTTCTCCACCCATAAAAAATCCACCCAGTAATATGCCCACAGCTTTGCAGCGGCAGAATAATAGCGGATATCCCTGCGCTTCAGGAGGATAAACTCCTTTTCGGAGAGAAGGATCTCCCCTCCTCCGTTTGAATCCTGCCGCGCCCTTCGATGGTGCGTATCAAACAAAGCGCGCGCGGATACCCCAGCTCATCGATTTTCATATCATAATGATAATATTCATCCGCCACAACGGACCACGCTGCGATCACAGCGCTTTGCCTCTCCTGTAACATACGGTTAGCGGAATAAAATGAAACACACTTATACACTTGGCTCCACCTGATAATCCTTTTCTGATTTTAATGTGCCGTGGTTGCAATAGCGGATCTATTTCTAATATTCATAGCATCCGTGAACAGGGGCAGCAGCGGTTTTCAGCCCATGGCCGCATCATGGGCGGCGTTATTTTCCCTTGTTCACTGATGCTATCATATTGCGCTGCAAAACACAATAGCTTGAGGAATATCCGATACGGCCTACTATGCCGCAATCCCTGTTGAAACAATGGGAGCATAAAACAAACAGCGCCGTTGCGGCAGCATAACCGCACCGGCGCTGTTTCAGATTTGATAGCCTCCAGGAATCGGAGAATGGGTTCAATGGTACTCCCGAAGAAGCCGTTTATAAAACGCGATGGCGTTTCCAACCGCCTTAATATCAATATTCTCATCCGGGCTGTGGACGCTTGCAAACTGCTGCGGGTCAATGTCGATCGGCGCAAAACGGATGACGCATTGGCACACATCCGTCAGCCAGCGCGCGTCCGTGCCCGCAGGCAGAATAAAGGGCGCGCAGGCCACGTGCGGAAAAACATCCGCCACGCACTCCCGCACATAATCATAGGCGGGTTTGCCCAAATCGGCGGGGGCATGGTATTCGTTGCCCTCCCCGTCCGTCACCTCAACGCCGTATTTCTCCGCGATCGTGCGGAAGGCGGCGATATCCTGCGCCAGATCCTTGTCGTCAATGCAGCGCAGGTACGCGCCTGCCTCCACGGTTTTTGCCTGGACGCTGCCGTATTTGCCGCCATTGATCGTGTTGAAGGAGCACATCGTGCCAAGCATCGCGCCCGCCATGGGGTTGATTTTGGGCATGAGCGTTTTTCAGCAGCGGGGCGAACAGCCAGAGGTTTGCAAAGATCAGCCGCATCGGGAAGGCCATATAGGGGCAAAGGCCCTCAAACATGGCCCGCACCTGCGGATAAATCCGGCGGATAAACGGTTTTTTCTCCGATACCTCTGCAATGAATTTTGCCATGCGCACCACGGGCGTATCGGTTTTCGGCGCAAGGCCCGTGTGGCTCGCGCCCTCCCCCGCCGTGCACTTGAGCAGGTGGCGGCCCTTTTCATGCACGGCGAGCATCGCGCACTTGCAGGAGATACCTGGCATCGGCGCAGCGATGACCGCGCCGCCCTCGTCGAGGATCAGCTCGAATTCAATGCCCTGTTTTTTAAAATACTCCAGCGCCAGCGGGATGCCGTCGCCGCCGATCTCCTCATTGTGGGAGGAGGCGAGCCACAGGTTGCAGGGCGGCTCGAAGCCCTCCCCCAGCAACTCCTCAAAAGCCGTAAATTCCGCGAACAGCGGCGTTTTCGTATCCACTGTGCCGCGGCCCCAGAGCTTACCGTCCGCGATCTCCGCGGCAAATGGCGGGTGCTTCCACTCCCCCGTGCCCGCGACCACGTCGTGGTGGGACATCACCATCATATTGCGGCTTTGGTCTTTGCCGGGCAGCTTGTAGACCCAGCAGTCGTCGCTGAACGTCATAAACTGCGCCTTTTCATGGAAGAGCGGAAACAATTCCCGCACGGTGTCGCGCAATTTTTAAATTCCGTATCGTCAAAGCTTTCGCGGCAGGAAACCGTTTCGCAGCGGATCATTTGGGCCAGCCTCTCCGCATGCTGCGCAAGCTCTGCTTCGCTGTAATAATCGGGCTGCGGCGCGAGCCTGCGCCCGCGCTGTTTGGCGCGCACGGCATTAAGCGCTAAAACGGCAAACAGTAGCAGAAACACGGCCAGAATGACGAGAAAAATATAGAGGGCGGTCATTTCCGCACCGCCTCCTTCTCCTGCTTCTCCCCTTTCTGGCGGATCAGGCCGAGCACCTCGTCCTCACGGTATTTGATGAAAGCGATCACCGCACCCAGGCAGAACAGGCCGCCGACAAGCGCCGTGACCTTTAGGCCCGTCCGGCCAATGTTTTCGCCCGCCGCAGCGCCGATCACCGTCAGCGACGGCACGATCATGATCGCAAGGGAGGTGCCGAGCTTGGTGATGAAAGAGCGCGCCCGCGCTGAAAATGCCCTCCTGGTTGATGCCGGTGATCAGGGTGTCATACTGGATGACGTCCGCCATCATGGAGCCGGGCAGGATGTTGAGCACCGCAAACGGGAAGGAGACGAAGGGGCGAGGCCGCAGGCCTTTACCATCGCCGGGCCGGGCATATCCGCGCCAAAGCAGATAATGAACTCCGCAATGGTAAACACCACGCAGCCCCAGATAATCGGCTTGCGCTTGCCGGACTTTTTGCCCCATTTGCTGATGAGCGGATACAGGCACAGGGAGCCGACAATGGAAATCGCGAGGATCGCGACGGAGGCTGTTTCCGGCAGGCCCATCAGGCTTGTCACATAATACATAATGCAGGACTGGAAGAAGGACATCGCCGTGCCCTCCAGCAATTGGCCGAGGGTGACCCAGCGGAAGTGCTTGTTGCTGAACGCATGCTTTAAGGACTGCATGAGAGACACGGTCGGGCGCACGGAATTGACGTATTCCCTCTCCTTAATCATAACAGCCGGGATCATCAGCAGGATGATGCCGACCACCGTGAAAATCGCGAACGTCGCGCGCCAGGCCAGCAGCACATCCAACCCCGCGTTTTTAAACATGCCGACGAGCGCCGGGGTCACATAGCCCAGCGCGCTGCCCGTGACAAAGAATAGGGAGTTGAAGGTGTAAACATTAACGCGCTCCTTAGTATCCGTGATCATCTCCGGCAGCAGCGCGTTATGCGGGATCATATAAAGCGTATAAAACACGAAATATGCCCAGATGAACACCGCCACCCAGATGTTGTTGACAAGGCCGGGCGTATTCTGCGGCGCGCAGAAAATGAGCAACGCTGAAAGGCCGAAGGGGATGGCGGCATATTTCATGAACGGAATGCGGCGGCCCTTTTTTGTTGCGGCTTTTGTCGCTCAGGTTCGCAACCAGCGGGTCCGTCACCGCGTCGATGATATGGCCGACAGCCTTGACAAAGCCGATAAAGGTGAGGATGCCGAGCACCACGACGCCCTGCGTGATCAGCGTCGGGATGCCGGACTCCTTCGAGGGCTGGTAAAAATAGAGCAGATAATTGGAGATCATCGCCGTAAACAGGCCCACAGCAAACTGCGGAATACAGTAAGCGAGGATGATCTTCTTCGATACTTTTTGATTTGATTCATAGGTGTGCTTTTTCCTTTCCTTCTTCCTTAATCCCTTACTTTTTCCGCACATAGCGCAGCGCGCAGATCGGATCGCCCTTTGCGATGCACTGCGGCAGCTCCAGCTCGCAGCCGTAGGCTTCGCCGATGCCGTGATCGCCGCACATGGCGATATCGCACAGCAGGGCGATCTCTTCATCTGAGCAACCCTGCTTCTGCCAGGCCTTCACCAGCGGGCAATAGTGAAAATCAATCGCCAGCAAGTCGTCCGTGCATTCCTTGACGTCCATTTCAAACATCCACTGCGCCGGTTTGGTAAACAGCGTTTTGCGCAGCCCCTTCAGGCTTTGCGTGCCGCCCTTTTTCACAAGGCCCGCACCCTGATACAGGCCGCAGCGCTTGACTGCCGCGGAGCCGAAATCCTCCCACGAAAGGCCGCGCTTGCCCGCCTCGTCGCAGAGTAGATACAGCCATAAAGCCCGATGCTCCAACTGCTCGCGCACGGCCTTGACGATCGGATTTTTGATCGTAGCCTCATTTTTAACTTTGCTCATCCTATCTTCTTCCTTTCTCCCCTGCCGTTCCCAAATTTTGAATCGAAAACGGTTTTTCAAAATAATATACAATCGTCCGGTGGGCCGGACGACAGGATTCTACAGAATCGTAACATATGAAAGCGTTTCCGTCAATAACACGGCGGTCTGAAAACTTTTTTCGATTCAAAAAAATCCTGTATCCGAAGCCCCGTTCCGGATACAGGATGCTTTTTTCATAAACTATGCGGTAACAATAAAATTCAGAACCGATTATTCCGCTACCTTCGGGAGGCCCTGAAAGCCTTTTTCAAGCTGTTCGTCGGTCGGGATGGAATCGCTCATCGTCCGGTCAAAATAAGAGGCGTAAGCGGCCATATCGAAATAGCCGGTGCCCGTCAGGCCGAAGAGGATCGTCTTGGCCTCACCGGAGGCTTTGCATTTGAGGGCTTCCTCGATCGCCGCATAAATGGCATGGGAGGATTCCGGCGCGGGCAGGATACCCTCGCAGCGGGAAAAGCGGATCGCCGCGTCAAACACCTTAGTCTGCTCCACGGCGCGCGCTTCGTCCAGGAAGCCGTCGTGATAGAGCTTTGACAGGATCGGCGACATGCCGTGGTAGCGCAGCCCGCCCGCGTGGTTGGGGGAAGGCTGGAATTCGCAGCCAAGCGTGTACATCTTGGCCAGCGGCGTAACCTTGCCGGTATCACAGAAATCATAGGCATATCTGCCGCGCGTCATCGATGGGCAGGAGGCCGGCTCCACGGCGATGAAATAGGGGTTCGCTTTGCCGGTCAGCCGGTCCTGCATAAAGGGTGCGATCAGGCCGCCAAGGTTCGAGCCACCGCCCGCGCAGCCGATGACGATATCCGGGTACTCGTCATAGAGCGCCATGGCCTGTTTCGCCTCCAGGCCGATCACGGACTGGTGCAGGAGCACCTGGTTGAGCACCGAGCCGAGCACATAGCGCGTGCCGGGCGTTGAAACGGCCTTTTCCACCGCTTCGGAGATCGCGCAGCCGAGCGAACCGCCCGTATCGGGGAATTTTTGGAGGATTTCACGCCCGACCTTGGTCGTATCGCTCGGGCTGGGAATGATTTCCGCGCCGAAGGTTTCAATGATCGACTTGCGGTAGGGCTTCTGATTAAAGCTCGTTTTGACCATATAAACGGTCAACGGAATGTGGAAATATGCGCACGCCATGGAGAGCGCCGTGCCCCACTGGCCGGCCCCCGTCTCCGTAGTGAGGCCTTGAAGGCCCTGCTTTTTGGCATAATAGGCCTGCGCGATGGCGGAATTGAGCTTATGGCTGCCGGAGGTGTTGTTGCCTTCAAATTTACAGTAGATTTTCGCGGGCGTGCCCAGCTCTTTCTCCAAATTATAGGCACGGATGAGCGGAGAGGGACGGAAGGTCTTGTAATATTCCACGATCTCCTCCGGAATATCAATATACCGGTTTGTAGAGTCAAACTCCTGCTGCGCAAGCTCCTCGCAGAAAATCGGATATAATTCTTCGAGCTTCAGGGGCTGCATGGTCCCCGGGTTCAAAAACGGAGCGGGCTGCTCCTTCATATCCGCGCGCAGGTTATACCACTGCCGCGGAATCCTCTCTTCCGGCAGATAGATGCGGTACGGTACGTGCTTTGACATGATTGTTGCCCCTTTCTCAAATAAAATAAAAAACTCTTGTCCCCTACGATTGTAAGGGACAAGAGTTATAAACAAATAGACTCCTGCGGTACCACCCAAATTGGCGCTCCAAAAGCGCCCGCTCGCTTCGCACACCATCATGCGCGCCCCCTTGGTAACGGATGGGGTCTCCCGGCGGCAACTACTCGGCTCTGCGCCTTTCGGGCCGCCCTCATGAGTCCATTCACATAACGCCTGCCTGCCACGCTCGCACCAATGCGCGGCTCTCTGAAAAGCGGTGTGGTATGCTACTACTCTCAATCAGCGGTTTAATTACATGTTTATGAGCACATAATACAACACACACAAGACATTGTCAAGTATTTTCAGACTACCGAATTCTATAAACGTCCAGCTCTCATCAAGTAATATATTAACACCACTGCTCCTGTATTTTCCTGTGCTTCAATCCATCTATATTGTGTTCCATTCGTTTTCGTTACGCCAGAAAAACCTGGTAATACATCAGAACCTCGCAATTTATCATCATCCCAAATATATCTTTGGTCATCTGCATAAGCGCCATGAATAGCCATCCAATGATTAATTCCAATATTACCATGTGAAGAATAGTCTTGTGCAGAATGCATAGCACGCCCAAGATATTTCGCTTCCCAAACTGAATTCTCCGCGCACTTTATAGCTTCCTTAATCCAATATGAAACTAATTCAAGTCTAGTATCGTCTGTCGATCCATCCGTATATTTACGTCGATCAAAGTGATATTTCTGATAGGATCTATTTGTTGCGCTGTATGTTTCATCTATCCAAACATTTGCATCAATCATATCTTCAAGAAAACGATAATTTTCCCCAGCATACGTAAGTCTTGTTATCTTTTCATGACTATCTTCATTTCCTCTTTTTTTTCCATAAACCTTCGGATCAGAATAATTGATAGGATCGTTTTCGCAATAAGCATACATATTCGTTCCCAATACGCCTGTGCCTGTGTCTACATACTGATCCGCATTCAAGAAGCGTCCCCATTCAGGAACATAATATCTTGACTTCAAATAATACATGTCCGTTTCTCGGTCATAGCAATATCCACGGTAAAATAAGATGTTATATAATTTGACCTTTTCTGTTTCCTGAAAACTCACAATATTTCCAAATGAGTCATATGTATACTCTGCTACCTTTTCTCCATTGCTAAAAATACCGATAATATCGTCGTTAAAATTTTTCTCATACAGATATATATCTGTATCATTGACGATAAATCCATAGGGGTTCTTTGTATCATCTAGAATAAAAGCAACCGTATCCAACTTGCCAAGATCGTAATCAAATACATCAAAACCTACAAGCGAACCGTCATTCCAAAAATATCGGTATGTAAAGGATGGCTTTTCTCTGTCTAAGGCATATACCGTTTTGCTTTGGCGCATTCCATTATCGTCATATGAGTATTCAATACGATGAGTACGATTGCTAATCGATTTCATTTGTCTGCCCGATATCCAAGAAAATAAAGTGTCTCCATATTTTATCGGATTTCCAATTTCATCATACAGAATCTTTTCTTCAGAAAATCTTGTCAGCTTGTCTTTCCAACTCCCATCACTGTATTCGTAATCATTAATTTTTTGTTTCCGACCATTCGAGTATTCCGTTTTTCCTAAAAGGTTTCCCGCAGCATCATAGCGATAGGTTATTGTCACCTTATCCTTATAATCAACAAACTTAGAAAGTTGACCAGTTGCGTCATATGCATATTGCGCATAAGGCTTACCGTTGTACTTAACGTCTTGTAAGCGGTTTTCACTGTCATACTCATAAGCCCAATCCTGTTTTATTATTTTGTCACTATGTTGGTAATTCGTCATAATATTACGAACAAGCCCCGACTCAGTGTATGAAATATTACTACCTAGATGATCCTGACTCGATGTGGTAACCAATGTTGCTAGATTCTTCTCATTTTTATCACGAATTACATCAACTGTAGATGAGGTGTTTTTCCCTTTGGTATTTATCTGGAAAGAGTAGAGTCCTTTTTTGTAGCTATCCACGTACTCCCAATTTATGTCGTAAATATGCTCCCCAACTTTTAAAATATCGGTTCGGCCCGGTTTGCTTTCTATTGAAAAAATCTGTTTATTTGTGTTGATATCATAGATTTGATAGGAATTATCTGCAAATAGCATCTTAGTGCCATTTGAATGATTTGTGATTCTCATACCATTATCTTGCAGATATTCGTATTCAAACATTGCTGTTTTTCCATCCGTGCTAATACTGGAGATGCGGCCATTATCATCATAAGCATAAGATATGCACTGACCATTTGCATACGCTTGTGTTTGTAGAAAGCTAATATTGCCATCCACATAATGATAACGCACATGGGGTTTCCCTTCAATATCTGCCCCACTGGATTTCCCCATTCATCATATAATAAATCATATTTGGTGTTGTTATTCTCGATCGATATAAGCTTATCGTTGGCATATTGATACTTATTTTCGATAATACCATCGGTAAGTCCAGCCAACTCCAAAGTAACTTTCGTAAGGTTTTGATTCAGATCATACTGATATGCCACTTTGGTGCCCAAGCTATCTGTTTCTTCCGCTACATATCCAGACGGATACAGCTTTATATCGGATTGCGACGCAGACGCATTTGTTATCTTGGTTCCGCTGACAATACCTTTTTGACCACCTGTAGCCGAAATAGAAATATTGCACGAGAAACAATTGCAATCCTCTTGCCGGTTACATTCACATTCACAAGCAACCAAATGGCAATCTTCGCAGTTGCAAGGGCGTACCCGTTCCACTGTAGCTTTCTCGGAAGCGAGTTCCACCTCTCTGGTATCTTTATCGATTGCGGCCATCGTTTTGTCGTCGTAAACCAGCAATCCGTACTCATTATATTGATACGTTGTCTCTCAAATAATTCTGACTTTATAATATTACCATTGCTATTATGTTTCAAGGAAGCAATATCACGGCTTAAAAGCAGGATTTTCGCTAGAAATCTGCTGAATCGTTTCTGCTCTCTTTTTGTGCATAGGCGATTTCTAAGCATTTTTCGTCAATGTTCTGGATGGTTGAGAGCTTATCTGGAAATAGATATCCATAGGATATGCTTTTACCATCTGGATAGGTCACAGATATCAAACGCCCTTTTATATCATATTGATATTGAATTTGGTAGGGGACATTTTTTTTCACCTTTTTCAATTAATATCGGCGTTTTTCCTTGATAACCAGTAATCGTTTCGACCCTGTTGTCATTTCCATAATTGAATTGCAGCCTGTTCCCAGCGGCATCTGAAATTTCTGATATTCCATTTAGATGATATGAAATCTGAACATCCGATTGTTGCGTTTTGATTCGCACCAACCGCCCTTCAGAATCAAATGTCAACGTTTCGCCCTTCTTTGTTTCGATTCGCGCATCAGCAGGGTTGGTACTGTTCTGTTTCACATAAAGCTTATCCAAACGACATAGCATTGTGAGCTTTTCCTTCCAGTAAATGTCCCCCCCCTGCATCTCATCTGTCTTTTCAAAGGCTACAGTGGCTCCGTCATTATGAAGATAAATAAATTGATCGTTTTCAGCATCGTATTGCAGCTTGATATCATAGTTTGTTTTCCAATGGTTTCCATAAGGGGAATGCGAAGAATAGCCATTTTCATACGAGCTATAGTAATAAATCAACTCTAGTTGTGCATCATCACTCATAATGGATGCATCTGATCGTTTTACAATTGTCTCCTGATTATATTCGTTGACGTAAAAGCATACCTGCCCTTCCAGCATCTTCCTTGACATAGTGTGCAAGCACACTGATTCCCCTCGAATCCTCAGATAGGGCATCCTTAAAAGACACAGCAAAAACCCCAATCGGCATTGCCTGCATTACAAATAATACAGCTAGACACAACGCAATTTTTTTGATAGCTTTCATCATAATCCTCCTTTTGAAACTGTCCCATCCCTTTCATCATTCTGTCCAAAAAATCACTCACTGATTGAATCACCTTTTTTACTTTATATGGTAAAAGATTTTAACATATGGTATTATTGGAGTAGAGTTAACACCGTTTCCTCTTATCGTTTTCATTATTATATGTAAAAAATTTGAAAATGTTTCAAAAATTTAGGAGTAATTTTTATGAACAAATCAGAGCTTGAACATATAGCCGCCGCCTATTATGAGGAAATATACTTATTTTGTTTACGAAAAGTGAATTATGATGAGCACCTGGCCAGAGATCTCGTGCAGGATGTTTTTTTATTGCTGCTGGAACGCCACGGCGGCCTGACAAATACGAATTTACGAGCGTGGTTATATTCTGTAGCGGATAAAAAAATAAAGGAGGCCTATAAAAAAAGAAAAAAATCAAAAGCTTTTTTCCATCGACCATTCCAATCAGGAAATCCCGTGTGATTCCGATATCTTAACCCTACTGGAAAACAGCATAACCGATGATGAGATTGCGCATGGCAAAACGCAGGTGCTCAGCAGCCTGGCGCCAAAAGAAATGGAACTGTATACGAAAATCTATATGGAACATAAACAGTATCATACGATAGCCACGGAATTGCAAACAACCGAGAAAAGCCATCCGACTGCGTGCTTTCCGTTTGCGAAAGCGGATGAAAGAGCTATCCAAAATCATCTTTTCATCCATCGGCCATTTTTGATCAGGATTTTGTGAAACCTTTTTTATTTACGACCATATATATTTGATCATGAAAGAACCAGGAGATTTATATGTGTAATAATAAGGATTTCTTCGAGCGGCAACAGGTGGAAATGCTGCTCTCTGCGGAGTTAGCTAAGCCTTATCAGGAGATGGACCCGGATTTTATCAAAGAATGCTCGGATTTTTATTGCAGATGGATGGATATCACGCTGCCCATTCTACCCTTTCGGAAGAAGAAGTCGCCAATCGGGTGAAAACGATTCTGTCTGCCCGGAAGAGGTTCCTCAGGCGGTTAGCCCTGATTTCCGCCTGTCTGGCAGCAACCCTCGTTGTACTACATTGGGTCACATAAAATTTTTTATTTCACATGGGGAGATTTTTATCATGACAAAAACAAGAATAGTAAATGGGACCTTATCCGGGATGCTCGCCTTATATGCCGGTTTCATTTTTGTCGTAACGAAGTACCCTCGCCTCACGAATTTCAACGATTCGTTTTATTTCATAAACTGGTGGGCGCTTCCCCTGCTCACGATCCTGCTCCTGATTTCCTGGATCGTCACTTTTAAACATGATTCCAGCTTTTTTGCTTTCAAGTGCATATCTATCGCAGCCGGCAGTCTCTGGGGAATGCTATGGATTTTGTTTTTCTGTAATGCTCCACTTCCCTACGATGCGATTTTCAACAATCAGCCGGTTCTTTCGGTTCTCCTGATGCTGATGTGGATGGTTGCAGTTTGGAAAAGCAAAGAGAAACACGCATAATAAAATAACCTCATTTCGCCCGGTTCACAACTGAACCGGGCGATTTATCATATCCCCATGACAAACCGCCGTAAAACACTATGACATAAAAATTGCATAAATGTAAAAGGATTGTGAAGCTGCTTGTAAGCCCTCTTCCGCTGTGCTAAAATCAAATGCAGAAACCAATCCAAAAGCTGGGAGGCTTGCATCATGCAGAAAATTTTGATTGCGGACGACGAAGCGCACATTCGCCGGCTGGTGTGTGATTTTCTTCGCCGGGAGGGCTACGAGCCGCTGGAAGCGGAGGATGGCGAGCAAGCCCTCTCTGTTTTTCATGCGCATCCGGATACGGCGCTCATGCTGCTCGATGTGATGATGCCGAAGCGTGACGGCTGGGAGGTATGCCGCGCCGTGCGCGAAACCTCCAACATGCCCATCCTGATGCTCACCGCCCGCAGCGAGGAATTTGACGAACTGATGGGCTTTGAGGCCGGTGCTGACGACTATGTGACGAAACCGTTCAGCCCTTCTGTGCTGATGAAGCGGGTGGCCGCTCTACTGCGGCGCGCACAGGCGCCGGATGCTGGCGACTCCATGCATATGGACGAGCTCTGCATTAACGAAGAAGCGCACGAGGTCACCCTGCACGGGCACCTCTGGAGCTGACGCTCAAGGAATACAATCTCCTGCGCAAGCTAATGGCGAGCCCTGGCCGCGTTTATACGCGCGAGCAGTTGCTTGATTCCATTTGGGGCATTGATTATGTGGGCGATATCCGCACAGTCGATTCTCACATGGCGCGCCTGCGCACGAAGCTGGGCGAATGGGGCGGCGCGCATTTGAAAACGGTTTACGGAATGGGCTATAAAATCGAGGGACAGATATGACGTTGCCAACTCTGAAGCGTGATAAAAACAGCCCCCTTAAAGGGAGCATCAAGCAAAAGCTCTTTTTCCAGATCGTGGCGATCCTTCTGCTAAGCGCCGCACTGATTTTATTCGTCAACTCCCGATTGCTCTCGCAGGTGTATATTTGGAGGGAAAAGGATAATCTCCAGCAGGCGGCCCGCAGCATTAACGAGATGGATCAGACACAGGAAACCGATTTTCGGGATCAGCTTTATTCTCTTGCTACAAAATACAACATTGCTGTGGAGATTATGGATTCAGCCGGACGCCCCCTTTGGGCTACCTTTTTACAATCCCTATAGCTACAGCTCCGGGAGCCCGCTCTTCAGCGATGATTTTTTCAAACAATTTAAATATAACCTTACCACCTTGAGCGGGAATCGCGCAGCGACGGCTCCTATTTTGAAGTGCGCGAAGGGCGCAGCCATGATATTCAGTATATTATATTCGGCCTCCCAACGGAGAATGGGCAAACCATTGAAGTATCCGCCCAAAAAATGTGATTGAATCTAATGCGCTGTTGGCGAACAACCTGTTTGGCGCGATCACCGTGATTATCATGTTCAGCGCCATCATTTTCGCCGCCTGGTATGCGAATAAATTCACCAAGCCGCTGATTGCAATGAACCAGGTAACCCGCGGCATGGCACAGATGGATTTCTCCCGCAAGTGCACCGCCAAAGGGAAAGATGAGCTTTCCGAGCTTGCGCGCAGCATTAATGTCCTTTCCGATTCGCTGGATGCAACGCTCAAGGATTTGCAACAAAAAACCGGCGGCTCGACGCGGATATTGAAAAGGAGCGTCGCACGGAGCAGATTCGAAAGGAATTCATCTCCAACGTATCCCACGAGCTCAAAACGCCGATTGCCATCATTCAGGGCTATGCGGAAGGCCTCCAGCTCGGCGTTGCGCAGGAGCCGGAGCAGGCCGCGGAATACTGCGGCATTATTATGGAGGAAACCCGGCATATGAACCGAATGGTGATGGAGCTGCTGGAGCTCTCCCGCTATGAGGCCGGCGCTTACCAGCTGCATGAAGAGCCATTCTCCATCCGCGAGCGACCACTGAATTTCTCAATACTCGCCGCCTGCTCTTCGATGAAAATGGGATCGCTGTCCAGGCAGATATCCCGGAAGCATACCGCGGCTATGGAGATGTGGAAAAGCTCACGACCGTGTTGAACAATTATATGATCAATGCCGTATCCCATGCCTCTGGAGAAAAGCGAATTGAGATTGACTGCATCGAAACGGAAGAGAATCGTTATCGAGTGCGTGTTTTCAATACGGGAGAACCGATTGCGCAAGATGAGCTGGATAAAATTTGGATCAGCTTCCACCGGGCGGATAAATCCCGCAAGCGCGGCTCAGAGCAGCGCTACGGCCTTGGGCTTTCCATCGTCCGCGCCCTCCAGGAGCTATATGGCTGTGGATATGGCTGTGAAAATCAACCGGACGGCGTGCTGTTTTGGTTCGATATTAAAAAGCCGACGCGCAGCCTTCTCCTTTGGATGCAATAAGGAGCCAGCAGCAAAGGTAATCGCGCCCTGACGAAGGAAGGATGAGTGGGAAACATGCGGCTTTTTTGTGGCAATCTGTTTCGATGAACCATGCAAGGATGTGCTCTGCGCTGCGATTGCAGGGCTCAAAAAGCCATGCGCGGCAGGGCAATTTTAGCCGCAGAGAAAACCTGCATTTGACGCTTGCCTTTCTCGGTGAAACGAATCGGATAGATTCGGCCAAACGGGCGCTCGGCTCTATCCGCGCAGAATCGTTTACCATGGAGCTTGCAGGGGTTGGGATGCTTTCAGCGGAGCGGAGGCGATCTTTGGTGGATGGGCGTTCCGGAAAATGGTGCGCTGACCGCTCTCCAACAGCAGGTGAACGCAGCGCTTATGCAGGCAGGCTTTTCCCTAGAAAAGCGGGCCTTCCGGCCGCATCTGACGCTGGGGCGTCAGGTCATCCTGGAGCCTGGTTTTCGGGCAAAGGACTACGGCCAAACGCTGCCGCCTGCCCGCATGCTGGTGAAGGAAATTGCCCTGATGGAATCCCGGCGGGTAAACGGCCTGTTGCAATATGTGCCGCGATTTGTGCAGCCAATTGGGTAAAAATAAAATCAGGCGGTATGCACCCGCATGGGTGGCATGCCGCCTGGTTTTTGTTGTTTTATCCGTCTCTGATCAGGCTAGTCAAACACAATCTGCCCCCATCATCTCCTGGAAGGGTCTGGCCATGCCCGCCACAAGGCTCCACTGCCGCTTCATATACATCCGCAGAGGCTCTTCCCTGCAACCAAGCCGGCAACAGGCTTTCTCTATCTTCCGGTCAGACCTTTGGCCTGTATCAGCAGAAGGGGCGCATATGCGCCCCGCTTTTGTTTACTGGTTCCCATTTTCATTTCCAATGGCTTCCAAAATGGCCTCTACCGTCTGCTCTGCCGTTTGGCCCGCCGCATCAATGATAAGATCGGCCCACTTTTCATACAACGGCGCACGCTCCTGATAAAGCGAATACAGAGATTCGCCCTTTTCCATGGCAACGCCCCGCGTTTTGATATTATCGAGCCTATGCTCAATCTCCTCATACGGCAGTTGTAAATAGATCAGGATGCTGCTCAGATGTAGATGGCGCATGGCAATTTCACTGTAAACGGCGCTCCCGCCCGTAGCGATTACCGTATCGCGGCAATCAATGCTTTGAATCGCGTGTGATTCCACACGCAAAAAATATGGCAGCCCATGCCCATCAATGATCTCTTGCAAGCGCTTGCCCTCGCGCTGCTGCAACAGCAAATCCGTATCCAGAAAGCCGACGCCCATCGTCTTTGCAAGAATGACGCCGATCGTACTTTTTCCACATGCAGGCATGCCGATCAGTACAATATTTTTCATTTTTGATCCCCAACGTGCAAAAAGCTTGTATCAATCCTATTTTTTGAAAAAAACAGAGGGCCAGCACCAGCAGGCCCCTCTGCCCTTATTGATTATGATAAAACGGCTGATGTTCGTTTGTCAACCATTTTTTCAGAAAGCCTTATGCTTTTAGCGCAATTGCCTTGTGAGCTTTCTCCACAATATTGGCCGCATCAAGGCCAAACACATGCAGCAGCTCTACCGCTGGGCCAGAGCAGCCGAACGTATCCTCCACGCCCACGCGCACCACGGGCACCGGCACTGTTTCACTCACGACCTCCGCCACTGCGGAACCGAGGCCGCCAATGATGCTGTGCTCCTCCGCCGTAACAATCGCGCCCGTTTCCTTCGCGGCTGCAATGATACAGTCACGGTCAATCGGCTTGATGGTCGCCATATTGATGACGCGGGCGCTCACGCCTTCCTTCCTCAACTCTTCCTGCGCTATCAGCGCCTCATTGACCATCAGGCCGGTAGCGATGATCGTGACATCCCCGCCATCACGCAGCTCAACGGCCTTGCCGATCTCAAAGGAATACGTTTCGTCAAAGATGCGCGGCACCGCCAAACGGCCAAAACGCAAGTAAACGGGGCCGTCGTATTCCGCAGCGGCAAACACAGCCGCGCGCGCCTCAATATCATCCGCCGGGTTGATGATGACCATGCCCGGGATCGTGCGCATCAGGGCAATATCCTCACAGCACTGATGGCTCGCACCATCCTCACCCACGGAAATGCCGGCGTGCGTTGCACCGATCTTCACATTGATATGCGGATAGCCAATCGTATTGCGCACCTGCTCAAACGCGCGGCCCGCCGCAAACATGGCGAAGGAAGAAGCGAAAACCAAATAGCCCGTTGTGGCAAGGCCTGCCGCAACGCCCATGAGGTTGCATTCCGCAATACCCGCGTCAAAAAATTGATCGGGATAGGCTTTTTAAACACTCCGGTTTTGGTAGCCGCCGCCAGGTCGGCATCCATCACGATTAGGTTGTCATATTTTTCAGCCAGTTCAACGAGCGCGTTGCCGTAACCGTCGCGCGTCGCTTTTTTGATTACCTCTGCCATCTTATTCCGCCTCCAATTCTGCCAATGCGGCCTTCAATTCATTCATCGCCAGCTCATACTGCTCCGCATTCGGCGCAGTACCGTGCCATGCGCACTGATTTTCCATGAAGGAAACGCCCTTGCCCTTGATAGTTTGCGCAATGATGGCAGTGGGCTTATCCTTACATGTATGGGCAGCCTGTAGGGCGGCTTCCATATCATCAAAGCTGTGGCCGTCGATTTCAATCACATTCCAGCCAAAGGCCACAAATTTTTCGGAATCGGATAGGGGGAATTGACCTCTTCCACAGAGCCGTCGATTTGCAGGTTGTTGTTATCGACAATCGCAACGAGATTATCAAGCTTTTTGGCCGCTGCAAACATTGCGGCCTCCCAAACCTGGCCCTCTTCCAACTCGCCATCGCCGAGCACAGTGTAAACCCGAAAACCTTTATGCCCATATTTCGAGCCAAGTGCCATACCCACGGCGGCCGAAATGCCCTGGCCCAAGGAGCCTGTGCTCATATCGATCCCCGGCAGCAGCTTCATGCTCGGATGCCCCTGCAAACGCGAACCAACTTTGCGCAGTGATTTAAGCTCTTCCTCCGGGAAATAGCCGCGCTGCGCCATCACCGCGTAGAGCGCGGGGGCTGTGTGGCCTTTGGAGAGGACAAAGCGATCGCGCGTTTCCATCTTTGGCTGTGCGGGATCAATATTCATCTCCTTAAAATAGAGGTATGTCAGGAGATCCGTGACGGAAAGCGATCCGCCCGGATGGCCGGACTTGGCCTGGAAGGTTTCTTCAATGACGCCCATACGGACCTTGCAGGCGGTCATTTCGAGCTGTTTCTTCGCTTGCGTATCCATTTATGACCATTCCTTTCTATGTGAGGCAGCACCTTTGCAGCTGAAAACGCGCAAAGCCACGGCCTGAAAAAGCTTTTTTCAAACCCGCGCCTCCTAAAATCTATTCTATTATCCGATAAAATCCTGCGCTTGTAAAGAGAAAACGCAAAAAAAAATTAGAAAAAATCCTCAAAAAAAATAATTGAAATTCAAGAAAAATAGCAAATTTATCCTTTTGTTTTCCCAATTAGGCAATTATTTTCGGCCGTTTTGCTAGGCCGTCATGCCTTACCATAGGTGCGCTCAATATGCTCTAAAAATCCCCCACTGCGCCGCGATTGCAATGGCAGGCATGGAATTTGGCAACGGCGTGCACCGCCTTGGGCGCCTGGCCGCAGGCCGCAGGCAAAAATACCGATTTGAGCATATCAAAATCATTAAAATAGTCGCCAATCGCCGCCGTGTGATCGTAGGGGATCCCCAGCATTTCGCTTAATACCCTGACCGCCGTGCCCTTGTGCACACCCCTCGGCCAGCATCTCATAGGTGGAAATAGAGGAGGCAATAAAATTCACCTGACGGTTTTCTAACGAATCAATAAAACGGGCCACCTGCTTCATCTGATGGGGAAGCCCATAAAAAATAACCTTTCCCCAATCGCCTGATGGCACCTGTTCAAAATGGGCGCACCGCTTATGCGGCAGATGATCCGCCATCATTTGAGCGGGCGCAAAAATGCGCGGATGAAGCAGATAGATAAAATCCTTTGTGAATACCGAAGCCTCCACCAAAGGGAATTTTTTCAAGCACCAGCCTGGTAATTTCCTCCCCGCGCGCACTGATGGGGCGAAACCAGATCATCTCATCTTTCTGAAAATCATAGATCCCCGCGCCATTCATAACAATTGCAGGCGTAGATGCAATTGGCAGGCGGTCAAAATGCTTTTTGAGCGATATGACATTCCGCCCCGGGCCAGAGTGAAATGCCCGCCCAGATCACATACAAAATGCGTAATCGCCTCCAAATTGCGTTTGGGAAGCCGACGTAGTTTATTATTCAGCGTGCCATCAATATCGGAAACCACCAGCCATCTGGAAAAATCCTTTTTTGCTTCCGGCTCAATCTTTGTCTGCGTCATATTTCCCAATTCTCCTTAAAAATGCGGTAAAATAAGGGGAAGCTCGCTCGCCACCTCTAAATATCGCCCATCCCGCGGATGGCAAAACCCGATCAGCCCTGCGTGCAGGCATTGCCCATCCAGCCCAGGCGCGCTTTTTTCGGGCCGTAAACCGGGTCCCCAGCCACCGGGTGACCAATATAGGCCATGTGCACACGAATCTGATGGGTACGCCCCGTTTCCAACCGCACACGGATCTGTGTAAAGCCGTCTAATTCCGCAACAGTTTCATAATGCGTCACCGCGTTACGGGAGTGGCAGTCTGTCACAGCCATTTGCTTGCGTTTCGTGGGGTGGCGGCCAATAGGCGCATCCACCGTACCGGAAGGCTCCTTCAGACGCCCGTGCACAACAGCACTGTATTCCCTGGTAAAGGTATGCTCCTTGATTTGTCGGGCAAGCGACGCATGTGCAAAATCATTTTTAGCCACCACCAGCAGGCCGCTTGTATCCTTGTCAATGCGGTGAACGATGCCAGGGCGGATCATACCGTTAATGCCGGAAAGGCTTGCCCCGCAGTGATAAAGCAGTGCGTTCACAAGCGTGTTATCCGGGTTGCCGGGCGCCGGGTGCACCACCATGCCCTTGGGCTTGTTGACTACCAGAAGGTCGTCATCCTCATAGCGGATATCCAGTGGGATTTCCTGCGGCTGAGCCTCGATTGCACGCGGCTCCCGCATGGTAACACGGACACTGTCGCCCGCCTTAACCCGATCATTTTTCGAAACAGGCTGCCGATTTTTGATGAGATTCCCCTCTTCGATCAGCCGCTGTACGGCAGAACGGCTCAAGCCCTCCACCAGTTGGGAAACCGCACGGTCCACACGCTCGCCATCCAGCTCCGGCGGAATTGAAAAAAGCAATGCGTCAATCATCCTGCTTCTCCGCCTGATTCTGCTGCCTGCGTTTCAGCTCCGCCTGCTGTTTCTCCTGCGCTTCCAGCCGCTTGATCTCCAGGCAGTAGCGGGCAACCCAGATGATAAACAGCACGAGGCCCACCGTAATCAGGCAATCTGCAAAGTTGAAAACAGGGAAGTTGATGAAAACCGGCGCGATAAAATCCACCACATAATGGTGGAAAATACGATCGACAAAATTGCCCAGGCCTCCGCTCAGGATGAAAATGACCGTGGCATAGGAAAGGCCGATGTCAAACTTATTTTGGGAAAAGGCCGTGTTCAGCTTTTTGCTGACGATTAGATAAATGCCAGCAATAAAAATCACGCTGGAAAGCACGCCCATCACCACCGCGCTGCCCTTCAACACACCAAAGGCGGCGCCTGTGTTTTCCACATAAATCAAATGCAACACGTTGGGGATCACAGGCACATTTTGAAGCGGCTCCAGCCAGAGTTTGATGATGATTTTAATCAATTGATCGATACACACGAGCAGCCCTACGGTCAAAAGGGAAAAAAATTGAAGCAAACGCCCCACTCCTTCTTCCCGCAGAAAACAAACCCAAAAACAGAGGGCAGGGGCTGCTGTATCATCCAGCCGCCCCTGCCTCTCTGTTTTGGGACGCATTCTGCGTTGTTTATTTTTCTGCTGAAAGTTTATTTTTTACGGAAGAAGCCTTCAAAGGAGGGAACGGCATCCTCTCCGGCTGTGCCGGAAACAGGAGCCTGTTGCGGCTCATCATCCACGACTTCCTCAAGATTCAGGTGAAACCCCGGCTCGCCCATGGTGAGCTGCGCCTCTTCTTCAGAGGCGTCCGATGGCGTTTCCTCCGCGCTGTAAACAGTGCGGAACTGACCCATCATCCCTTCGGGCTGCACAAACGGCTCTTCTTCCGGCGAGGCCTCTACCGTGGCGCTTGGCTCATCCTCCGGAACGCTGTTTTCAGCGGTCAGTAGCGCCTCTGTTTCCTCCACCCTATCTGCGGAATCGAGTGTTTCGGCAGCATCCTCCTGCGGTTGCTCCTCCGGCTGCTGCGCCTCATCGGTCAACGCTTCTTCCGGCTCTAAATCCGGCCCGGCACAGCGTTGCCCTCCGGCAGGATGGGCAGGCGGTTGATCAGCTCAATATGCTCTTTATACATGGCGATCAGATTGGCGCGGAATTCACTGACCGCGCCGCGCGTTTGATCAAGCAGCAGGCTTTCGCGCTCTGTCTCCTCACGCAGCTGGGCCAAATTTTCCTGCGCGTTTCGGCCGGCTTCTTCTACCAAACGGTCGGCCTTGGCCTGTGCTTCTCCAACCAGGCTTTCCGCCTTAGCCGATGCGTCGTTTAATAGGGCGCTGACGCGGGCGTCCACCTCGCGCGTGAGCGTCTGCGCCCGGTCGGACGCCTCCTGCATCACCTGGCCGGAACGGGCGTTGGCTTCTTCTTCCAAGGCCTTCGCCCGGTTCTCCGCCCCGGCGAGGCAAGCATCTGCCTTCTCCTTTGCCTGCCCGCGCGCACAACTTGATCCGCTGTGCGCTGTGCAACAAGCAGGGCCGAGCGAATCGTATCCTCATCCCTGCGGTATTCTTCCACCTTATCCGCCAGAAGGCTGATTTTTTTCAACAGCGCTTCATTCTGTGTATAAGCCTCTTCAAAAGAAGCGGTCAACTCCTGGACGAACGCATCCACCTCTTCCGCGCGGTAAGTGCCGCGGGAGCCGAGCTGGAAGCGATGATTTTTCACCTGCTGCGGCGTTAGCATCGCATTTCATCCTCCATATTGAATTTGATAGAGCGTTGCCCGTTAAAAGAAAACGCCGTTATTTTCCAGCTCATCGGCTAAATCGCCGGTAAAATCGACATTGAAGGGGACGATAATATACGTATTGTTCGCCAGAGGACTGATCGAGCCGCCGTTCGCATATGCTACGCCGCTGAGGAAATCGAGCAGGCGGCGAGAAGTTTCCCGGTTGGCAGATTCAAGATTCAGCACAACCGTGCGCTTGCCGTTTACATGATCGGCAATGCCGGTCACATCGTCAAAACGGTCAGGCTTTACAAGCACAACCTGTAGCTGAGAAGAGGCATTGCTAATGCGCACAACGCGGTTGGGGTTCGCCTCGGCACGCGGCTCATGCACGGGGCGCGCCGGCTCCTCTTCCGCTTCTTCCCTGCCGGTGTCGTAATCGTCATATTCTTCGTAGTCTTCTTCTACGGCGTCATTATCATAGTAGTTGTCCTCGTCCACATTGACGATCTGTTTGATTTTTTCCATAAAGCTCATATTCATAAACCTCCTGGCTTTTTAATAGACCCGCGCACCAAACAGCGCAGAGCCGACGCGGACCAAATTGGCCCCTTCTTCAATGGCTTGAACATAATCGCCGGACATACCCATTGACAGAATGTCCATATTGATATTATCTATTTTTTTGGCCTTCATGTCAACAAAGAATCTACGCATATCAGAAAAAAATCCGCGCAAAACCGATTCTTCTTCACAAATGGGCGGTATCGCCATGAGACCGCAAACCTGAATGCCCGGCATTTGCGCGATTGCGCAGGCGGTTTCCTCCAGCTCTGCCGGAGCCATGCCGGTTTTGCTCTCTTCTCCGCCGATGTTGACCTCCAACAGCACGGGCGTGGTAATCTCCCGTTTCATGGACTGGCGGCTGATCTCCTGTGCAAGCCGTAGGCTGTCGACCGATTCGATCATATCCACCTCGCCCACAATCTGGCGCACCTTATTTGTTTGCAAATGCCCAATCAGATGCTTTTCACAATGCGCAAGGTTCAGGTATTCCCGCTTGCCCAGATATTCCTGCACCTTATTTTCACCGATCAGGCTGATCCCAAGGGAAAGGGCATGATTGATATAGACAGGCTCAACCGTTTTGGTCACCGCCATAAAGCGAATATCGCCCGGCATTCTACCGCTTTTCTCCGCGGCGGCCGCGATATTCTCCCGAATGCGCTTGTAGTTTTCCGTGATCTGCGCAAAGCGCGGGTCAGCCGATGATTTTTCCATCATATAAATCCTTCCCTTCTAATATGACTTCATCATATTGCTTGAGATAATTGCTCGGATCGTCCACAATCGGCTCGCCATCCTGGCTGGCCGTAGCGGAAATCACATAGGTCTGGTCGGAATATACAATATTTAGCTTGCGGAATCGGGCCACATTTCCGCGCCGGACATAAACGCCCTTTTCCCCATCCACAACGCGCACCGCGCTGGTGCTGACGCGTATGCCCTTATCCACAACATACTGCTTGGGCTTCGGCGCCTCTTGCTCATCTGTGCCCTCTTCCGCCTGCGGTTTGGCGTAATAAACGGTGACATTGGTTACAAGCTGCGCCGTCTCCTGCCGCAGGTTTGCAAAGGTTTCATTCATCAGGTTACACTTGAGGGTAACCAGGTTTTTTCCATCTTCGCTCTGGGCGATATGCTCCACCTCGGCTTTGAATTCTCCCGCCGCGCTGAAAGGCATGCGCACCATAATGCTGTCTCCCTGCTCAAAATGCAGGGCCTGCTTTTCATCGACCGCACAGAGCAGATACCAATCGAAACTATCCACCATCTTGCCCACACCGCCGCTGGCCGGCTGTGCCTTTGCTTCCAGCGCCTTTTGAAGCATATCCTGTGTGACAGAGGCAATCTTCCCATAGGGAAGCACCCCCTCCAGCCCATCCGTACTGCTGATATAGTAGCCGGAGCGCTCTGCCGTAATCTTGGTATAAGCGCTTTCGTCCAATGAGATGCCGCTGCGTTCCGCCTGAAGCGCGGAGATCATGGATTCAAAATCGATCTCCTCCCCCATGGTCATCTGGCGGCGGGTCATCAAATCCCCCAGTTCCTCCATCCGGTCGCCGAATTTGCTGAATTGCCCGCTTCCCGCCGTATCTAAGCTATCCAGCAAAATCGAAAAAGCCTCTTCATTCAGGGCGTTGATATCAGAGGCAGACGAGAGGTGCTTTGCAAGCTGCTGATAATGGCTGATCTGGCTATCCAGCTCCCGGACACGCAAGTAGTTCGCCGCTTCTTCATCGTTGCGGAACACCATAGCGACCACATCGCCCTTCGCAACCCGCTTGCCATCCTCCACCAAGGGGATCACCTTCCCAGAGGCGGTGTTGGAGAGAATGTATTCATCCCGAACGACAAAAACCTCTGCATCCACGGCATTATATACGCTCTGTTCCATTGCCACTTCGGTTTTCACGCTTGGGACGCGCCACTGATACAGCTGATAGCAGCAATACAGCGCCGCCAGAATGATGCAGAGAATCAGCAGAGGCTTTTTACTCTGCTTGAGAATACGGGCCCTGAGCGCCTTGCCTGCCGGCTTCTTTTCCTCTTGCGTCATCTTATCCGCCCCCAATCCGATTCCTGTACCAGACGACACGCCTCCCCCATACAGTGCGCCGGGCGTATCATAATCCTCCCAACACAGCCAATGAACTCGCTCATTGCGGCGAAACCAGGTGAGCTGCCGTTTTGCATAGCGCCGAGTGGCGCGCTTAAGATTTTCCAGCGCTTCTTCCAGCGCCATTTCCCCGAAAAAATAAGGCTTCAATTCCTTATAGCCGATCGCCTGCGCACCCGTTCCATCCGGGTCGCGCTCTAAAAAGCGCTGTGCCTCCTCCAGCAGACCGTCGCTGACCATTTGATCCACACGGCGGTTGATCCGGTCATAAAGGCGCTGCCTATCCCGGAAATCCAGCCCCAAATAAAAGGGGGCATACGGCGAAGGGCCCCGCCTGGAGCGCTCGCGCTGCTCTGACATCGTCACTCCGGTAGTTTCATAAAGCTCTAGCGCGCGAATCACTCTGCCTAGATTGGCCGGATGCAGCTGCTTTGCCGTCTCAGGGTCAATTTGCTCCAGCTGCGCCCAGAGCGCCTCTGCGCCTTCCTGCTCCGCACGGCGGTAAAGCGCCGCGCGGGTCTCCGGGCTTGCGGGGGCGTCAATCAATTCGATATGGTCAAGCAATGTGTCGATATAAAGCCCTGTGCCGCCAGCCAAAATGGGAGGCTGCCCCTCGCGCGGATTTCGGCAATACAAGCCTGCGCACGTGCGACATAGGCTGCAACGCTGAAGCGCTCCTCCGGCTGCAAAATGCCGATGAGATGGTGGTGCACGCCTTCCCGCTCCGCCATGGTTGGCGCTGCGGTGGCAATTTCCATGCCCTGGTAGACCTGCATTGAATCCGCGCCGATTACCTCACCGCCGAGCGCCTTGGCAAGCTTCACTGCCAGCGCCGTCTTCCCGGACGCGGTTGGCCCGACAACGGCAAGAACCGGTATTTGATGATCGGCCGCCATCACGAGATCATTCCTTTCCTGCGAGGGGAAGTTGAAAAGCGCTGCCTTTCCTTGCCCCTTTCCATCAAAGGGCTGAACGCCCCATCTTTATTGCATCATTGCATCCGGCCAAACTGCTTTTCCAACTCTGCCTGCGACATGACCACCATCACAGGCCTGCCGTGCGGGCAGTAACGAATTTCATCCTGAAGAAGCAGCTTTTCTACAAACCGTTCCAGCTCATATGGGCTTGTCTGATCCCCACCCTTGATCGCGGCGCGGCATGCAACATTGTGAAAAAAGCCAATCGAGCTTTTCCGGAATCAGCTCGCGCCGGTTTGCCAGCAGGTAACCCGCCAGCTCCTGCACCAGAGACGAGACATCCTCCTGCGCAAGCGTCATCGGGCAGGCGCGCACGAGCACTGTGCCCGCCCCGAAATCCTCGGCTTCAAACCCTGCCTGGCGCAATAGCTCCAGGTTTTGCAGAACGGCCGCATACTCCTCTTTTTGAGAGCGTTACCGCCACGGGCGCGAGCAAAAGCTGCCGATCCGCCCGCCTCGCCTCATTTCGAAGCTGCTCATAGAGCATCCGTTCATGGGCGGCATGCTTATCGATCAGCAGCAGGTCTTTCCCGCTCTCCACCACAATATAAGTGCGGAACGCCCCCCCAGCACCCGAAACGGCGGCGCTTCCTTTGGAGGCTGCGCCATGGTTACGGAGCGCCCTGTTTCCTGTGCGGCGGGCGCATCCATTTCCTGGGCAATCTCCGCTTGTGGCGCGAGCGATGGGGCGGGCTCTAGCCGCTTCCGACGAGCGCTCTCATCTATCTTTTCCGTTGGATGGGCTTTCTTCGGCCCTTGTACCCGGCGCTTTTGCAGCGCAGCGGCCACTGTATCCGGCTCCTCCCCCGCTGCATAGCCGGATATGGGGGATGCCAGCCGCTGCTGCGGGCGGTTTTTCCCGATATAAGAGGCTGCCGTTTCACGCTCCCAAAAATGATCCGTTTTTTGGGGGATCGTGATCTGCTCCGGCGCAGGCGGCCGCGCTGCTTCCACAGGGGCGTCCAGTTTTTTAGCTCCACATGTGGGCGCGGATCGTTTTGCTGGAGCGTATTTTTTGCGGCATAATAAACCGCGTCAAAAATACGCTTTTCATTGGCAAAGCGGACCTCGATCTTTGCAGGATGAACGTTGACGTCCACCGTTTCATTCGGCACGTGCAAATGCAGCACGCAGGCCGGAAACTTTCCACCATAATCGTGTTGCGATAGGCCTCCTCCAGAGCAGCCATAGCGGTGCGGCTTTTGACGAGCCTGCCATTGAGGAAGAAAAGCTGCATTGTGCGGTTTGGCCGCGCGGCCAGCGGCTTTGCGGCAAAACCGGATATACGCACGCCGCTCAGCTCATAATCCACCGGGAGCAGACCCGTGGCGAAATCCTTCCCGTATACCGCATAAATCGCGCTGATTAGCTTTCCATCGCCGGGGGTTAAAAGCGCCTCCTTTCCATCCCGAATGAAGCGGACGCTGACCTCCGGATGAGAGAGCGCCACGCGGTCCACAACCCCTGCAACAGCGTTTGCCCGGACACATCCTTCTTCAAAAACTTCATGCGAGCGGGCGTGTTATAGAACAGATCGCGCACGATCAGCGTCGTCCCCTGCGGGCAGCCCGCATCATCGAGCAGCGTCTGCTCTCCGCCCTCAACGCAAAGCCGCGTGCCCACCGGCTCCTCCTGCGTCCGGGTCAAGAGCTCCACGCGCGCAACCGCTGCTATGGAGGCCAGCGCCTCGCCGCGGAAACCCAAGGTGCCGATGCCGTTTAAATCCTCTTCCCGTCTAATCTTGCTCGTTGCATGGCTGACAAAGGCTGTAGGCGCATCCTCGCGCGCAATGCCGCAGCCGTTATCCGTGATGCGGATATAGGTGATTCCGCCACGCCGGATTTCAAGCGTAACCGCGCTTGCGCCCGCGTCGATCGAATTTTCCATTAGCTCCTTTACAACGGAGGAGGGCCGTTCCACAACCTCCCCCCGCCGCAATCAGCTCGGCCACATGGCGGGGCAGCACCTGAATTTTCGGCATGGCAATCTCCTTTCTAAACGTTGCGCGGGCAATTCGCATTTCAGAATAGCTTTTTTCTATTACAGAATCGGCCTGCTCTCCTTGAGCACCACGTCGTGCGCGCCGCCCTCTACAATGCTCGTAGAGGAGATCAGCGTGATTTTCGCATTCTTCTGGAGCTCCGGAATGGTCAGGCAACCGCAGTTGCACATGGTGGAGCGCACCTTGGAGAGGGAAAGCTCCACATTATCCTTCAAGCTGCCCGCATAGGGCACGAACGAATCGACGCCCTCCTCAAACGACAGCTTCGCTGCGCCGCCCATATCATAGCGCTGCCAGTTTCTGGCCCGGGCGCTGCCTTCGCCCCAGTATTCTTTCATATAATTCCCGTTAACGTTTACCTTCTTGGTCGGGCTTTCGTCAAAGCGGGCGAAATACCGGCCCAGCATCATGAAATCCGCGCCCATGGCAAGCGCCAGGGTGATATGATAATCATGAACAATGCCGCCGTCTGAGCAGATCGGCACATAGACACCCGTCTCCTTAAAATACGTTCGTCACGTGCCCAGCCACCTCGATCAGGGCCGTTGCCTGCCCGCGGCCAATGCCTTTCTGCTCGCGCGTGATGCAAATCGCGCCGCCGCCGATGCCGACCTTCACAAAGTCCGCACCCGCCTCTGCGAGGAACCGGAAGCCGTCCCGGTCAACCACGTTGCCCGCGCCGACCTTAACGGAATCCCCATAATGCTCCCTGACATAATCGAGCACAATTTTCCGCCATTCCGTATATCCCTCTGAGCTGTCAATGCACAATACGTCCGCCCCCGCTTTCAGCAGAGCCGGGATCCGCTCGGCATAATCCCTCGTATTGATGCCCGCGCCCACGATATAGCGCTTGGAAGCGTCGATCAATTCATTTTCATTATCCTTATGAGAATTATAGTCCTTACGAAACACCATCGAAACCAACCGCTGCTCCTGATTGATAATCGGCAGGCAGTTGAGCTTATGTTCCCAAATGATATCATTCGCAACCTTGAGGGAAGTATCCTCCTGGGCGGTGATTAGGCTTGCAAACGGAGTCATAAACTCGCGGACCTTCATATCCAGCGGCATGCGGCTGACACGGTAATCCCGGCTCGTGACAAGGCCCACCAGCTTACCCTGCGCGCTGCCATCCTCGGTTACCGCAACGGTGGAATGCCCAGTCTGCTCCTTAAGCGCTAGAATATCCTTGAGCGTTGCCTCTGGGGAGATATTGGAATCGCTGATGACGAAACCCGCACGATAGCTCTTCACACGGGCGACCATCTGGGCCTGGCTCTCCACGGATTGGGAGCCATAAATAAAGGACAGGCCACCCTCCCGCGCCAATGCAACCGCCATCTTATCATCCGATACGGACTGCATGATCGCCGAGGTCATCGGGATATTGAGCATCAGCGCCGGCTCCTCCCCTTTTTATATTTGACCAACGGCGTTTGCAGGCTCACGTTTGCAGGGATACATTTTGTTGAGGAATAGCCTGGGATCAGCAGGTATTCTCCAAAGGTGTGCGACGGTTCTTTCATGTAAATTGCCATATGCGTCCTCTCCTTCTATAAAAATGCTTTTGCTTCGCTTGTCAAATTATCGTTTCGCTTTGCGGACCAATTCATGCAGCATGGTCAGCGCCTCAATCGGCGTAAGGGTGTTGACGTCAATATTTTTTAACTGCTCCATGATTTCCGCGCTTGTATTTCCAGCGATGGAAATCTGGAGAAGCGGATTTTCTTCCTCCTCGGGCAGTTCAGCCGCATCGGGGATCTCAGCCGGGCCCGCGCCAGAACGGGAGCCTCCCTCCAATGCTTTTAAAATAACGCGCGCACGCTTGACCACGCTCACAGGCACTCCCGCCAGCTTTGCCACCTCCACGCCGTAGCTTCCATCGGCCCCGCCCGGATGATGCGGCGCAGGAAGGTGATTTCATCACCGCGTTTTTTCACCGCGATATTGTAATTCTTCACACCCGCAACCTGGTTTTCCAGCTCGGTCAACTCATGGTAATGGGTGGCAAACAGCGTTTTCGCCCCTAGCTTTTTAGAGTCGGCGCAAAATTCCAGCACCGCGCGGGCGATGCTCATGCCATCGTAGGTGGAGGTTCCGCGGCCGATTTCATCAAGCAAAATCAGGCTTTTGGCCGTAGCGTTTTGCAGAATCGAGGCCACCTCGCTCATCTCCACCATGAAGGTAGACTGCCCCGCCGCCAAATCGTCAGACGCGCCAACACGGGTGAAAATGCTGTCCACCACGCCGATCTGCGCTGCGCGCGGGCAACAAAGGAGCCAATTTGCGCCATGAGCGTGATGAGCGCTACCTGCCGCATATAGGTTGATTTACCGGCCATATTTGGGCCGGTGATAATGGCGCAGCGGTAATCCTTGCAGTCGAGAGCCGTATCGTTGGGAACAAAGGGCGCATCCTCCAGCATCCGCTCCACCACGGGGTGTCGCCCGTCTGTAATTTCCAACCGATCGCCCGCATCCACAACCGGGCGCGTATAATCGTAGGAAACGGCTGTCTGCGCAAAAAGAGCAGAGCACATCAAGCCGCGCGACGGCATGGGCCGTACGCTGCACGCGATAAAGCTCGTCTGCCACGCGAGTGCGCACATCGCTGAAAATCTGGTATTCCAGCTGCACCATGCGCTCCTGCGCGCCGAGCACTTTCGACTCCAGCTCCTTAAGCTCCTGTGTGATAAACCGTTCGCAATTTGAAAGCGTCTGCTTGCGGATATAATCCTCCGGCACCAGCTCTTTGTAGGAATTGGAAACCTCTATGTAATAACCGAATACGCGGTTATAGCCAATTTTCAGCTTCTTAATTCCGGTGCGCTCCTGCTCGCGCTGCTCGATCTGCGCCAAAAAGCCTTTGCCGTCCGTGACGAGGGCATGGAGCGTATCGAGTTCCTCATGGAAGCCCGGCTTTATCATGCCGCCTTCGCGCACGGTAAAGGGCGGCTCCTCCACAATCGCGGAATCAACGAGGGCGAAAAGATCCTCCAGCGGATCAATATCCCGAAAAATTTCACACAGCATCGCGCTTTTGCAGCCTTCCAACCGCGCCCGCAGGGGGGCGAGCTTTTCAATCGCCGCCGAAAGGCTCCTGAGCTCCCGCGCGTTAGCGGTGCCGTAGGCGATGCGGGTCATGAGCCGCTCAAGATCATAGATGCCGGTCAGATTTTCGATCTCGTCGCGCCGGAGCATTGTATCGCTAAACAGCTCGTCCACCGCATTCAGGCGGCGGCTGATCTGCGCGCAGCTTAAAAGCGGCTGCTCCACCCAGGAGCGGATGAGCCTTGCCCATGGCGGTTTTCGTGCGGTCTAGCACCCAGAGCAGCGTGCCCCGCTTTTCGCCGCTGCGCATGGTGCGCGTCAATTCCAAATTGCGCCGTGCGGCGAGGTCAAGGCGCATGAAGCGCGCGCTGCTATAAAAATCAAGCTCCCGAATATTATCGAGCTCCGCCTTCTGCGCTTCCTTGAGGTAGACGAGCGCGACGCCAAGGGCACGCACTGCATCCGGCGCGCTGGAAAGCTCCAATTCATCGAGCGAGGCCTTCTGAAAATGGCTCAGCACAAGGCCGGTGCAGGCGGCAAGATCAAACTGCTCATCCTCAAGCAGTTCCGCCGTAAGATTCATACGCTTGGAAAGAAAGGATTTGAATTTCGGCAGCACTGCGGCGCCGGCATTCATCAGCACTTCGCTCGGCATATACCGGCCGAATTCATTCATCAGCGCATCCTCGCAGCCGTCCGCCGAAAAATCCGTGAGATGCACTTCACCCGTGGAAACATCTGCAAAGCACAGCCCGGCGCCATCTTCCCCCACGCAGACGCAGGCAAGGTAATTATTGCGCGATTCATCGAGCATGCTGTTTTCAATGACCGTGCCGGGCGTGACCACGCGGATCACATCCCGCTTGACAATGCCCTTGGCGAGCGCCGGATCCTCCAGCTGCTCGCAGATGGCCACCTTATAGCCCTTGGCGACTAGGCGGGCGATGTAGCTATCCGCACTATGGAAGGGAACGCCGCACATCGGCGCGCGCTCCTCCTGCCCGCAGTCCCGCCCGGTGAGCACTAGCTCCAATTCGCGCGAGGCGGTTTTCGCATCCTCAAAAACATCTCATAAAAATCGCCCAGTCGAAACATCAGAATGGCGTCGGGATACTGCTGCTTAACCTCCAGATATTGCTGCATCATCGGCGTTAACGGTGCCATATAGGGTAAACCATCCCTTTCTTTCACACATGCGCAAGGAAGCGGCCGGATTGCGCCCCCCTGCTTCAAATCAGTCGTTTTCTTTTTGAAAACGGGAGGCCGCAAAACGGCCCCCCTCCTGCGCTCTATCAGCAGCCGCTGCAAGCGGAGCAGTTGCCGCCGCAATCATGCTCTTCCTTCGGCTCACAGGTGGCCGGATCTTCTCCATTGACACAAAGGGTCAAGATCTGCATGAGATAGTTCATCATCCCATCCACTTCCTTGCGGGCTACTTCGTAATTGACCATGTTGGGATTCTGCATCACCTGTGCATAAATCGCACGGAACTGCTGATCAAAATCCTGCATTTTTTCTTCGCTGGGCTCTTCCTTCTGCGCTTCCTGCTGATAGTTCATCTGAATCAGGTTAAGCTCGCCGATGAGGTCGTTGAGGGGCTTGTCGGCTTCGTTTGCCTCACGGGCCTTTTTGAAATTCAGATAACGTTCGTCCTGCTGAATTGCTGCGCCAAGTTCACGCGCCATTTTGATAATGTCCATTGAAATCTCCTTAAAATGAATTTAATTTATTTCAACTGCTCTGATCGAACAGAAGAATGCTGGATCTAACTTTTCCTGGCGGAATGCCTGCCGCTATAAAACGCGGAATTTTATTCCATAAGCGGTTCTACAAGCCCGCAGGCTTGCAGAATGCAGGCGTTCAGCCTGCAAGCGATTTTCACAATGGAAATATGACTTTGTCATATTTCCATTTGGCCGCGTAATATCCACGCGAGCGCCTCTGTTACCACAACCTCCACAAACTCGCCAATCAGTGAATCGCCGCCTGGAAATTCGATCACGAGGTTGCCCTCTGTGCGCCCGGCCAGAAGGCCTGCTTTTTGCCCGGCCCCTCCACAAGCACACGAAACCGCTTGCCCAGCAGCTTTTTGATTGCGCGCGCTGGCAACGCGCTCCTGCAAATCGGTCAATTCGCGGAACCATCTGCCCTTTTCCTCCCGGGAAACGGGGTCGGGCATTTTGGCAGCGGGCGTTCCCTCGCGCGGAGAAAAGATAAATGTGAACAGGAGGTGAAGCCGACCTCCTCCACGAGTGACAACGTGTCTTGAAACGCTTCATACGTTTCGCCAGGAAACCCGACGATCACGTCGCTCGTCAAGGAGAGTTCCGGCATAACTTGGCGCGCATAGCGGATCAGCTCAAGATACTGCTCTCGCGTATAGCGGCGATTCATCTCTTTTAAAACTCGATCGTTGCCGGATTGAAAGGGCAAATGCAGATGCTTTGCAACCTTTTCGCAATCCGCCATTGCGTCAAGCAGCTCCCGTGTGCAGTCCTTGGGGTGGGAGGTCATGAAACGAATTCGAAAATCGCCGGGGATGGCGTTGATCTCACGCAAAAGCTGCGCGAAGGGAACAGGCGTTTCTAAATCCTTACCATAGGAATTCACATTTTGCCCCAAAAGCGTGATATCGCGGTAACCCGCTTCCACGAGGGAGCGCGCCTCTTCCAGCACGGCCTCCACCATGCGGCTGCGCTCGCGGCCGCGCACATAAGGGACGATACAGTAGCTGCAAAGTTGTTGCAGCCGTACATCACGGGCAAAAACGCCTTGAAGCTGCTATCTCGCACAACGGGAAGCCCCTCTGTGATGCTGCCCGCCTCATCCGGCAGCTCGAACACGCGGTTCCTACCGCAGAGGGTCCGGTATAGAAGCTCCGGCAGGCGATGAATCACATGTGTACCGAATACAAGATCGACAAACGGGTAACTCCTGCGGATTTTCTCCGCCACGCGGGGCTGCTGCATCATGCAGCCGCACAGGGCGACGACCATGCCTGGCCGGGCGGCCTTTCGATTTTTCAGCGCGCCGACGTTGCCGAACACGCGATCCTCCGCGTGCTCACGCACAGCACAGGTGTTATAGAGCACCAGATCTGCGCTTTCCACAGTATCCGTAAATAGATAACCCATCTCGGCAAGCATGCCCTTGATGCGTTCGCCATCCGCCACATTACCCTGGCACCCGTATGTGTGCACAAAGGCGCGCGGCGCATCACCATAGCGGGCGCCCAGCACCGTGTGCAGTAGGGCTGTATATTCCGCCTGCGTTTTTACAGGCTGATCCATTTTTTCCGCATTTTGAAGCAAGCCGGTTTCCTCCGCATTCAAACGATCTTCACAGGGGTAAAATCCCCCATGATTCTTTTTATTATACTACGAATGGTGGTTGTCCGCAAGTCAAAATCACACATCTTGCGCAAATAGAAAACCGCCCCGTCAAAGCAGACGAGGCGGCAAGTCGATCAGCAAATTGTTTTTCTTTTTCGCTCTGAAAGCTCAAAGCGGCACACCGCAATAGCGCATGACGGGGCTTTCCTTATGAGGGTTGATGCGGTCCACCGCCGCGAGAATCTCCACCCGGCGCGCATGCGCCTCCGCCTCCGGCAGGGTCAGCGCAATGTTCTCAATCTCATAGGGTCCATATCGGAAACGCCCCATTACCGCGCCCTGAAAACGGCCGTCTATCAGTAGGTATTGCAACACGTCCGCATCCGGCCTACAAAATTGCGTTTTCAGCCAGTATTCATTGCACTTGACGAAAAAATCATTGCGGTGCAGCGTGAATACGCCGAAAAACGGCGTAAAGGTTTCTCGCTGCAAAAGCGCAAAGTCAGAGGCGAGCAGCCAGCCGTCGCCATCTGCTATAAACACACCCTCCTGCGCGAGCGCCTGTGCCGCCTGCACAATCTCCTTTTCCGGCAAGCCATAGAAAGATTTCGCCTCCATAGCCGTGAAGTAGACATATCGGTATGCAAAGCGCCGCAAAACGATCCTAAGCGCCTCCTGCCGCGAATATCGCTCTACATCCACGTTAGGAAACATCTCCTCAAAGCGCATCCAGCTCCGATCCCACTCGCCGTCCGGCTGATCCTCAAAGATAAAAAAGGCGGCCTGCAACTTGTGCAGGGCGGGCGTGATCTCCTTCACCAGAAGGCCTGTCATCTCCTTCATCAGGGCAATGTTCATGGGCCCCTCCCCTCCGGATGAGCGCAAGAAGCATCTCCTGCGTGGGAGAAGGCTTGTACGGCTTGCGGTAAAGGCCCGCAAAAAGCTCCAGCTCCCCCGCCTCGATAAAGCCGACGTTGCCGCTTTGAAAACGGCCCTTGACCAAAATGCGCTGCTTCTGCCGCACCCGATTATATTCCAAATCATCAAAATCTGCGCGGAACGTTATGCACGGCGGCTGGCCGAAGCCGTGAAAGTAAACGTTCTGCACCGGAGACGTGTCACGATAGAGCCGGTCGTATTCCTCTTTGTCCGCAGGAGCGGACAGGCATTGCCGACGCATGCGTAGTGCCGTGAGCTTTTCTTTCTCCAGCATTTAGGGCCTCCTCGCGCATTCTTGCGCATTTTTATTCTTTCCGTTCCGGACAGAGCGTTGCAATTCCCATATGATTCCCCTCGCCCGTTTCTAAATCCTTAGGCGTGTGAATGAGATAGAAAAAACCGTTCCCCGAATATTTTTGATCTTCGAAGCCTTTCGCATAATCCTCGGCCATCGCCATGTGGGTCACGCGGCCGATTACCATTGCAGTCAGCCCCTCGCCGGATAAATCCTCTATCCGTTCGCATTTGCATTCGAGCGTGAGAAAACTCTCCGCAATGCGGGGACGGCCACAGTCCGCGCCGTCTCTTCGATGAAGCCGCCCACGGCGAACTCATCCTCCGCTGGCCCGTTGTGCTCAACCGTCCGGATCAGCGCATTATAATAGTGCTTGGAGAGGAAGTTTACACAGAACGCCCCATCCCGCCGGAGATTCTCATAGGTGTGCGTATGCTGGCACAGGCCGGCCAAGATGGCGAAGAACCCGCCCTTATCCCCCTGAAAGCAGCTCCAGGAGTGGAAGTTGATGTTGGGCTTTCCATCCGCCTTGCGCGTTGTGATTGCAAAGAGCGGCTGCGGAATGGCGCAGGCATATTCCATGTAGGAGAAGAAATCATACTGCCCCGGCCAATATTGCCGAAACTGTTCGGGCTTTTCCGCTCCAAATTCATATTTCATTTTTATAATCTCCTATTGCTCCCAACCGCGGTTATGCGGTTTTGGCAAAACTAGAATATCAATAAGGAATTCGCTCTTACCGCGTTTCACGCTCGAAAAGCGCAAAACGCGAAGCTTGAAACCTATCTTTTTGTTTCGATACAATCAAAGGCGCGTAGGAAAAGCAGGTTTTCAATGACAAGGTTCGCCTTCCACCAGTTTTCGGCGATGGCAAACTCCCGCTCATACGCGCCCCAGCTCCAAGTAATCTCCCACACGCCATCCGCGTTGCGGCCCTGTATCATCTGATCGCATTCCTGCTCCGGCAGGCTCTCGCTCCCGGGATAAAACGGGCTTTTCGGAGAGCGGATAAACCGGGAAGGCGTGCAAACGTAGCCGGTTGCCCATGCCTGCGGGTCCGTGCCGATGAGCGCGCGCACCGCGCGTTGGAGCGTTTGCCCAAATGCGGATTCATCAAACAAATCTATCCTGCCCGCCGCCTTGCAGGAGGCAAGCAGCTCCCAAAAGACGTTCACCTCATGCATATCGTCCGTTTTTGTGCGGCCCGCAATAAAATCCGCGACGGCCCGCTTTGCGATCCCTTCCGCTTTCTTGTAAAGCGCGCTTTCCGACACTCCATATTGCAGAACAAACCCCGCCAGACTCGCCGTCGGGTTATAACCCCAATCTTCCCCTGACCGCTCGGTAAACGTCCACCACGGCGCGTGGGGGAAATCGTTGTTCGATGGAATCGCGCCCTGCCACAATCCATCCACAAAATGTGCGCCACTGCCGAGATAGCGCAGAATCCCGGCTACAATCGGATGCTCCTTCGGGGCGTTTAGCTCTCGAAGGATGCAAGCCGCCGCCCAAGTCTGCATCGGCGCGGACGCGGGATTCCAGCAGTCGGCCTCCAGGCCATGGCCGAAGCCGCCATCCTCATTTTGATAAGCGGAAAGCGATTGGAGCACGGCCCGGCCGAGCCGCTTTCGAAATGATATTGCCAGCGTGCCAAATCCAACGGTCTTGCGTTACGGTGCATCCAGCGGCGGATGGCGTCAAAATCCTGATTGGTAAGTTTCATTTGTAACAATCTCCCTTTCTCATTTGGATATGCCTATTTTAACCCAAAGAGAAACAAACGGATTGTAAAAAAGCGACATATTTACCGCACCCCACGCTGACCGAGCGCATATGCCCGCGCCTGCGTAGGCGTGAGCGAATGAAATCGCTTAAAATCCCGCAGCAGATGGGATTGATCGGTAAACCCAAAGCGGTGCACCGCATCCTGCACATTGAAATCCCGCTCGAACAACACGGCGCGCCACACTTGCTGATAGCGCACGAGCCCTGCAAATTTTTTAGGAGATACGCCTACCAGCTCCCCGAAAAGCCGCTCCAATTGTCGGGGACTGACGCAGGCATAGGCCGCCGCTTCAGAGAGAGCGGCTCGCCCTTCCTGTTTCAGAATCGAATGAATAGCGTTCATCACAGCAGGTTTTTTCCGCCGCTCCCGCAGAGTTTCCAAAAGATACTGCTGCGCAAAACGGACGCGCTCCTCCAGCGAATCTACGCAGGGCAGCATCGCCTCCAATTGCCGTGTCAAAGCCGGAAAAAAACGATCCGCGTTAAAAAGCCGTTTTGCACCTGCACCATGGGTTCATCGGAAAACAAGGGAACCGCCCAAGCGTAAAACCGAACGGCAAATGTTGCGACAAGATGGCCTGTGCCGTTGCCTCGGGCCAAAAACGCGCGGTCGTCAATCGCAACGAACCGGCTCGAGAGCGACTGCCGTGTGTAATCAAGATCGATCAGAATATCCATGCAGGTATCCGGCGTGACAAGGCTTTCACAGGCGGCGTCACACGTCTGCAACGGCTGGGAGGTGCCCCAGAAGCAACAAATATACGGTCGGAGCGCTTCGCACGGCAGAATTTCGGTGTATGTATCGTCCCTCCGGAACGGCGATGAGGTCAGTGGGCGGAAGATCTGATCCATTTGCATGTGGGGCGCCTCCTTGCTTGAGAAAAATAAATAGCCGGCAACCATCTGCTTGCGTAAGCGATGCGTATCTCTTTACGCCGTGTGGCAACGGTAACTAAGCATGTTGTTTTCCGTTTGCCTGTGGGCGAACGCAGCATAATAAAAAAGGGCATACACGTTGCCCACAGCGCGTATGCCTTCCCCCATTCTGATCCTTCAAAATTACAACTGCCCGTCGATAAACGCACGCAGCTTCTCGGCATTTTGAAGCCCAACAACGCGTTCTTTCTCCTGTCCTCCGAAAAAAAATCACCAGAGTTGGGATGCTCATCACACCATAGGTCATGGCAAGGTCGCTCGCCTCATCAATGTTCACCTTGCAGAAGCGCGCCTTCCCCTCATATTCGCCGGAGAGCGACTCTACCACGGGCGCAAGCATCCGGCAGGGATTGCACCACTCCGCCCAGAAATCTACGAGCACAGGCTCCTTTGCATCAAGCACCTCTGTTTTGAAATTATCAATCGTAACGGTTGTAACAGCCATGGCCGATTCCCTCTTTCTTTTGTTTCAGTTAGTATTGCCGTCGCCCGTGAGCTTATACGCAAGGCGCTTCGCGCGCCGCATGGCTTCCTGCCCCGCCGGGAAGCGATCCGTCTCCTTTACGAAAACACAGCCTGCAAGCGCCGTGTGCAGCACCGTAAACGCCCGCTTCATCTGGCTGCGGATTGCCGCGAAGCCCGCTGTTTCACTGGAGCCGCAAGTCAGCAGCAGCGCGGCGCGCTTTGGCTTTTGCACAGGGGGCGAATTGCCAAAGAAAAACGCGCGCTGAAATACCGCTGAAAGCGGTCGAGCACCGCCTTGCCCGGCGCGGGCAGCGCATTATAGTAAACCGGAGCGGCAACTACAAAATAATCCGACCGTTCAAACGCCTCCATAAAGCCGTCAAGGTCCCGTTTGGAGCAACCCTGTTTTTTAGAGCAATAGCCGCAATCTACACAAGGCCCCGGGCGCTCTTTTGTATGCATCGTAGACCGTCACGGTGACCTCCGGCGGCAAGCCGTCTAAAAACGCTTTCAAAAGCCTACCCGTATTGCCTGCCCGGTGCGGCGAGCAGAAGAGAACGAGCAGCTCCTTTTTTTCAGATAAGGTTGCGTTCATCACAGTATTGGCAGACAAGCATGCCTCCCTCCTCCCGGAACAAATGCGGCAGATACGCTTCCGTCTTTGTGATACAGCGCGGATTTTGGCAGCTTGCCGGGTGCGTGCCATGTTTTCTGGGCGGTACTTCACCGGAGCTCTTCCGGAGCATTTCTAAGATCAGCGCCATGCGGGCATACATGCCGTATTCTCCCTGCTCGAAATATTTTGCGCGCGGGTCGTCATCCACATCCACAGTGATCTCATCCACACGCGGCAGAGGGTGAAGGATGCGCAAATCTTTCTTTGCGCCACGCAGCTTCTCCCGGTCGAGCACATACACACCCTTCTGCTTTTCATATTCCGCTGGGGAGGAAAAAGCGCTCCTGCTGGATGCGGGTCATATAGAGCACGTCAAGCTCCGGGATCGCCGCTTCGAGGCTATCTAAGCAGGCATAGGGACAGTTGTTGGCATGGAGCACATCGCGGATATACTGCGGGATTTGAAGCTGAGGCGTGGAAATGAGCACAAACCGGTTACCCTCATACTGCGAAAGGCATTTGATGAGCGAATGCACCGTGCGCCCGTTTTTCATATCGCCGCACAAGCCGATGGTGAGATTTGTAAGCCTTCCTTTTTCATAAGATAACGTTACAAGATCCGTCAGCGTCTGCGTTGGATGTAAATGCCCGCCGTCGCCCGCGTTGATCACGGGAACACGCGAATAAAGCGACGCCGCCAGCGACGCGCCCTCACGGGGGTTGCGCATAACGATCAAATCGGAATAGTTGCTGATGATCCGCACAGTATCCTTCAAGCTCTCCCCTTTGGAAACAGATGAATTTCCAGGATTATCAAACCCAATCACCTTCCCCCAAGCGGAGCATTGCCGCCTGAAAAGACATCTGCGTCCTTGTGGAGGGCTCGTAAAAAAGCGTCGCCATAATTTTTGCCGTGGCAGGCGTCCATATACCACGCCGGGTTTTTGCGAATCTCTCCAGCCAGAGTAATCAATTCCTGCACTTCCGCATGGGAGAGCTGGTCAAGGTCGATCAGGTTGTTTGTTTTCATAAACATCATGCCTTCCTTCCGGGCCGTTTGTGCTTCCATTTTATCAGCAAACCGGCAAAATAACAATACCCAAGCCAGTGGGAAACGAAGTGGTACCGCCGCCAAAAAGCGCTGGCAATTTTAAGTTTCTCAAAAAAGATTGTATCAAAAGGGCGAATGATGTAAAATAAAAAAAGAATTGATCTGTAACCTCCTCGTGGAAAGGATGAATCATCGGATGGAAGATATTTACAGCTCCAGCAATCGGGATCCAAACCGCAAAAAGGATAGCGGTAGCCGGGATATCAGCTCTACCTCCGGCCAGCGGCCCAGGCGGCCGGCACCGCCGCCTAATCCCAACCCGAATCACCGGCCGCAATCGCGGCCTTCGCAATCGCGGCCTTCACAAGCAGGCCAGCCGCCCAAACGGCCCTCGCCGGCAAAACCGGCCGATATCACGCAGGATTTTACGCCCGTCCGGCCGCCGGCCCAGAATCCATATGACAGGCGGCCGCCACAGCAGCAAAGGCCTCCGCAGAGAGCAGGAGACGGCCAGCCGATGGAGGATATTAAAAGCGGCCGGAAAAAGCGCGGGCGCAAAAAGCACGTTCTGCTCAAGCTGTTTCTTGCTCTGATTGCGCTGATCCTGGTCGCCGCCATTGCGGGCGGCAGCTATCTCTACCGCCTGATGGGCTCTTTCAACTACAATGAAGCAGGGCATAAAAATAACGTCTACGTCGATGAGAGCAACCTCTTCAGCAGCAAGGATGTCACCAACATC
>VOFD01000029.1_pt1 | contig 151922 bp, 141 predicted proteins | sample 5384101 | NCBI WGS metagenome assembly VOFD01 (sample SAMN12384723, study PRJNA508395) | human gut metagenome | isolation source: healthy gut C | host: Homo sapiens | reverse complement strand
AAGTCCGCGTGTATTCGGTAGGCGGCGCGCTGCTTAAGAGCGAGAGCATTGACGGCGGCCGCACAGCGGTGACCATCAGCGGCGTTGACAGCGGCGCGGCGATAGTCCGCGTGACAACGGCTGACGGCGTGGCGACGAGGAAGATCACAGTGAAATAAAAATTATATGATCGTGAAAGAGGGGTTAGCGGAATTCCGCTAACCCCTCTTTCGTGTCTGGACGGTCCGTGGGCCGCTTCGCGGAAATTAAAAATTACAAAGTAAACCACGGTGCAGTGTTTCGGATTGCAAATCAGCCGGAACGAAAATTTTTATACAGCATCCTTGTCTGGATTGAAGTGGTTGAAGAAATGTATTCTTTTTTCAGACAAGTCTTTTGTTTCTTGATAAAGGAACTTGCAGGCAAAATCGTACAACGGCTTTGCCACAGTGTGTTGGGTGTCATCGCAAAATTTCAGTCTGTCGGTATAGTAAGATATTAAGTCCTGATTCTCTGTCATGTCGGCGGCAAACAGGTATAAATATTCGCATCCGACCAAATGCATCAACTTCTCGACTATGGGGACAATGAAATGCCAAAACACCACTACTCCCATACTTTGCGGCAATGCCATTTCTTCCCAAACATTCTGGAATTTGTCGTTTGCGCAGAAGTGTACGAGTTCAATCCCGGCATATGCATGGCCGACGCTTTTTATATTTTCGTCAAATATCTCATCCAAGTCTTTGTCCAGACTACTTCGATGCAGTATTTTCGCAACGATGTCTTTCTTTATTATTTTCTTGCTTCTTGCTTCTTCGATAAGTGAATTGATAGCTTCGCTTTCTTCCACGTCAGTGCCGCTTTTAGCGCGTTCCTTGATGAAATTTAGCAGTTGGGTTATCTTTACGAGCTTTTCCGCTTCAAGAAATCTGTCGAACAGCGCTCCACATTTGAGAGAGAAAAAGAAGAGTATCCTGTTCTCTTTGTCTTTTACGACATAATAGGCCACGCGTCTTTCTTCGTCTTGTTTGTAGGCTTCGTTTCTGAAAGAGTCGGCGATGTTGTCATTTCTGTGATTTTCAAAGTCGTCAATAAGTTTGAAGTTCTTTTCGTTGTCAGACAAACGTTCGCATCTTAATGTTTTCAGAGCTGCTTTTTGTGCTTCAGTTATTCTCATTTTGTGTTGACCTTCTTCATTTTGTCCCATATGCTAAGCATTATTCTTCGTTGACGCATGCGTTCGGCGTCAACGCGTATGTCGTCGGTCTCAATGTCGGTGTCGCAGTGGGCGTCGGTGTCGTAACCCTGCCTGGCTTTTGTCCATGAATATTCACAATGTGTCAATGTGCTCAGGCTCCATGATTTTTTCTTGGCGTAAATCTCGAAGATCTTGTCAAACACGTCCTTGTATTTTTCCACATCGCATTTGTCCAATGTGTAGTGGAGCGTGTCGTCTTTGTAATGCTTGCGTATTTGCGGAAGCACGGGGCCGTATTTCCATGCCTTGAACTTTTCATGGAACATCGGCGCTCCTGTTTGTATGATAGCCTCTCTTTGGGTGAAATATAGCAGCTTGTGCAGTTTCATTTCATCCATCTGTACGCCATAGGTGTCTTTGTAGCGTTGGCATAAATATGATGCAACTTTTAATACGTCGGTCATGAACAATCAAGTTTTCTTTTTGCAAAGATACGGATTTATTTTGTTTGTCATGACGTTTTTCCCGATTTTAACTTGGCTTGGTGGCAGTCGTTTTTGCGAAAGGCGGTTCATCCGCAGTTTAGGTGTATAACGTATAGGTGTCAATCCCGTCCCCGAAGGGGGCGAACTATGCTTAACCGCATGTGGAGTGACCGAAGGGAACGGAACTTGCGGTAAGTCAAAACTAACAAGCCCGTCCCCGAAGGGGGCGAACTGCAGGGTGACATTCGCCCTCTTCGAGGACGACATCATTACGTGAGTCCGGCATAACAGTAATGCCACACTTATCCGTTTCTTGAAAGTAGGTGGCAAGTCGCCGTTGCCTTAACGGCGACTTTCAGTTCCGCTGAAAAGCGGAATCCAGTCGAAAAGACAAAGGCGGCTAACCACTATGCCCGCTTTCTGGATTCCGCTTTTCAGCGGAATGACGACTTGACACTGAGCTGCAGAAAAGCAAAGCGGCAAGAAATTATATAATTTGAAAGATGATTCCTTGTGCCTAACTCACGTATATTATTGCTGCATACCTACCGCAAGTTCCGCTTCGCCACACATGCGGTTAAGCATAGTTGGACCTCTTCGAGGCCCTATTGACACGAATGCCAATACACCTGAACTGCGGATGAACCCAAAAGACTGCAAATTTTGTGCCGAACTCACGTATATTATTGCTGCATACCTACCGCAAGTTCCGCTTCGCTACACATGCGGTCAAGCATGGTTGGAACTCTTTGAGGCCCTATTGCCACGAATGCCAATACAACCTGAACTGCGGATGAACCCGAAAGGCGGTCTTTCGCTTTCCAAAAGGCCGTAAATCGCGGGCTGAAAGGCCGTCTTTTGCAGGGTGAAAGACGGCCTTTTGCAATGCGTTGAGTGTCAAAGGGTTACGCGGACGGCGGCGGTGGCCTGCATCGAGGGTGTCGGGACGGGTTGTTTGGGCCGTCAAAACGATGTGGTTTGACGGCTTGGACGGTGCGTCATGACCGTCAAACCGGTGCGCCTTGACGGCTTGTAAGGATGGTGCCGGGCGCGAAGGCATGCGGGATATGGGGCGAGTGGTGCTGTTTTGGGGAACTTGGTTTAACAACTTTAACTACAAAAATGTATAAATTCCGTAATAAAGATGTAACTTTGCAGCCAAATTTTTGAGCTTAGGAAAAACAATGGGAAAGGAGACTTCGCAGAGGATACAGACTTCGCTGCTTAACGCGGCTGAGAAGAAGGTGCTTGTATGGATGGCCGAGCGGCTGCCGCAGTGGGTGACGTCGGACATGCTGACGTTCCTTGGTGTGGGCGGCGCAGTGGTTTGCGCGGTGGGTTTCGTTCTGGCAAACTTTGACGTCATGTGGCTTTGGTTGTCGTCGCTGGGCCTGGTGATAAACTGGTTCGGCGACAGTCTTGACGGCACGCTGGCCCGTGTGAGGAACACGCAGCGCCCGGTTTACGGCTTTTTCATAGACCACACGCTTGACGCCGTGACCCAGTGCATCATGTTTGTCGGCGCCGGCCTGTCGCCCATGTTCAGGCTCGACGTGGCGTTGCTGGTGCTGGCCGGCTATCTGTGTCTCTCGGTTTACACATACATCGGCGCGATATTGAAGGGCGAGTTCCGCCTGACTTACAGCAGCTTCGGCCCCACGGAGTTCCGCCTGATAGTGATTCTGCTCAACACGCTTTACATGTACACGTCGTGGGCCGACAGCCGGTTCACGCTCCAGGGTTGCGAGTTCGGCGTGTTCGATGCAATCTGTTTCGTAGTGGCCTTGATTCTTTTCGCAATGTATCTGGTGCAGTTTGCCAAGGACAAGAAGGTGCTTGCAAAGCAAGACCCGCTGAAAAAGTGAAGAATTAAGAGTTAAGAATTAAGAATTCCGTCGGTCGGGCGGTTTATTGTAAATTTTTAACTCTTAACTTTTAATTCTTAAACTCTTAACTCTTAATTTAAAAAGGTATGATTCGTTATATAGAGTTTGTTGTCAGCCGGCTGTTCGGCACGGGTGTTGACACGTTCGTGCTTTGGGTATGCTCGACGTACATCTTCGACACTTATGTCGGCGACTACATTGTTTCGCCGATAATCTCGTTCGAGTTTGCCGTGCTGAGCAACTTTCTTTGCTCATATTGCTGGATATGGAAGAGCCGCATAGAGAACCGCTGCACGGCCGACTTTTGCCGCCGCTTCGTGGTGTTCAACGTGTCATCCGTGCTGGGCTTCTTGGTCAAGATGGCTTTCCTGCTGCTGTTCGAGCGGATATTCGGTTGGACGGTGGTATGGTGTAATCTTGCAGCCTTGCTTATTTCAGGCCTGTTCAACTATTTCCTTGCCGAGACGGTAGTGTTCGGCAAAAAGGCGATATTCAAAAAAGTTAAGAGCTAAGGAAAAATTAAGAATTAAGAGTTAAGAATTAAGAAAATATGCCTTCGTCGGTGATTTTCTTAATTCTTAACTCTTAATTCTTAATTTAATATTATCTTTGCATGTCAAAGAAAATCAATCCAAGAAATGAGAGGAACAATAGATTGCTTTTTGCCGTGCAGCGACTTTCTGTCTGTCAGCAATTTTCTGAGACAGCTGCGTGGCAGCCGCATGATAAGACATATCAACCTGCTGGTAACAAGCGACTTCGCCATGGCCAACGCCGTGCCCGACGACTGCTCGTTCATCGTTGTGGACGGGCTGCAGTCGGCTTCGGCAATGCGCAGCGTGGCAGAAAGCGTGATGGCAGACTATGCCATGATAGTGCTTAAGGACGTGCGGGTAAGCCTGGGACAGTATGCCATACAGCGCATGATGCGTGTGGCCGCAGACACAGACGCGGCTCTGGTGTATTCAGACCGCCGTACCTTGAAGGGAGGCGAAACCGGGCTTCATCCCGTCATAGACTGGCAGGAAGGCAGCCTGAGAGACGATTTTGACTTCGGTTCGGTGGTCATGGTAAGGGCGTCGTTGCTGCATTTGTTTGCCGCCGATACGGAAGAAACGGAATATAAGTATGCCGGATGGTACGAGCTGTGGCTCTATCTGAGCCGCCACGGGCGCATGTTCCATATAAACGAAATCCTCTATACGGAGGAGGAACGCGACACGAGGGCGAGCGGAGTGAAGCAGTTTGACTATGTCAACCCGGCAAACCGCGAGGTGCAGATAGAGATGGAGCGAGTCGTTACGGCTCATCTCAAGGCCGTTGGGGCGTGGGTTGACACGTCGTATTATGACGAGCCTGACTTTGACGAACAGGAATTCGATGTAGAGGCTACGGTCGTAATACCTGTGCGCAACCGTGAAAAGACGATATGCGACGCTGTTGACAGCGCGCTGTCGCAGGAGACTTCGTTCAGGTTCAACGTCATTGTGGTGGACAATCATTCGACAGACAACACCACGTCATTGCTCGACAGATACTCCGACGAACGACTGATACACATCATTCCACAGCGTACCGACCTCGGCATTGGCGGCTGTTGGAACGTGGCCGTCGACGATGCGCGCTGCGGCCGATTCGCCGTGCAACTGGACAGTGACGACCTGTATTCGTCGCGCGGAACGCTGCAGGCCATTGTCGACGCGTTCTACGAGCAGCGTGCCGCAATGATAATAGGCAGCTACCGAATGTGTGATTTTGACCTTGACACGCTGCCGCCGGGGCTGATAAGCCATGCGGAGTGGACTGAGAGAAACGGATGCAACAACGCGTTGCGCATCAACGGCCTGGGTGCTCCGCGCGCGTTCTTCACCCCGCTGTTGCGCCAGGTGCGCTTCCCCAATACAAGTTACGGCGAGGACTACGCCCTCGGACTGGCGTTCAGCCGCCGTTTCAGGATAGGGCGCATATTTACCGAGTTGTACCTTTGCCGCCGCTGGTCGGGCAACAGCGACGCCGCGCTGGGCGTGGATAAGGTAAACGTCAACAATCTTTATAAAGACAGGCTGCGCACAATGGAGCTTATGGCGCGCCGTAAGATGAACGCCGGCGAGGGCATGGCTATGGAAAACAACTCATTATTGAGGTTTTTCAACAGGCAGCTTGAAACCTGGGACATGGCCCGGCGCAACTTCCGCGACCTGCATGACGTGCTGACGCGCGACATTGCCATTGGCGGACAGAACGTAACATTGCAGTTCAATCCTGCGCGCATTGTTTCCACCGGGGCGCATGTGGGCAAGGATGAGATAAGCCGCAGGCCGTGCTTCCTGTGTGAATGTAACAGGCCTGACGGCCAGATTGTAAAACATTTGGACGACAAGTTTGAGTTGCTTGTCAATCCATATCCCATAATGCCGGTGCATTTCACCATTCCGGCGCGCACGCATCAGCCGCAACGCATACTGGACTATTATTCGGAAATGCACCGCATTCTGGCACGTTATCCTGACATTACCGTTTTCTATAACGGCCCGGAGTGTGGAGCCTCTGCTCCCGATCACATGCATTTCCAGGCTTTCGCGCAAGGAAGTCTGCCTCTCATGGCGGCTTGGCCGAGGCTGCAGCGCGACTTGACAACGGTGTATTCGCTCGATGATGACAACGACATATCAATAATAAACGGCTGGGTATGCCCTGCGATATTGGTCAGAAGCCGTAACATCGACAACGGAAAGGTTCTGTTCCGCCGTGTATATGACGCCTTGCCGCTGCGTGACGGAGCGTCGGAACCGATGATGAACATAGTCAGCCGTATGGTCAACGGCGTATGTCTGACGGTTATATTTCCACGGGCCAAGCATCGGCCGGACTGTTATTATGGCAAGAATGACGACAAGATATTGGTAAGTCCGGGTGCGCTTGACATGGCCGGGCTGGTAATAACGCCGCGAAAGGGCGACTTTGACAAGCTTACACCGTTGCAAGTTGAGGCGATTCTGCGCGAAGTGGCACTTGATGAAGCCTCGATGAGCGATGTTGTTGACAAGACAAGAAGCGAGGGCAAAGCCTTGATATCACACTCAAATGCACATCTTGAGAGGCGTGAACCTTACGTCCAGGTAGGCATCTTGAGTTCGGACAAAATCAGTTTTGTTCTTAACGGTGACTACGTCGCAAAGGGAAATGTCATGACAGGCCGTCAGAAAGTGGAGTTCTCGGAAGGAGGACTACTGTGGAACGGCAACCTTTACCGTGAGCTTACCTTCACGCCTGACGGGCATGGGGCGTCTTTCTCGCTCGACGGTGTCACCATAGGGGTGAATTTCCATTGGCAACGACAGGAGACCCAGACATTCCAAGGCATACTGAAGCTTGTCGTAGAGGCTGACAAAGTGTGTGCGATAAATTGTCTGCCGGTTGAAAACTATCTGGTAAGTGTCATTTCAAGCGAGATGAAAGCCACTTCGTCGCTTGAGTTTCTGAAGGCTCACGCCGTCATATCCAGAAGCTGGCTGTTGGCTCAGATTAGCCGGCGACGCCGTCAGGACATGGGTGGCAGCGGCTTCTTCTCCTTCGTAAAGAAGGATGATGAGCTGATACGCTGGTATGACAGGGACGACCATACGATATTCGACGTATGCGCCGACGACCATTGTCAGCGTTATCAAGGCATAACCAAGGCCACGAATGTGCATGTGGAGCAGGCCGTGAAAGAAACGCGAGGGCAGATTTTGATGTCGGGTGACGACATTTGTGATGCTCGCTTCAGCAAGTGTTGCGGAGGCATCACGGAAGAGTTCCAGTATTGTTGGGAAGACAAACCGCAGCCATATCTTACGGCCATTCGTGACAACAGCCACGCGCCGATGCCTTTGCCTGACCTGACAGACGAGGCGCAGGCCGACAGATGGATACGTTCTTGCCCGGAGGCATATTGCAATACGGCTGACAAGGCTGTGCTTTCGCAGGTTCTTAACGACTATGATCAGGAGACGTCAGACTTTTACCGATGGCGTGTTGAGTACACTCAGGAAGAGCTTGCGGCTTTGATTGAAGACAAGTTGAAGCTTGACTTGGGGCGGATTGTTGACCTGGTGCCTCTTAAGCGTGGACGGAGCGGCCGCATATGGAAATTGAAGATAGTCGGGACGAAGCGCTCGTTTGTCATAGGCAAGGAGCTTGAGATACGCCGCGCGCTCAGTGAGACCCATCTTTACAGCAGCGCGTTCGTGGTAGACCGGATTGACGTTGAAGGCAATGTTCCAGCGCGTTTCGTCATCACCGGCGCGGGCTGGGGGCATGGAGTAGGGCTTTGCCAGATAGGCGCGGCCGTAATGGGCGAGCACGGATGCAAGTATGATGAGATTCTGTTGCATTATTACCGTGGTGCTGAAATAAGAAAAATATACAGTTGATTCATAATCCACAATTCATAATTCATAATCGGGCAAAGTGTTATCGTTCCCTTATTTTAATGATATTTACGCTGTTTCCCAATCATGAATCATGGATTATGGATTATGGATTATGAATTGTACAAAGGCGTATGCCTTAATCATGAATTGTGAATTATGAATTGTGAATTGAAAAAGAATCCTTGGAGCTGGGTGCCGTCGCTTTATTTCGCCGAAGGCCTGCCTTATGTGGCCGTAATGACCATCTCGCTCGTGCTTTATAAGCAGTTGGGACTTACCAACGCGGAAATCACTTTCTATACTTCGTGGCTTTATCTGCCGTGGGTCATAAAGCCGTTGTGGAGTCCTTTTGTCGACGTTGTAAAGACAAAACGCTGGTGGATCATCACCATGCAGCTGTTGGTCGGGGCTGCGTTTGGCGGTGTGGCGTTCACCATTCCCACCGACTTCTGGCTTCAAGGCACGCTGTGTTTCTTCTGGCTGATGGCTTTCAGCAGTGCCACTCACGACATTGCGGCAGACGGTTTCTACATGCTTGGTCTTGACGAGCACAAGCAGGCTTGGTTCGTCGGGATAAGAAGCACGTTCTACCGCTTGGCCACAATCTTCGGACAAGGCTTCCTTATAATGGTGGCAGGCAATCTGCAGGTGTTGTTCCGTGGCAGCATACGTTATTCTTGGAGCCTGATGTTCTACGGTGTCACGGGGCTTTTTATCGCCCTTTGGCTGTGGCACAGCTTCGTGCTGCCATGCCCCGTGGCCGACCGCAAACGGCATAACGCCAATGCGCGCGCCGTCTGGGGTGAGCTGTGGCTGTCCGTAAAGACTTTCTTCACGAAGCTGCCTGTAAGGGAAACGGTGTGGGCTTTCCTCTTCATGTTGTGTTACCGCATGCCTGAGGGGCTGCTGGCCAAGGTGTCGTCGCTGTTCCTCATAGACAGCGGAAGCAATGGCGGACTGGGGCTTTCGCCGCAGGAATACGGCCTGGTGCAGGGCACGGTGGGCATCGTAGGCCTCACATTGGGCGGCATACTCGGCGGAATGGCCGCCGGCAAGGACGGTCTTAAGAAGTGGCTTTGGCCCATGGTGTGCGCCATAACGTTGCCTGACATTGTGTATGTCTATCTTAGCTACGTCATGCCGTCAAGCCTTGTGATTGTCAATGCCTGCGTCTTCATCGAGCAGTTCGGCTACGGTTTCGGCTTCACTGCTTACATGCTGTACCTTATTTATTACAGCCAGGGCGACTACAAGACTTCCCATTACGCCCTGTGCACGGCTCTTATGGCGCTTTCCATGATGCTTCCCGGCCTTGTGGCCGGATGGTTGCAGGAACTTGTCGGTTATCTGTGGTTCTTCATAATAGTGGTTCTGCTTTGCGCCATGACGTTTGTCGTGGCCGCGTTCGTGAAGATCGACCCTGAATTCGGAAAGAAAGAAGGATGATGATTCTTTAGATTCATAATAAGAAAATGGAAACTCGTGAACGTAGGATTTATCGTGTTACGGTGTTGGGCAGCATCGTCAACGTGCTGCTTGTAGCCCTGAAGTTCGCTTTCGGCATGCTCGGCCGCTCGTCGGCCATGATTGCCGATGCCGTGCATTCTCTCTCAGACCTGGTCACCGACGTGATAGTCATTGTCTTCGTGAAGCTCAGCAACAAGCCGCAAGACAGCGACCACGACTACGGCCACGGCAAGTATGAGACGCTCGCCACGGCGTTCATCGGCCTGGCCCTGTTCGCCGTGGGCGTTATGATACTCTATGGCGGAGCCGAGAAGATATTTGCCGCCTTGCGCGGCGAGGTGCTGCCGCAGCCCGGCATGATAGCCCTCTGGGCGGCGCTGATAAGCGTAGTGGCCAAGGAGTGGTGCTACCGATTCACCGTCAAGGTGGGGCGCGAGGCCGAGTCGCAGGCCGTCGTGGCCAACGCCTGGCACCACCGCAGCGACGCCTTCTCGTCTGTAGGCACCGCGCTGGGCATAGGCGGAGCCATATTCCTTGGCGAACGCTGGACCGTGCTCGACCCGATAGCGGCCGTCATCGTGAGCATTTTCATCATAAAGACAGCTCTCTCGCTGATGAAGCAGGCATCTGACGAACTTCTTGAGAAGAGCCTTCCCGAGGAGACTGAGCGCAAGATAAAGGAGATAGCCGAGGCCGAGGCCGGCGTGAGTGGCATACACAACTTGCGCACGCGCCGCATAGGCAACCGCATATCCATAGAGATGCACCTGCGCATGCCCGGCGACCTCACCCTCTACGAGGCTCACCGCCGTGCCACCGACATAGAGCAGGAGCTGCGATGCCACTTCGGCGACGGCACTTACATCAACCTCCACATTGAGCCGCTGAAGGTAAACGGCCGCTACGTTGCGCCTAAGGAAATTAAGAATTAAGAGTGAAGAGTCTGGAATCAGCATCTGGAAATGATGCATCCAAGTTTAACCGATATAAATGAATGGCGATGAATCCGTTTGACTTCATAATCCATTGATTTTCAGCACATTATCCATAAGCTTGCAAAAGGCCGTCAATTGCGTTGCGATTGACGGCCTTTTGCGTTGCCATTTGTGCCCTTTTGCAGCGCGGTTTGCGGCCTTTTGCAAAATGGCTTGTAGTTGCAATGGATATGCTTGGCCGCACTTCGCCTTTCGCCTTGTGGTAGCAGGTGTTTTTATCAGCATTCGGTCATTACGCCGAAAGTGTAAACATAAGGTTTACATAATGGCGGAAAACCGCAGAAATTCATCATTTTTGGAACGAAAAACGGCGTTTCGCTTGCAATTGTCAATCGTTTTAGCTACATTTGCTGTTGCACAGGTGGCGTCCGCCGAGTCGCCGGCGGTGCATGAGTTGTTATCCTGAATGTTAACCTTGAAGCCCCAATCAGTTTGCGGTTGTAAGAATGTTTGAGCCATGAAAAGTGTAAGCAGTTTGTTCATAGTTGTCGTGTTGTCGCTTTGTTTCATGCACTCTGTATCGGCAAAGGGCGCGGTTGGTTTGCCTGTCGGCAACCAGCCGTCGGGCGTTTCGTCGCCTGATGCTATGTCGATGGTGCCCGATGACAAAGTGTATGATTATAAATTTAAAAAGACGAGTTATGGTGATCATGATTGGTATAAATGTATTCTTGATGGTGTTATATATTCAATTAAAAAAGATGTAGTTGTGACAGGCGGAATGGAAATATATGCTTTTGATCCGGAGGAATGTCCACAAATATACTTCATTTTAGTTGCAGGTAATAGCGAAAAATTGGCGGAGCTATGTAATAAGAGCGACAAATGTGAAAATGGTTTGAGTGTGAAGGGATCATTGACATTGGGCAATAATGAAGTCTTTATAGTGGAAGCAGCCATATTGTGGGATATGAGAAGGGAAGATTTACATGGTTCAGAATGTATAGGAGCATGTCAGTTGTTGATAAATTTTACATCGTTGAATAGTAAGGTGAAATCAATGTCAGGAATGACGGAGCGTCAAAAAGTTGGTTACGTTTCACAACAGCTGAGAAAATACAACATAAAGAAGTTACAGATAGAGAATTTTTCAGTTGATTTTGACGAGTTTTCCACGGCTGCTACAATCAGTAGCATGTTCGACACTCTTGCCGAAAAAACGGGTAACGATTTGTTCCATTACAAGGAATCCGCGACAGACAAGTTTGTCGTGGGTGGTTATACTGGCGGTGGATAACCATTGCCGAACATACAGTATGGCTGACTGTAAAATGTGAGTGTGCCCGATACTTGTTCTCTTAATCAAGTTTCAAGGTACACAAGTAAAATTTAATATTAACAATAAAAGCCCCAATCAGTTTGCGGTTGATAAAATGTTTTTGCCATGAAGAGTGTAAGTCGTTTGTTCGTAGTCGTTGCGTTGTGTCTTGTCGGTTTGCTTTCAACGCATACGGATGTCGCCGTTGCAAGGAATGTCGGCGAGCCTGAAGTATGCAGCATGTCGCCTGAAGTCTCCGGACTGTTGAGCGGAGTGAAGATATATCCATATGAGTGTGAATATATTAAGAAATCTGGAAGTGATTATTACTATTGTTTTACGCCGGATACGTTTTCGCTGAATACGGATTATTACTGTACCGTTGGCATGACTGTTGGTGCGTACAAACAGGATTATAGCCCGATGCTGCAATTTAAAATTTCTGCTGGTGATAAAACGTTCGCATCTCTTTGCAACAGAAGTGCGAGATGTGAAGGCGAGCAGATGGAAGTTGACGTTGTGTTGACAATGAGTGACGGCGAGAGGTTTAATGTGAGAGGCTATTTGATGGATGTTAGGAAGGAAGAGTTTAATACACTTGAAAGTCTTGGCATTGGTGTTTTATATGTGCATTTTAATGTTTTCACAAGTAACAGAAAGTCATTGACAGGCATGTCTGATAGAGATAGAATCCGTTATGTGTCACAAAAGTTAAGGACTTATAATATCGACAGAATAAATTTTGAAGGTTTTTCTTTAGAGCTGAAAAAGTTTCCCACGCAATTTACTCTCGGTCTTATGTTTGACACTTTGGAAAAAAAGACAGGGCGCAATTACTTCCGTTACTCCGTCGGTTCGGGCAATACGGGCGGCAGCGTATCCGCTACGACGTCTGCCAAGGCTACCATTTCGTCGATAACAGGAGAGTATGACGTCTGGCAATATGGCAAGAAGGGGGTGAACGTTGTGATTACCTTCACCGTCAGTGGGATGAGAGGCAAAACCGGCCTGGCGGCAACTTATTATTATTTTAGAAGCGGAGACAAGTTGAAAGACTTTAACGGGTCATACCGCGCGACAGACGGGCAGGTGTCTGCAAGCACCAAGTTCACCCCTTTGTATGACTCGACAAAGTATACAAACTTAAAGATCTTCATACCATATGATGAACTGCACTTGTCTTCCGGGCGCAGTGAATTGAAGGTAAATGTCAACATCTTTGACGAAAACAACCGTTGCATAGGCATAAGCGACTGGCTGTACTTCTGGTGTAGCGTGTGATGCATGATGCGCATGCTTGCTCATGTGTGATTCTTTGCGTTCAAACAGTTCGCTTTTTTATTAGAACTGAGTTTGATATGTTGTCGTATTGTGGTGTGTAATTAACTTAAATATTAACCATAAAAACCTCAATCAGTTTGCGGTTGTAAAAACTTTTTAGCTATGAAGAGTATGATACGTATGTTTTCGGTAGCCGTCGTGGCGCTTTGTTGCGCGTCGGCAGTGTCGGCGGAGAGTGTGGTTGGTGTTCCTGTGGACGGTCGGCCGTCAGGCGTTCCATCGTCCGGCGTGATGTCAATGCTGCCACCGGGCAAGGTGTATGATTACAGTTTCGACATCATCAAGGACGATCCCGACCAGTACTGGTGCGAAGTTGACAAGATGGAAGCGTTGTCAACGAGTTCAGACAACATGCGCGGAAGAATGAGCGTCTTTGCGTATAAGGAAAGCCTCCCTCCGCAGATTGGCTTCACTATGTCTGGAAAAAACAGCCAATTCATTTTCCTTTGCAACCTTGCCGACAATTGTGAGGACTACATGATGAACCTCAGATGTTCGTTTACGTTGAGCAATGGCGAGGAGTTCAGGGTCAGCGAAGCAGTCTTCGGGGATGAAAGGGACAGCGATCTTCATGGTTCCGAGACGGTGGGATACGGCTATGTCCTTTTCAATTTTCTTGATTGCACGAGCAGTAAGAAGTCAATGTCTGGCATGACCACAGCCCAGAGGATAGGTTATATTGCGCAACAGCTAAGAACGTATGACATTAAAGAACTGAAAATTGTGGACTTTACGCTGAAGCTTGATGCCTTCTCCACTGCGGCTACGCTCAACAGCATGTTCAACACTCTTGCCAAAAACATAGGCAAGGACATGTTCCGTTATAAATAATTCATCGTCCTGCATGTAATAGGAACAGGCAATAAAGGGCATCGGCATGTAGCTCAAGTTACTATGCCGATGTCCTTTTGCTTATCCTAAGACCACATCGAGCACCATCATCAGCGCGAAGCCTGCGGCAAATCCTACGGTGCCGATGTTTGAATGCTCGCCCTCAGACATCTCAGGTATCAGCTCTTCAACCACCACGTAGAGCATAGCTCCGGCGGCAAAGGCCAGCAGGTAGGGCAGGGCGGGTGTCATAACGGAGGCCAACAATACAACGAGCAGTGCGCCGACAGGCTCAACAATGCCGCTCAGTGCGCCCATGGTGAACGAGCGCAGGCGGCTGTTGCCCTCGGCGCGCATGGGCATCGAGATTATCGCTCCTTCCGGAATGTTCTGTATGGCGATGCCCAGCGCCATCGCCATTGCCGCCGCCGTGCTTATATGCGCCTCTCCCTGCAACGCTCCGGCAAGCACAACGCCCACGCCCATGCCCTCGGGAAGGTTGTGTATTGTTACCGCGAGAGATAGCATCGCGGTGCGCGACAGGCGGCTGCGAGGCCCTTCAGGCTTCGCGTTCCCTATGTGCAGGTGGGGCGTGATGCGGTCAATTAACAGCAGGAAGGCCATTCCGGCCAGGAAGCCTACGGCCGCCGGAACGGCCGACATCTTGCCCATGTCGGCGCACATGTCCATGCCCGGTATAAGCAACGACCACACCGAGGCGGCCACCATCACACCCGAGGCGAAGCCGAGGAGCGATTTTTGCACCTTCACAGGCATCTTGTCTTTCATGAAAAACACGAAAGCTGAGCCGAGAACTGTGCCAAGGAAGGGGATGAGAAGGATTGGAAGCATACTTTTTTGTTTCTGGAAATTAAGAATTAAGAGTTAAGAATTAAGAAAATATGCTTTTGTAGTTATAATAATCAAAGGCGATTTTCTTAATTCTTAACTCTTAATTCTTAATTATCTGTCAATGAACCGTTTTGTTATTCCTCCGTATTCGTCAATCCTGCGGTCGCGAAGGAAGGGCCACCAGCGGCGCACTTGTTCGCCGCGTTGCAGGTCGATGTCGATTACATTGCGCTCTTCTTCGGTGCTTGAGGCGCGGTACAGCAGTTCGCCTTGTGGCCCGGATACGAACGAGCTGCCCCAAAACTGTATGCCGTTGGTCATTCCCGACGGGTCAGCCTCGTGCCCTACGCGGTTCACTGCGACCACGGGCAGGCCGTTGGCAACGGCGTGTCCGCGCTGCACTGTTGTCCAAGCTTCGCGCTGACGTTGCTGTTCGGCCTCGGTGTCAGTGCTTTCATAGCCTATGGCTGTTGGATAAATGAGCATGTCTGCGCCTTGAAGAGCCATCAGCCGGGCAGCTTCAGGATACCACTGATCCCAGCAGACAAGTACTCCGAGACGGCCTATGGACGTGTCGATCGGGCGGAATCCGAGGTCGCCCGGCGTGAAATAAAACTTCTCATAATATGCGGGATCGTCGGGAATGTGCATTTTCCGGTACTTGCCGGCTATCGTTCCGTCGCGCTCTATGACTACCGCCGTGTTGTGGTAAAGTCCTGCGGCGCGCCTCTCGAACAGTGAAGTGACTATCACTATGCCCAGTTCCTTTGCCAGAGATCCGAAAAACTGTGTCGACGGACCGGGTATAGGCTCGGCCAAATCGAAGTTGTCAACGCTCTCGACTTGGCAGAAATACAGCGAGTTGTGCAGTTCCTGAAGCACTATGAGCTCAGCTCCTTCGGCGGCCAAAGCCCTTATGCTGTCGGCCAGTCGGCGCATGTTGTCGGCTCGGTCGGCCGTGTTGTGTTGTTGGATTATTCCTGTTTTCATATTTGATTCATTATAAACCCATCCCAACATCCAATAAGTGAGGGGATGTGAAATGCTTTGTCGAAGATACAGATATGTAAGATAAGTAATTAAGCTTCCTCTCTTTATGATGGGTGTGGTGGGTGTCAGTCCTTTATATCTTGGGGAATTGCATTGTGCAGCAGTGCAGTGAGCCGTGCTGTCGTACTACGTTGAGGCTGTCGATGCCTATCAGTTCACGGCCGGGAAACGCCTCGCCTATTACCCGTGCTGCCTCCGCGTCCAGGTCGGGCTGGCCGTATGTGGGGTAGATAACGGCTCCATTGATTATCACGAAGTTGGCGTAAGTGGCCGGCAGGCGGTCTTCTCCGTCGTAAATGGGGCGCGGCATGGGCAACGGCAGCAGGCGGTATGGCCGTCCGTTGGCGGTGAGCAGCGTTTTCAGCTGTTCTTCCATGAGGCTCAGGTCGGCGAAGTGGCTGTCCTGTTGGTCGGTGCAGCGCACATATAATAAGGTGTCGCCGGGAGCCGTGCGTACAATGGTGTCTATGTGCCCGTCGGTGTCGTCGCCATCCAGGTGGCCGTGGTCAATCCATAGTATGCGTTCGGCGCCGAGGCTGTCTTTCAGTCTTTCCTCTATGTCTTGTCGCGAAAGTGGCTGATTGCGGTGTGGGGCAAGCAGGCACTGGCTTGTCGTAAGCACCGTGCCGCGGCCGTCGCTCTCTATCGAGCCGCCTTCAAGCACGAAGTCGCCGTGGTCTGCGTATTCTCCATTTACCACCTTATTTATATATAGGCTGCGGTTAATGGCGTTGTCGAGGTCGGCCTGGAACTTTTCGCCCCATCCGTTGAAGCGGAAGTCGAGCAGGCGCACGGCCTTGCCGTCGGTCACGGTTATGAATCCGTGGTCGCGCGCCCAGGTGTCGTTTGTGGGGCATTCGTGCAAGGTTACGTTGGCAAGCTGACAATCTGTCAGTCGTTTTTTCAGCTGCACTTTTACGCTTTCCGGCTCGGGCGTAACCACTATCAGGTGTTCATGCCGTGTTATTGCGTCGGCCATCTCAACGTATGTTGAGCATATTTCGTCAAGATATTCGCGCCAGTCGGTGCCGGCGTGCGGCCACGTCAGCTGTATCGCGCTTTGCTCCGCCCATTCTGGCGGCAGTGTGTATTTGTTCATTTTCTTACGGTGTCGGTGTTTCTTAAAAACAGATTTGCCTTACAAAGGTAATATAAGTAAGGTGAATAAGCAAATAAATGTGCCATTTTCGCCATCTGGATGCGTGCCGTTGTGTCCGCATGTGGCAGGCGTGAGCCAGGATGTGACTATTTGTCATGAAAACTGATTGATGTAAATCAAGTGGTTTGACGCATGTCAAAATACTTGCATTTAAAGCCAAATTCACGCCTTAAAACGTTCCGACATGCCGTAAATGGTATTACCTTTGCATCGTAAACAATAGAAAAAGGATAACAGGATGTGAAGAAGCATCCCACATGTAGAACTAAAAAGAGAAAGGTAAAAAGATTATGAAAAAGATTGTTAACAGGATTTTTGACAGCAAGAAGTTCAACAAGTATTGTGTGAACATGTTGAAAATGTACAACTACGGACGCGTGAACATGCCGGCATAACGGCGTGTGTGTGATACAACGAAGTCGGGGTGAGATGACGGCAAGAGCCGCAATCTCACCCCGATTTTCTTGTTTATACGCTTCAAAATGCTTATTTTCGCCGGCGTTATGGATAAAATCAAGATTTATGTGTTGGCGTTGTGCTCGGCCGTCGTGCTTTCGTCGTGCGACTTCATGGAGCGCAACAGGCCGCTTGCCAGGCAGATAGGCCGGGCGGTGGCGGCCGAGATTGAGCGTGGCAAACAGTCTGGCGAAAGCCGCGGCAAGGCTTCTGTGGCGTTTGATGGTGACGTGTCGCTGCTTAGGCAGGCTTCTCCCGAAGGCGTGCCCGAGCAGATGCTGAGGCGGACGGGCTACATCGCGTCTTACAACAAGTCGACGAAGCTGCCCAACTGGGTGGCCTGGCACCTTACGCCCGGCCGCACCGAGGGGCCGGCGAAGCGCTCGGGCGTGGACTTCGAGGCCGACATGGACGTGCCTGCGCCGCGTGCCGAGGACTCTGACTATTACGGTTCGGGCTATGACCGTGGGCACATGTGCCCGGCGGCAGACAACAAGTTCAGCGTTGAAGCCATGCGCGAGTCGTTTCTCTTCACCAACATGTGCCCGCAAAACGGCAACCTTAACCGCGGCGACTGGAACGAGATGGAGATGGCCTGCCGCCGGTGGGCTGAAGAGTACGACGGACTTTACATCGTGTGTGGCCCAATTCTGTACAAAGGCAGGCACAAGACGATAGGAAAAAACAAGGTCACCGTGCCCGAGGCTTTCTTCAAAGTGGTGCTGCGCACGGGCGACAATCCCAAGGCCATAGGCTTTGTCTACAAGAACGCCGGGGGCAACCGCCCCAAGGGTGACTATGTGAACACCGTGGACGAGGTGGAAAGGCTGACGGGCATCGACTTCTTCCCGTCGCTGCCTGACGATGTTGAAAGACGCGTGGAAGCCACGGCCGACCTGGCCGACTGGTGACGGCCAGCCGTGTCGTTGAGGCAACCCTTAGGTTGCTTTGTGGGTGTTTGCGGCGCATGCCGCCATTGTTAAATAAAGCAAATATCAATGGCCGCCTCTCCGCATGCCGCCATGTAGCAAGTCTTATGCGCCTGCATGCGCAATGCGCTGATATCCAATGATTTACGAAAGACCGTCTTTGGCAAGGCCATTGACGGCCTTTTGGCGTGCCATTGACGGCCTTTTAAGAGACAAAAGACGGTCTTCAGCGTGCTTGAAGGCCGTCTTTGCTTTAGCGCAGGGGCAACGGTGACGGCATGTTTAACCATTTTTTTATATTTCAATGGTTAATAAATTTAAAACAAGATTGTGGCGTTTCCATGTGTGGCAAAAAATCAGTACATTTGTAACACGTTAAATCTAAACCCCATATCAATACATGAAAAAGAAGTTATTGCTTGCATCCCTGTTGTTGGCGGCCATGCCTTTAGCTGCGCAGACATACAAGGTGAAAGTGTCAGAGGCTGACGAGCCTATGAAGAAAGGCAAGTTCGAGCCCACGTGGAAGTCGTTGGAGCAGTACCAGGTGCCCGAGTGGTTCCACAATGTCAAGTTCGGCATCTGGGCGCATTGGGGGCCGCAGTGCGTCGAAGGCAGCGGCGACTGGATGGCGCGCTCGATGTACATCGAAGGCTCAAACGAATACAAACACCATGTGGAACACTACGGCCACCCCTCCGAGGTGGGCTTCAAGGATATAATCCCGCTATGGAAAGCTGAGAAGTGGAATCCCGACAGCCTCGTTGCTTTCTACAAGGAGATAGGCGCGCAATACTTTTTCGCCCTTGGCAACCATCATGACAACATGGACTTGTGGGACAGCAAGTATCAGCCGTGGAACTCTGTGAACATGGGGCCGAAGCGCGACATACTGGCCGAGTGGGCCAAGGCGGCGCGCAAGCACGGACTGCGCTTCGGCGTAAGCCTGCACGCCGACCACGCCTGGATATTCTACGAGCCGTCGCAGCGGCACGACCTTAACGGGCCGAAGAAGGGCGTGCCTTATGACGGCAAGCTGACAAAGAAAGACGGCAAGGGCAAGTGGTGGGAAGGCTACGACCCGCAGGACCTCTACGCCCAGAACCACAAGCTGAGCGAGAACAGCTGGGACAACGGCGCCATTCACGGCCAGTGGGCGTGGGGCGGAGGCGCAACCCTGCCTACAAAGAAGTTCTGCACGAACTTCTACAACCGCACGCTCGACGTTATAAACAGGTATGACCCCGACCTGCTACTTCGACGTCACAGGCGTTCCGTTCTATCCGTTCAGCGACGCGGGCCTTAAGATAGCCGCACATTTCTATAATCACAACATGGCATCGCACGACGGAAAGCTCGAGGCCGTGATGTTCGGCAAGATACTTACCGACGAACAGAAGAAATGCCTTGTGTGGGACGTGGAGCGCGGAGCGCCCAACGAGATACTCGACCGCCCGTGGCAGTCGTGCTCGTGCATAGGCGGATGGCATTACAACACAGGCGTTTACGAGGGCAACGGCTACAAGTCGGCCGCTTACGTGGTGAAGCTGCTGGCCGACATAGTTAGCAAGAACGGCAATCTGCTGCTCAGCGTGCCGCTAAGAGCCGACGGAACGTTTGACGAAAAGGAGGCAAAGATACTCCGCGAGTTCGGCGGCTGGATGGCCGTAAACAAGGAGGCTATTTATGACACGCGCCCCTGGGTGAAGTTCGGCGAAGGCCCTGTGGCCGATTCTGACATTCCCCTTAACGCCCAAGGCTTCAACGAAGGCGCTTACAGCAAGGCCGGCGCTGACGAGATAAGGTTCACAACCAAGGGCGAAACGCTCTACGCCATAGTGCTTGGCTGGCCAGAGGACGGCCGGGTCGTGGTGAAATCGCTGGCCGCCGATGGCGATGCAGGCACGCATGAGGTGAATGAAGTGGAACTGCTGGGTTATGGCAAGGTGAACTTCAGGCGCACGGCTGCCGGACTGGAAGCAGATCTGCCCGTAAAGCTGAACGACATAGCCCCCGTGCTTAAGATAAAGTGAAAAGGCAAGAGTGAAAAGCGGAGAATCAATTGCCAGGCAAACTGGCTTGGTTCTTCTCTTTTCATTTTTTCATGTCAGGCTTTTTCCTTGCCGTAAGGTTAAAGAATGTAAATAAACGTTGCCGCTCTCTTGCGCTGACGGTAAAAATGCTTACCTTTGCATATTATTACATTTAAAGGCTGAAAAGCGTGAAAATAAGAGAAGTGGTTGACGCCCTTGAACGTTTCGCGCCCCTGCCCCTGCAAGAGAGCTTTGACAATGCCGGCTTGCAGGTAGGATTGACAGAGGCGGAAGTATCAGGGGCTTTATTGTGTCTTGACGTTACCGAGGCGGTGGTGGACGAGGCCGTGGCCCTTGGCTGCAACCTCATAGTCAGCCATCATCCGCTGATATTCCACCCGCTCAAGCATGTCACTTACGAGAACGACGTGCAGCGCGCCGTGGCCAAGGCGTTGAAAAACGATGTCACCGTGGTGTCGATGCACACCAACATGGACAACGCACAGGGCGGCGTCAACTTCAAGATAGCCGAGAAAATGGAGCTTGCGGGCTGCCGTTTTTTTGCCGGAAAGACGGTTGAAGGCATTGAGTGCGGCAGCGGAGTGATAGGCGATTTGCCCGAGGCGGTGGCCGCCGATGACTTCGTGATAATGCTAAAGCGCACGTTCGATGTTGAGTGCGTTGAATGCAACCAGCTGTTGCGCCGGCCGATAAAGACCGTCGCCGTGTGCGGCGGGGCCGGTTCGTTTCTTCTGGGCGACGCCATCGCCGAAGGAGCAGACGCTTTTGTCTCTGGCGAAATGCACTATCATGAGTACTTCGGGCACGAGCAGGAGATACAGATAGCCGTCATCGGCCATTACCAGAGCGAACAGTTCACCAACGAGATATTCAAGGAAATAATCGGACGTGAGTGCAAGGGCGTGAAGGCATACCTCACGAAAACCAACACAAACCCGATAATTTATTTGTAGCAAACGAGCAAACAAAAAAGAAAATATGGCAAAGAAAGACCCTACAGATTTGTCGGTAGAAGAGAGGCTGAAAGCCCTTTACCAGTTGCAGACCACATTGTCGGCCATCGACGAGGAGCGTGCATTGCGCGGCGAGCTGCCACTCGAGGTGCAAGACCTTGAGGACGAAATCGCCGGACTTACCACGCGTGTTGAGAAAATCAATAATGACATTAAGGAGTTCGAGGATGCCGTCAAGCAGAAAAAGGCCGAGATCAACGAAGCTCAGGCCAGTGTGGAGCGCTATAAGACGCAACTCAATGATGTGAAAAACAACCGTGAGTATGACACTTTGAGCAAGGAGATAGAGTTCCAGACGCTTGAAATAGAGTTGTGCAACAAGAAAATTCGCGAGGCCAACGCCAAGGTTGAGGAGAAAAACGCCGACCTTAAGGCCACGGAAGAGCAGATTGCAGACCGCCGTCAGGCTCTCGAAGAGAAGAAGAACGAGCTCGAAGAGATTATGGAAGAGACCCGTGCCGAGGAAGAACGCCTGAAAGAAAAGGCCAAGGAGTTGGAAGTTAAGATTGAGCCTCGCCTGTTGGCCAGCTTCAAGCGTATCCGCAAGAACGCGCGCAACGGCCTCGGCATCGTTTACGTGCAGCGTGACGCTTGCGGCGGATGCTTCAACAAGATTCCCCCACAGCGCCAGCTTGACATCAAGATGCATAAGAAAATCATTGTCTGTGAGTATTGCGGACGCATATTGATTGACCCGGAACTGGCCGGCGTAAAGACCGACAAGCCAGCTGAGGAGAAGCCGAAGCGCAAGCGTGCAATACGCAAACGCGTGGTGAAGAACACCGACGAGGCCGACGACTTCGTGCCCGAAGAGAGGCTGTCGTAATGCTTTTTCCGGTTATGGGGTCGTGAGATTGTTAGGTTATAAGGCATTTGCTTAACCTTAGACCATGTAATCACACAACTTCATAACCAGAAAAAACATGACCTGAAATAACAATAATCATATAAAACTTTAAGACCATGAACCAAGAACCTAAGCAAAATTACACGTTTGCGCTTATTGTCGTGTTCATCGTATGCTTCCTGATAGGATTCATCACGACGATGAACAATTCAATGATTGCCTTCTGCTCGGAGGCGTTCCACCTCACAGCCCAGCAAGGCCAGTATGTAAACACCGCCTTTTACGGGGCTTATCTCTTGTCTATACCTTTCGCTTTCCTTATGAGCAAGATAGGTTATAAGAACACTCTTATCCTCGGTCTTGCCGTGTCGGGCGTGGGGTTTGTCATCAATTCCATCGGCATCAATTCGGCCATAGCCGCCGGTGCCAACGTTTATGCCATCTTCCTTGCGTCAATGTGCCTCGTGGCAATGGGCGTGGTGATGCTCCAGAACGTGGCCAACCCGTATGTCATGGTGCTCGGCTCGCCTGAGAAGGGGGCGTTCCGCATGACGTTGAGCCAGGCTCTCAACAGCGTGGCGACCACCGTTGCGCCGCTTTTCATCACATATGTGATCATCAACGGCAAGGCTCCGGCTCCCGAGTATGTGCCCGGCCCGTTCCTCGGCCTTGGCATATTTACCGTGATTATCTGTCTTATCCTTGTGTTCCTCAAGCTGCCGCGCATTGACGAAGGCGCACAGGCTGAGGCTGCCGGCGAGCACCGCGAGTATAAGGACAGCGTGTTCAAGTATCCCCACGTGTGGCTCGGAGCGCTCGGCATATTCATGTACATGGGCGTTGAGATTGGCGTTCCGTCAATGTTGCCTTACCGTTTCCAGACTCTGTATCCTGAAATGGACTCTTCCGCCCTTGCGGCTCTTGCCACACAGTATCTCGCCTTCTATTGGGGCGGCATGATGGTGGGCCGTTTCATCGGTGCGGGCATACTTACCAAGTTCCAGCCGCGCAAGCTTTTGACGGCGTGCGTAAGCCTTGGCATCCTGTGCATCGGCCTTTCGCTCGTTCTTGTTGACAGCATGGTGGGCATTTGGTGCATGCTTGCAGCAGGCTTGTTCCACTCTGTTATGTGGCCGCTCATCTTCAACCTCGGCCTCCAGGCGCTCGGCCCTCACACCAAGGCCGCTACGGGCATCATCAATACGGGTGTCATCGGCGCGGCCATCCTTATGCCTGTAATGGGCTCTGTGGTTGACGCTACGGGCGTGGTAATCGCTATGTGCATAATGTTCGTGTTCTATGCTTACATCCTTTGGTTCTGCAACTTCGGCAGCAAGATAGGCATAGACGTGAAATAAGACTGATATTTGAAAGTCAAGAGTGAAGCATTCGATACCTTGCTGTGTATCGGGTGCTTCACTTTTTGTTTTTTATGCTTTGATGTGCGATGCCTAGCGGTTTTGCAAAAGGCCGTCTTTGGGCTTGCAAAAGGGCATGAATGAGAAGCTGAAAGGTCGTCTTTTGCGAGCTGAAAGACGGCCTTTTACATTCTTGTCTGCCATGTGGCTGTTGACGGTATATGTCCTTATGTTTTTCTGTTTGTCTTATTTCGGTTGTGTAATCGTGTGAAGTAAAGTTAATGTAGGTTGTTGTTTCTTTAGATTTTACCCCCCCCCATAGGGAAAATTTCGTATCTTTGCGCTGTTGCAAACATTGTGCATTAACCAAAAACAGTTTATATGAACAAGTGTCTTTTGCCATTGATTCTGCTTGCCGGAATGCTCATGTCTGCTTGCAGTCTGGATGATGACGACGAGCCGAAGGACGTGGTCAAGGAAATCTTGATGTCAGTGTCGGCCGAGACGGGCATAACTTACGACCTTTTCGACACCAACGCGGAGCATCCCATAGAGTGCATGCTCGTGAAGGAAGAGGGCGGAGACGGGCAGTGGATGCCCCTGATGTTCGGCGCAATAGAAGGTTTTACTTACGAGAAGGGGCACAGTTACGAGCTGAAAGTAAGGAAAACGATACTCGCCAATCCGCCTGCCGACGGTTCCAATTGCAGGTATAAACTGATAGAAATACTTGACGACAGGGTGGTGACGGAGCCGGAAACGCCGGAAGAGCCGGTGATAGAGAGCGAGGCCGACATTGAGTATTATGATCTGTGCCCGTTTGACAAGTACGCCATAGAGCCTGAAATAAAGGTGAACAAGGACGGCGACGTGCTCATTTATGGCGGCACTATGGCGTATCTGCCGTATGAAAGCAAGCGTATTTACGTGGAAAATGTGTTGCCGAAGGACGATCCTGACTGGGTTTTGTTCAACAAAGTGCCATATCAGGCGTATTACGCCTACGTCATTTCGCCGCTTGCCGACGAAATAAGGCTTGTAAGGACGGAGGGCGGCGGCCCTATGCTGAAGAATGTCATACCAGCGGACGAATACAGGCAGGTGCTTGACATTGTTTCAGACGGCACGAAGCTGGAATATTCTCTTGTCCTTGCAAACATATATAAGTATGGCCTTCAGAAGCTTACGTTCACCGTCAGCATGGGACAGTGACTTTTTATGTTTGCGCGAAATAAAAACACTTAAAAGTTTTGCCGTTACATATTAAAGCGTTATCTTTGCGGACGTACTCAAAAGGTGGTGCCACGGATGATGCGGGAAGCAGTCTGTGGCTGAGAAGATACACATTGCACCAGTACGGGTAATGCCGACGCTGGGATTTTGGTGACATACTTTCTTTCTTACGCATAACCCATAGTTGCCATGCGTTCCGTCTTTTCCAGTACATAATATAATAAAGACAGAACGATGAAAAGATACGTAACGGCATTGACGATAGCAGGTTCCGACCCATCCGGCGGAGCAGGGATACAGGCTGACTTGAAGACTTTTTCGGCCCTTGGCGTATATGGCGCATCGGCCATTACGGCCGTAACCGTGCAGAATACGCAGAGCGTGAAGTATGTACACAAGCTTCCTACGCAGGTGGTTTACGACCAGATTGTAACCGTTATGGAAGACGTTGCAGTAGATGCTGTGAAGATAGGCATGGTGAACGATGCCGAGACGCTTGACGTCGTAGTGCGCGCTTTGACGGCGTACAGACCGAAGTTTCTGGTGGTTGACCCCGTTATGGTGTCTACAAGCGGATGCGCCTTGATGCAGCCCGATGCCTTGGCTGTTATGAAGGAACGGTTGCTGCCCATGGCCGACTTGGTTACGCCCAACTTGCCCGAGGCCTGGACTTTGGCCGGTACGGACACGTCGGTGGACGATGCGGCTCAAGCCATATTGCGGCTTGGCGTTAAGGCATTGCTCATCAAGGGCGGCCATGCCGGGGGAAAGACGAAGACAGACTACCTATATATATATAAAGGTGAAGGTGTCAAGCGCGTGGAGCTGTCGGCAGAGACGGTTGACACAGTGAACACTCACGGCACGGGATGCACCCTTTCGTCTGCCATCGCCGCTTTGTTGGCCCGTGGCAACGGGCTTGAAGATGCCGTGCGACAGGCCAAGGAGTATCTTACGGAGGCGTTGAAGGCCGGTGCCGACGTACACGTAGGGCAAGGTCACGGGCCTGTGTGTCACTTTTATGAAGGTGGAATTATGAGGTCGCTGGCTTATAAGATTGTACCGTTTGACTGTAAAACATCAAAACAGTATGACCTTAAAATCGCCTCACGCCTGCAATTCATCACACATTTTACCGATAAATATTCATATTACGACTCGGCGATGATGGCTCTTGAGGGTGGTTGCCGATGGATTCAGCTGCGCATGAAGGATGCCGACGAGGCCGAGATTGAGCGTGTGGCGCGGCTCATTCTACCTGAATGCAGGCGCAAGGGGGCGGTGTTTGTCATCGACGACCACGTGGAGATGGCTCTCCGTGTGGGGGCTGACGGCGTGCATCTTGGCAAGAACGACATGCCTGTAAACGAGGCACGCCGCCTTGCAGGTGACGGTTTCATAATCGGCGGCACGGCAAATACGTTTGAAGACGTGCAGAGGCTTGTAGCGCAAGGTGCCGATTACATAGGTTGCGGTCCGTTCCGTTTCACCACGACGAAGAAAAACCTGGCTCCGATGCTTGGCATCGAAGGCTACAAGCGCATCCTCTCGCAAATGAAGGAACACGGTATCGGGCTTCCTCTCATAGCCATCGGCGGCATAACCAGTGACGACATACCGCAGCTTATGGCCGCAGGAGTGTCGGGTATCGCCCTTAGTGGCAGCGTGTTGCGTGCCGAAAATCCAGTTGAGGAAATGAGAAAAGTAGTTGAAAAAATTAAGAATTAAGAGTCAAGAATTAAGAAAATGTGCAACGGTATTTTTCTTAATTCTTGACTCTTAATTCTTAACTTAAAACATAAAGTATGGAGAATAACATAAAAATCACTTATCCAGGGTCGGAGAAAGTCTATTTGAAAGGCTCTCTTTATTCCGACATTAGGGTCGGGATGCGCGTCGTTCATCAGTTGCCGACTGTGACCATTGAGGGCGGAAAGAGGGTGGAACACCCCAATCCGCCGGTTTATATCTACGACACTTCAGGGCCTTACAGCGACCCGAACGTGGCGATTGACGTAAAGAAAGGGCTTCCGCGTTTGCGCGAGCCGTGGATTATGAAGCGTGGCGGAGTTGAGCGTTTGCCCGAGATTTCATCAGAATACGGACGCATGCGGCGTGACGATCGCTCGCTTGACCACCTGCGTTTCGAGCATATTACGCTGCCGTTGAGGGCGAAGAAAGGTTGCCAGGTAAGCCAGATGTATTATGCCAAGCAGGGCATTGTAACGCCCGAGATGGAGTATGTTGCCATCCGCGAGAACATGAACTGTGCCGAACTGGGCATCGAAACGCACATAACTCCCGAGTTTGTGCGCGACGAAGTGGCCGCAGGACGCGCCGTAATACCGGCCAACATCAATCATCCCGAGGCTGAACCGATGATTATCGGGCGCAATTTCCTTGTCAAAATCAACACAAATATCGGCAATTCGGCCACTACTTCGGGAATAGACGAGGAGGTGGAGAAGGCCGTCTGGAGCTGCAAGTGGGGCGGCGACACGCTAATGGACTTGTCAACTGGCGACAACATTCACGAGACCCGCGAGTGGATTATCCGCAACTGCCCCGTTCCCGTGGGCACGGTGCCGATGTATCAGGCCATGGAGAAGGTCAAGGGAAAGGCTGAGGACCTTACTTGGGAGCTGTTCCGCGACACGCTTATCGAGCAGTGCGAGCAAGGTGTTGACTACTTCACAATCCATTGCGGCATACGTCTTCAGAACATACACTTGGCCGACCACCGCATGACGGGCATGGTGAGCCGTGGCGGCAGCATAATATCGAAGTGGTGCCAGATGCACCAGAAGGAGAGCTTCCTTTACGAACACTTTGATGACATTTGCGACATTTGCGCGCAATACGATGTTGCCCTGTCGCTGGGCGACGGTCTCCGTCCCGGCAGCATATATGATGCCAACGACCGTGCACAATTCGCCGAACTTGACACTATGGGCGAACTCGTGGAGCGTGCGTGGGCGAAGAACGTGCAGGCGTTCATCGAAGGTCCCGGCCACGTGCCCATGCACAAAATCCCGGAGAACATGCAGAGGCAAATAGAGAAGTGCCACAATGCGCCGTTTTACACCCTCGGCCCACTCGTTACGGACATTGCGCCGGGCTACGACCACATCACCAGTGCCATCGGAGCCGCCCAAATCGGCTGGCTCGGCACTGCGATGCTGTGCTATGTAACGCCGAAAGAGCACCTTGCCTTGCCCGATCGTGACGACGTTCGCACGGGAGTTGTCACCTATAAGCTGGCCGCCCACGCCGCCGACTTGGCCAAGCTGCACCCCGGTGCGATGGTTCGCGACAACGCATTGAGCAAGGCCCGCTACGAGTTCCGCTGGAAAGACCAGTTCAACTTGAGCCTTGACCCGGAGCGTGCGTTGGAGTATTACAAGACGGCCAACCACGTGGGAGGCAAGTATTGCACGATGTGCGGTCCTAACTTCTGTGCGATGCGCATCAGCCAGACCATCAAGGACAGCGAATGCGACGTTTGATTTTTGAAGTTAAAGAATTTAGAGAAGTTATAGAAGTTAAAGCCAAATGCTTTGATTGGCAAGGCAATGGCTTTAACTTCTTAGCCTGCAAAATGGGCGATAACTTCTTTAACTTCTATAAATTCCAATAAACCTATTATAAAACAATAACAAAAATGATTGAAAAGAAAGTTTCACAGGGTATCATCAGTACCTATTTCGAGAAGTTGGAAAGAAACCTCGACATCGACGTTGCCATCGTTGGCGGCGGCCCGTCGGGCATTGTTGCGGCTTATTATTTGGCAAAGGCAGGCCTAAAAGTAGCCCAGTTCGACCGCAAATTGTCGCCCGGCGGCGGCATGTGGGGCGGCGCCATGATGTTCAACCAGATTGTTGTTCAGGAAGAAGCGATTGACATTGTAAAGGATTTCGACATCAATTATAAGCCTTACGGCGACGGACTTTACGTTATGGACTCCGTTGAAAGCACATCGGCACTGCTCTATAAGGCTGTGCACGAGGGCGCGACAATCTTCAACTGCTACTCTGTTGAAGATGTGGTGTTCAAGAACAACGTTGTAAGCGGGGTTGTAGTAAACTGGACCCCGGTTCTCCGCGAGGGGCTGCACGTCGACCCGTTGAACATAATGGCCAAGTGCGTAATCGACGGAACGGGCCATGACAGCGAGATGTGCAAGACTGTTGCACGCAAGAACGGCATCCGCCTGGCTACCGACACGGGTGATGTTATCGGTGAACGCTCGCTCGACGTGGTTGCAGGCGAGGAAGAAGTTGTAAACGGAACGAAAGAGATTTACCCCGGACTTTACGTCTGCGGCATGGCTGCTTCAGCCGTCAGCGGCACGCCTCGCATGGGACCTATTTTCGGCGGAATGCTGATGTCAGGCAAGAAGGTTGCCAAGCTGATTATTGAAAGACTTAAATAAATTAAGAATTAAGAGTTAAGAATTAAGAAAATATGCTTTTTGTTATATATAAAAATGGTATTTTTCTTAATTCTTAACTCTTAATTCTTAATTTCCAAAACTCTTAATTCTTAACTTAAAAAGTGCTCTGGTTTGTAATAACTTCCCCCCTCGTTTTTCCCCGGCGAAGCCTTGTTCATCCACCGTCTGTTTGCCCATGGCGTTGACATTGTTCATTTGCGCAAGCCCGGGGCGACGGCAGACGACTGCGCTAAGTTGCTTGACGGATTGACAAGCGACGACCGTCGGCGCATCGTGATACACGACTTTTTCGAGCTTGCAGAGCCTTACGGCCTGCGCGGAATACACCTCAACGCGCGTCGCAGCACCGTGCCTGGCGGCTATGAGGGGCACATCAGCCGTTCGTGTCACTCTTTTGAGGAAGTCTGGCGGTATAAAGACGCTTGCGATTACGTTTTTCTCAGTCCGATTTTCAACAGCATTTCAAAGCAAGGTTACGCCTCGGCTTTCACCGATAATGCTTTGAAACAAGCGTTAAAAGACGGCATAATAGACCATAAGGTTGTTGCCCTTGGCGGCGTAACTCCCGACAAAATCAGCTACTTACGGCAGCTCGGCTTCGGCGGAGCGGCCATGCTCGGCTGTGTGAACCGCCTTGCTTCACTATTCGAGAAAGAGCAGGAAGAAGCATTAGGGGCAATAAGAAAAAGCGTGGAAGGATAAGTCTTACAAATTCTTCCACACTTTTTATTTTCTGTTTTCTTTATCTCTTTTAATGTGAGTTCGGCATAAGAAAATGTGAAAATCATCCTACTCCAAACGGTCTGTGGGTAATCAGTCATTCCGCTGAAAAGCGGAATCCAGTGTAAACAACAAGATGTTTCATATGCTTGAGTTCTGGATTCCGCTTTTCAGCGGAATGACTGATTACCCACAGACTAATTGGAATATGTAAGAACAGGGACGTTTCCGTATGCCAGGAAGATAATTCCTTATGCCGAACTCACGTTCCTTTTATATTATTTGTTGTCAATCGTCTTGATTACCCTGCATGGATTGCCAACGGCCACGCAGTTGTCGGGCACTGAACGGGTCACAACGCTGCCCGCGCCGACGACACTGTTGCGCCCTATAGTCACTCCGGGCAGCACTATTACGCCGCCGCCAAGCCATGCGCCGTCGCAGATTTTCACTGGCTTTGCGTATGTAAGGCAAAACTCGCAGCCGTCAGAGCCGTCGTCGGGCAGCATTCGTTCGGCGTAGCGGGTGGAGTGCGTGGCGGTGTAAATCTGCACGTTTGAGGCTATGAGCACGTCGTTGCCTATTTCGATGATGTTGTTGTCAACGAATGTGCAGTTCATGTTGATTATTACGCGGTCGCCGATGAGTATGTGCCGGCCATACTCGCAGTGGAAGTCAACGTCTATATGCACGCGCCGCCCCACGCGGCCGAACAGTTGCCGCATGATGTCACGCTTTTTGTCAACGTCGGTATAAGCGGTGTCGTTAAGCTCTCGCGTCAGGCGTTTGGCCTTCGCCGCAATCTCGGCTATCTCCGGGTCGCCTCCGAAAAAAGGCTCTCCGGCGAGGCATTTTTCAAGTTCGCTCTTCATGTTTAATTGAGAATGGATGGTTGAGAGTTGAAAATTATGATTACCTGAAAGGCTTTCAAGAATGCAAATATAGCGAATAATGGGGCAATTAGACCACGTGGAGTGTTGATTTATGTTAAATTTTCGGGGGGGGTAAACGGCGGAATGTCGCTTTTCGGGTTGCGTATTACGCATGATTTTCATACCTTTGCGCTGCTGAAAACAGGGCGTTCGGGCGGTATGGTGACACTGCCGCGTAACCTGTTGATAATCAATGGCTTTGCGAAAGGCCGTCTTTCATGCTGCAAAAGGTGGCCTTTCAGCGTGCAATTGACGGCCTTTTGGAAGGCAAAAGACGGTCAATGAGAAACCCGCCCCAACCATCCCGAAGGGAGGGGGCTTGTTATGCTTTGTTGCAGAGGCGGTGGATAGGGCGTATTCGGCTCATTAGGCAAATTGGGCTTATAGGCCAAATTAGCCTAATAAGGCAAATAAGCTCGATGCGCCGAGGCAATATGCGAGGCATATTAAGCTCCCTCCCTTTGGGAGGGTTGGGGTGGGTTTCGGGTGATTTACTGATGGCTGCCATCAAAAAAACGGCTTTGCCGTGTAACATTTTCACGACAAACTACGTCTAATTGATATAAAACATCACGACAAATGACATTTATGAATACATTTATCAGACTCTCCGCGCTGTGCGGATGTGCGCTCGCGGTGCAGTTGGCGGCGGCGCAAACGGTGATGGGGCGCGTCGTTGACGAAGGCGGACAGCCCCTGCCTTACTCCAACGTGGTGGCCCTCTCGCTGCCCGACTCGGCTTTCGTCTCCGGCGTTATGACCCAGGACGACGGCACGTTCACCCTCGACACCAAGGGCAAAGGCCGGTTATTAAGGTTCTCTTCACTCGGTTACAAGACGGTTTACGCCGACAGAAAAGAAGACATGGGCACGGTGCGGCTTGAAGCAGTGTCGCAAGTGTTGGGCGAAGTCGTCGTAAAGAGCGATATGCCCAAGACGCGCCTGAAGGGCGAGGGCATGATAACTGGCGTGAGCGGAACAATACTTGAGCACGCCGGAACCATCGAACGCCTGCTCGACCGCATACCGAACGTGTCGGCCAGGAACGGCGAAATAGAGGTGTTCGGGCGTGGAAAGCCCGAGATGTACATCAACGGGCGCAAGGTGAGGGACAACTCGGAGTTTGACCGCTTGAGTGCTGACAATATAAAAGATGTGGAGGTTATAACCAATCCCGGCGCACGTTACGACGCCAGCGTGACCTCCGTCATACGCATTACGACGAAGAAAGCCGTGGGCGACGGCTTCAGCCTTGACAACCGCTTGTTCGGAGAGCTTAACGATTACGGCTACCTTGTGGGCGAGGACAACCTCAACATGAACTACCGCACGGGCGGACTTGACGTCGGCGCGACGCTCCGCGCTTCGAAATGGGCCAGCCCCGACCCCAAGACCATCGAGCAAATCACACACCTTGAGGACACTTGGCGGCAGCGCAGCGAAATCGACCAGGTGTACAAGAACGAAAACCTGTATGCGCGGCTGGCTGTCAGCTACATGTTCAACCAAAACCATTCCGTAGGCATAAGCGCGAGCTACCGCCGCCAGCCGTGGAACAAGCCGCGCGGCTACATGGAGTCAACGTTCACGCAGAATGGCACTCTTACCGAGCAGCTGCGCAGCGATTATACCGCTTCCGTGCAGGCTACAACGCTGCAAGGCAACGCCTATTACACGGGTAAAATAGGCCAGTGGAGCGTCGATTTCAACACAGACTGGATGTACACGAAGTCAAGCTCGACGATGAACACCGTCGAGGATTACACTGAGACGGGGCTACCAACGGAGCATAACGACGTTACTACGAACACCGTTCCGCGCAGTAACCTCATCGCCTCGAAGCTCGTCTTGACCGCTCCGCTCTTCGGCGGCAGCCTTTCTTTCGGCGGAGAATATTCTTACTCGATACGCAAGTCGGTGTACACCGTGCTGCCCAAGGGCATCATCGACGACGACCGCAGCCGCACGGAGGAAGGACTGGCTACGGCGTTCGTTGAGTATGCGCGGCAGTTTGGCCCTGTGAGCGCGCAGCTTGGACTACGTTATGAGGACGTGGACTTCGACTATTACGAGGACGGCAAGCGCATAGCGGAGCAGAGCAAGGCGTATGGCGACTGGTTTCCGTCGGTAGCGCTATCGGCGATGTTCGGCAAAGTAGGCTTGCAACTCGGCTATTCTGCCGACATACAACGTCCCTCGTACAACCAGCTTCGCAGCAACATAAACTACGACAACCGCTATACCTACGAGGGCGGAAACCCCTTCCTCGTGCCTACAAAGTCGCACAACGTCAACTTTGCGGCCTCGTACAAGTGGCTGATGTTCAGCGTGGGCTACTCCCATATCATAGACCCTATCCTTGATAACAGCGAGACTTACAACGACAACCCTGCCGTCGCGCTCTTCCGTCAGGTTAACGGCGAAGCCTACGACAACGTGTACGCCTCGCTCAACCTCCGCCCCAAGTTCGGCATCTGGCATCCTTCGCTGATGATGGGAGTGCAGAAGCAGTGGTTCAAGATGGCCGTCCACGGCCACAATCCGTTAAACAATCCGTTGGCGACGTTCCGCTTCGACAACACCGTTGAGACCAAGTTGTGCGAGATTTCGCTCAACATGAATTGCATGACAACCGGCGCAGACGAGAACAACTACATGCGCAAGCCGCAGTTCCGCGCCGACTTGTCGCTCTACAAGTCGTTCCTGAAGGACAAACTGTCGCTCTCGCTCTACGTCTCAGACCTGTTCAAGACGGGCAAAACAGACATTACGATGTTTTACGGAGCTATGCGCGAGGCCATATATCATGCCCCGGCGATGCGCGATGTCAACCTTACCGTGCGCTATAAGTTCAACACTTCGCGCAGCAAATATAAGGGAACAGGCGCCGGAGCAGGGCAGAAGAGCAGGCTGTAAGCCAATTAAGAGTTAAGAATTAAGAGTTAAGAAAATTACAACAAGACATATTTTCTTAACTCTTAATTCTTAACTCTTAATTTATTTTGCTATTTTTGCGTTATGAAAATACAGTCAAAACTTGGCAATGAGACGCTTTTGCGCCATGAGAAAACGGCCTTCTTGTGCTCTCGGAAGACGCCCGACGGATTGGAATACCTTGTCGGCAAGTGGATATTGGGCCTTTCGCCGGAGCATGACTGCGTGATGTGCGGAAACCAGTCGCCCATGGAGCGCGCCGTGTTCACGACCCTTTTGCAACGCGGAATACCGACAATCCTATGCCTTGCGGAGACCATGCCGAGCCGCTGGGGCGACGATGTGCGCACCGCTTTGGGCGAAGGCAGGCTGCTCATAGTGACCCATTGCGACGCGAGCGTGCACAACGTGACGGCCCGTTCGGCGTTCGACAGGAACGTGTTGATGATGTCTTTGGCGCAGAAAATAGTCGTAGGATGCTGCACCAAGGGCGGAAAGCTTGAGCGTGCGCTGGCCGGTTTCGACAATGTTGAGTATCTTGACAACGGTCAGCCGTGGCTGGATATGGCAGAAAAGGCCAAGAGCGAGCCTGCAAGAGAGGAACCGAAGCCGAGCCGTTTGAGCCAGTGGAGCAGGGCGTTGAAGCTGAAGCGTGGCACTGTTTACCTGGACTTCAACGACAGTGGGGCGGAGACTTACTTCAAGATAACCCACAGCGTCAAGGCGGCCGGCGGTGGATATGACCGGGAAAAACTGTTTTTTGACCGCAAGGAGCTAGCCGAACTGCTTGCGGCCATGCGCCTTCTGGACGGCAAGTTGCGCTCTGGCGAGCCTGTTCCGCAAGGACTCGTGGTGCAGTCGCTCAGCGGCGACGTGGCATTTGGCGTTTCAATGGAAGGCGGCGCGGCACTCCTTGCCATGACGCAGCGTAAGGAATACGGCGGCGGAAAGCTGCGCGTGCAGACCGTAAGGCTGCTTGCAGGCGAGCTGCCCATGCTTGTAAAGGGCATGGAGGAGGCGTTAGAGGCGTGGTAAACACCCACCCCAACCATCCCGAAGGGAGGGGGCTTGATATGCTTTAAGCGCTTTATTTTCTGTTAATTAATAGTAAAGTGCGGTCAAAAACGCCATTGTTTGCAGCAATGGCGTTATTTTTGTATTCGTAAAATCAGCAAGTGGCGGCATATGGATGGCATCTCCTTGTCTGCCCGTCACTTGTCAACTTGTAACTGAAAACTCGTAATTTGTCAACTGAAAGATAATATGTCAGCAGGTAAATGGATAGGCGGCATACTCGGCTTCATGTCGGGTGGCGCGTTGGGAGCACTGGCCGGAGTGGCCTTGGGGGCGTTGTTTGACTACGGACTGAAGGCCGTAAACCGTGGCGAAGGCAGTAATAACAGCGGATTTTCAGGCGCAAACGCGGCTTGGGAGCAGGCTCGACGGAGTGAGTATTATGAGGGGCAGCGCAACAGTTTCCTGTTTTCGCTGCTCGTGTTGGCGTCATACATCATCAAGGCCGACGGCCGCGTGATGCATTCAGAGATGGAGTTTGTGCGCCGTTTCCTGCGCATGAACTTCGGCGAAGCCGCCGTGGAGCAGGGCAACAGCATACTGCTGCGCCTTTTTGAAGAGCAGAAGCGCATGGACGCAAGCCGCCCAGGGGCGTTCAAGAACGTCATAAGGGAGAGCTGTGCGCAGATTGCCGCCAACATGGATTACTCTCAAAGGCTGCAACTGCTGAACTTCCTCGTGATGCTGGCGCAGGCCGACGGCAGCGTGCCGGGCAGCGAAGTGGATGCGCTGAGGGACGTTTCGCGCTGCATGGGCATGGCCGACGCCGACCTTGACTCGATGCTGAAGCTAAGTGGGGGCACGCTTGACGATGCCTACGCCGTGCTCGGCGTTCCGCCTACGGCTACCGACGACGAGGTGCGCGCCGCGCCTACCGCAAGCTCGCCTTGCAGCATCATCCCGACCGCGTGGCCGCCCTCGGCGAGGACATACGCCGCGCGGCGGAAAAGAAATTCCAGGAAATCAACGAGGCCAAGGAGCGAATTTATAAGGCAAGGGGCATGTGACGACAGGCTTGTTTGCCATAACCCATTTCAAAAGGCGGCAAACCGCATCGCAATTTGCCGCTCATCCGCAGTTCAAGTGTATGGAATATAAAGCCAATAAGCATATACATCCTACTGTAATTCAGGTATGGGTAATATGTTTCGGCGGATTTGCAATCCGCCGAAATTTACTATAAGGATTTGTAATCCGCTTGAACCGCACATATATAAAATGATGTATGTTGGTGAGCGGATTGCAAATCCGCACTTAGAAACCGTCGGATTGCAGATCCGACGGAACAAGTATGCTTACACCTAAACTGCGGATGTGACTTAATACAGAAATACTTTACACCGTTTTAACAAAAAATCGGTGTAAAAATGAAAGAAAAAGATCAACGTAATTATCGCAAGTTTTCCCGTCAGTTCATCCTGACAGTGTTGTTGGATTATTATTCGAGCGGTTCCTCGAAGCGTTCGATAGTGAGAAAATACGGCCTGAGCGGCGGATTATTGTATGGTTGGCTTCGCAAGTATGAGTCTGAATCACTATCTTTGCCCACGGACATGTCCAAACTGGAATCAAAGGTATATATGGCACAGAAGAAACACAAGGCGGAAAGGGCTGCGGCCGTCCGCCCCTCCACTGAAGAGGAACGCCTGCGCGAGGAGATAGCCCGCCTGCGCAAGGCGCTGGCCTATTCGGAGTTGCGCAACGAGGCTCTTAACGAGATAATAAAGATAAGCAAGGAGAAATACGGCATAGACTTGCTAAAAAAAAGCGGGCGCCAGGCAGTAGACAACCTTCGGGCCAGGCACCCCGGAGCCTTCCATCGGGTGCCTGAGCGGACTGTTTGGCAAGACACGCGAGGGTTATTATTCGGTGTCGCGCGAGAAGCGCGCGGCCCGTGAGCCTTACCGAGTCTGAGATAGTCGGGACGGTCGGCGAGCCCCAGCAGCCAGGCTCCCGGCATAGGCGCCTACAAAGCCTGTTCCTCATCCTGAAGGGCGTCTATGGCGGGAGGATGCGTGGCCGCGACGCTTTCTACCGCCTCATGCACGAGCGCGGGCTGATGCTCAAGCCCTGCCGCAGGCGTCATACGACAAACTCCAACCACCCGTGGCGTAAGTACCCGAACTTAGTCAAGGGCTTCCGTCCGGAGGGCATGAACCGGCTGTGGGTGGCCGATATCACGTACGTGGACACGGACGAGGGCGTGGCATACCTGCACCTGCTCACCGACGCCTTTACGCACGAGATAATAGGCTGGAGGCTGTCCGACTCGCTGAAGGCCTCCAACACCGTGGCCGCATTGCGGCAGGCCATCGACACTGTCGGCCGTTTCGGCATGGACGGACTCATTCACCACTCCGACAGGGGGTCGCAATACTGCAGTTCGGAATACACGGGCCTGTTGCGCTCAGCAGGCGTACGCATAAGCATGACCGAGGACTACAACCCTACGGACAACGCCGTGGCCGAGCGGGTGAACGGCATAATAAAGCAGGAATGGCTCTACCGGATGAAACGTCCGGCCTCGGTCGGCGAGGCGGAAAGGACCATAAGCCGGATCATCCGCTTCTACAACGACGTACGCCCGCACTGAACAACATCGGGCGGATGCCTCCCGGCAGGTTGAGACGGCTACTGGCAGGCACGTGAGGCCGCAACCGGAGTTGCCGGAAAAGAAAAGTACGTATGTTTTTCATGGTATTTTTCATTTGCCGGACAAAAACTTTTATATTTGCAGTGGAAACCCACTATGGGTGCCATTGGGAATATGTAAAGTCTTTCAGGAACAGACAACTCCATGTGTAAAGTTTTCCAGTAAGTAAGGACTTTTGGTGTAAAGTATTTTTAGGCATAGTCAGATGAACCCTGAAAGACGGTCTTTCGCCTTGCAAAAGGCCGCAAATTACACGCCAAAAGGCCACCTTTTACACGCTAAAAGGTGGCCTTTTATAATGTGTTGAGTATCAGAGCGTTATGCGTGAGGTGATTCCTTAATGTGAAAGAGCCGTCCAAACGCATGGTTTGGACGGCTCAAACGTATGGTTTCAACGGCTCAAACCCACTGTAAGGACGGTTCTTGTTAAACGCCTCATGGCGTGTACGCGTTTTCAGGAAACTTCATAACGGCCTATGCCTTGTTGCTTTTCCTGATTAAATACAGGATAGGCTCGGCAGTTGACGCTGCGATGAAGCAGCCAATCGCGCTGTCTTTCGACATTACGTCGAGGCTGTAAAGGGCGTAGCATATTGCCCCGTAGACGGGCATCAGGATAACGGTTGCAAGTATTCTTGCCTTTGTTTCCTTTTTCATGGCTTATAGTTCGTTATATTCTGGGATGTCACGCAGGAAGGTGTACGTGTGCTTTTCGTAGTCCATTCGGCAGCAGTAGTGCTGCAGGCCGTTGCTTACGATGAGGTAATCTACGTGCAGCAGCATGTTGTAGGCCGTTATCTGGTCGAACACGCGCTGCGTAAGCTGCACCGTGGGGGCCTTGTATTCGATTATCATTACCGGCTGCGCCGCCGTGTTGTACAGCACGCTGTCGCACCGCAGACGCTTGTCGCCCCCGCGAAGCTCCACCTCGTTGGCAAGCAGCGACGGCGGATAGCCTTTCTGTTCGGTGAGGAAGTGGACGAAATGCTGGCGCACCCATTCCTCCGGCGTCAGCGCGACGTAACGCCGCCGCAGCGTGTCGAGAATGTAGGGCTTGCCCTGGCGTTGGTTTATTTTTATTTCATATTGTGGTAGGTTTAATCGATACATTTTATTAAATTTGCATTCTGAAAGCGCGTTATACGATGGCAAAGTTATAAAATAATGCCGACAAACAGCAGTTTTTCAATGTTTTTTGCCGTCTGTGCGCACATTAACCACAATAGCGATGGCTGAAAAGAATTTTGCCACTTACGACAGCATAATGCGCGACCTGCGCGAAGGCAGGTATGCGCCGGTGTACATACTGATGGGCGAGGAGTCTTACTACATAGACAAGATATCATCGTTCATAGAGGCCAACGCCCTTGCGCCGGAGGAGCGCGACTTCAACCAGTCTGTCGTTTTCGGCTCCGACGTGCAGGCAAACCAGATAGTAGACATGGCGCGCCGCTACCCCATGATGGCCGAAAGGCAGGTGGTCATCGTGAAGGAGGCGCAGAACATAAAGAACTGGGAGCGCCTGGAACGCTACGTTGAGAAGCCCATGCAGACTACGGTGCTCGTTATCTGCCACAAGAACGGCTCTATTGACGGCCGCAAGAAGATACTGGCAAAGGCCGCGGCCGTGGGCGTTGTGTTCGAGAGCAAGAAGAAACGCGAATACGAGCTGCCAGCGTTCATCGAGCATTATCTCAAGACAAACGGCAGAGCGACCATCGACAACAAGGCAGCCCAAATGATAGCCGACCACATCGGCTCCGATCTGAGCCGAATAACGGGCGAGCTTGACAAGCCTGATACTCTCGCTCACTGACAACGACCGGCGAGTGACACCGGAAGTGGTGGAGGCCAGGATAGGAGTGAGCAAGGACTTCAACGCCTTCGAGCTGCGCTCGGCCATCGTCAACCGCGACGTGCTGAAGGCCAACCGCATACTCTATTACTTCAACGGCAATCCGAAAGCCGGCAACGCATACATGCTCGTGCCGATGCTGTTCTCTTATTTTCAGAATCTGCTCATAGCATATTACGCTCCCCGGCCATATACAGAAGACGGCGTGGCGCGCTGGCTCGATCTGAGAGGAGGATGGGCCGCAAGGGATTACATCACCGGCATGAGGAACTACACCGGAGTGAAGGTGATGCAGATAATATCGAAAATCAGGGAGACGGATGCCAAAAGTAAGGGGTTGGACAACCCGAATACACCTGTCGGGGAGCTGTTGCGCGAGCTGATTTTCTTCATTTTACACTGAAAAGAGACCTCCAAATGGTCTCTTTTTTTCTATTTCATCAATTTCCACGTACATAAAAAACAGGGGTGAAAGCGTTAAGAATCAGGCACTTTTATGATTTTTGACGCTCTCAGAATCGCATATTTTCAAGCCGCTTTACCCTTGTTTCGGAATATCGGAAAAAACGTGATTTTCGCTTGAAAAAGTGCCGCTGAATTTAGTGTTAGCATTTATTAATATGTAAAGTTCTAAATTTTAAAACTCTAAATCATTACTGTTTGTTGATTAAATAAACATTTCAAAATCTTAAATTTGTAGTTGTTAAACACCTGTTTTATGATTAAATATGAAATTGTATATCAAAATATTTAAATCAATAAAGTGCAAGGAATATTTATGCAAGGCCGTTTGTCATGTCTAACTAATTGATTTTCAATTGATAATAGCCGTATTTTCAAGTGTTTTCAGCCTTTTTCTGTATTTTCACTCATGGTTGATTGCATAAACGTTCATTTTTGCTTGTTCCCCAGATAAATAACTGATTAATAATGAAATACTTGAATGAAAATGACGGATAATAGCTTAAAGGCGTATTTGTAAGTTTAAATTTAGTTTTGTATTTGTAAATATAGAATTATAGAAAACATTAGTTTAAGTTTACAAATATAAAAATCTAAATCTAAAGTTCAGGCTCTTAGATTTTCTTTAGATTTGTTGTATATCTAAAAAAAATGATTTACCTTTGTAAAATCTTAGAAAAAACAGGAAAATAGAGCTTATCATACGATTATGACAGAAATGAAAGACAGAATCAGGCAGATAATGGAGGCCCAGCACATGACCCAACAGACCTTTGCCAACTTCATAGGAATCAACGCCGCATCGCTCAGCAGCATCTTCAACGACCGCACCCGTCCCACCCTCAACACGGTAGAGGCTATCAAGAGCAAGATACCAAACCTGAACACCGACTGGCTGATGTTCGGTCACGGACAGATGTTCAACGACACGAAGGGTGGCAGTGACGTACAGGCCAATGATGATGGAACGGCAGGCGGCATGCCGCCTATGCATGTTGAGGGGGGCATGCCCGACTTGTTCGCCGGCGGCGGAGACATCGGTGCTTCGCATCCGCAGCAAAGGGGATATGCCGCCCAGATGAAGCCCGAAATAAGGTATGTGGAGCGTCCGCAGCGGCAAATCACCGAAATCAGGGTGTACTTTGACGACCTTACTTACGAGAGCTTTGTACCTAAGAAATGACCGGCTGTGTAACTGCGGTTATCATGCCGTTTTGCAAAAGGCCACCTTTTAGACTGCGAAAGGTGGCCTTTTAGCGTGTAAAAGACGGCCTTTTAGAAGGCAAAAGACGGCCTTTTGCGTGGAAGGGATACGCATTGCAGCATTTGTTTGTAGGCGACGCTTAAAGTCTGTCTTTTTTAGCTGTTTGGCCGCTTATCCTTTGGATTACGTGTCCATATTTTGTATTTTTGCAAAAGAAAACGCACGTTTACATTAATATTAAAGAAAAACAGATACGGCATGAAAAAATATGTTTCTGACCTGCGGGTTGTTTCTGTGGAGCATGTCTCAGGCAAGCATGTTCTTATAAAACTGACGCAGGACGGCAGGCTGCCCGATATTCTTCCGGGGCAGTTTGTCGAGGTAAGGGTCGACGGTTCGCCCTCCACTTTCCTGCGCCGCCCCATCTCGGTGAATTTCGTTGATTATGACGCCAACCAGCTGTGGCTGCTCGTTGCGGCTGTTGGCGACGGCACGCGCCGCCTTGCCGGTCTTCAGGCTGGCGACGTGTTGAACTGCATGTTTCCGTTGGGCAACAGCTTCACGATGCCTGCCAATGGTGAGGATAAAGTGCTTTTGGTGGGCGGCGGCGTAGGAGTCGCTCCGTTGCTTTACTTCGGCAAGCGGCTGAACGACGTAGGCTGCAAGCCTGTTTTCCTGCTTGGAGCACGTTCAAAAGGTGATTTGCTTATGCTTGACGAGTTTGAGAAGTATGGCCGCGTATGCCTTACAACTGAAGACGGAACGGCCGGTGAGCGCGGTTTTGTGACCAATCATTCCGTGTTGGACGAGATACGGTTCGACCGTATTGCGTCGTGCGGTCCCAAGCCGATGATGGTCGCCGTTGCGAAATATGCCAAGTCGCGTGGCATAGAGTGTGAAGTTTCGCTTGAAAACATGATGGCCTGCGGCCTTGGCGCCTGCCTATGCTGCGTTGAGAAGACGGTTGAAGGCAACCTGTGTGTGTGCAAGGAAGGTCCGGTATTTAATATAAATAAGTTGTTATGGCAGATTTAAGTGTTGAGATAAAAGGCTTGCGGTTGAAAAATCCGGTAATGACCGCGTCGGGAACGTTCGGATACGGGCCTGAATTTGCTGATTTCGTGCCCCTTGAAGGTATAGGAGGCATAATAGTGAAGGGCACCACGTTGAAGCCGCGCGAGGGCAACGATTACCCACGCATGGTAGAGACTGCGTCGGGTATGCTCAACTGTGTCGGTCTGCAAAACAAGGGAGTGGACTACTTCTGCGAGCACATTTACCCGGAAATAAAGGACATCGACACCAATTTCATTGTCAATGTAAGCGGTTCTTCGCCTGAAGATTACGCCGAATGCGCCGCCCGTATAGCTGAATTGGAGCGCATTCCGGCCATCGAGTTGAACATATCCTGTCCGAATGTCAAGGACGGCGGCATGGCGTTCGGCGTTACCTGTGCCGGTGCTTCGAGTGTTGTCAGGGCAGTGAGGGCGCGTTATCCGAAGACGCTCATCGTGAAGTTGTCGCCCAATGTGACGGATATTGCAGACATTGCGCGTGCCGTAGAGGCGGAGGGAGCTGACTCCGTGTCGCTCATCAACACGCTTATGGGCATGGCAATCGATATTGAGAAGCGCCGCCCTATGTTGAGTATCGGCACGGGAGGGTTGAGCGGTCCGGCGGTGAAACCTGTCGCCTTGCGCATGGTTTGGCAGGTGGCTAAGGCCGTGAAAATACCCGTTATAGGGCTGGGAGGCATCTGCAGCGCGCGCGATGCCATAGAGTTCATAATGGCCGGAGCTACCGCCATCGAGATAGGTACGGCTAATTTCATCGACCCTGAAGTTACAATCAAGGTGCGCGACGGCATCAACGAGTGGCTTGACAGCCACGGATGCAAGTCTGTTAAGGAAATAATCGGAGCGTTGGAATAAACGTACAGCTGGTCGTTACATCTGCTGTTACACGAATAAAAACGGTCGGACAAAATGAAATGTCCGACCGTTTTTCGTATTATCGAATGTTTGTCTGCGTGTCATTTCACGCCTTCCACGGTGTAGCCGGCCTTTTTCAGCTGTGCCAGCAAGCCGCGTTCGCCTGGTAGATGTCCTGCTCCTACGGCGAATAAGGTGCTCTTCTGCTTCATTATTTCAGGCATTTGCTTCATCCAGTTGTCGTTGCGTGCGTAGATAAGCGTCTCTTTTTCCTCCGGCGTACCGTCGCAGGTGTTGTTCATCTTGGCGTCCATAGCCTTCTCGATGCCGTCAAGGTCTTGTGCGAAAAAGGCTTTTATAATGTTTTCAGTCTGTTCTTCGCTAAACTCAAGGTTGTCTGCCAGGCAGAGCAACAGTTGCTTCTGGCGTTCCATTGTAGTGCTTTTGTACAGCGTGTTGATTTGGAAATCAAACGTTTCCAAGCCCCCTACGTTCTTTCCTTTGGCCTCGGCTTCCTTCTGGAAGTAGCTGTCAAAGCCGTAATTTGGGTTGAATACGGGATGCTTCTTCATGTATATGAGCACTCCGAGTTGCACCTGCAGGGCGTACGGAGTCAGTTTGCCGAGCTGCTGCATTACCATTGGGTTGGTCAGTTCCACGCCCAATACGTTTTTCACCAGCGTGTTGATGCGTGCCAGCTCGTCTGCGGTGTAGAGCTTGTCTATGGTCTGTCCGTCGGGAAGCATCATCGCCGCCTGCATCTTTTGCATGTTTTCGGGCGATGTCATGTCTGCCATTATTATTTCGCCATACACCTGTTCAGACGCGTCCAGAGCCGCCTTGAGGCCCTTTATGCTGTCGGCGAACGATGCGTCGGCCAAGTGGTACGTGCCGATGATGTACGAAGGCTTTTGCAGGCCGTTGCCTGTCACTTTCCAAAGCAGTTGTGCCTGGACGGTAAGCGCTGCCATAAGAAGAAGCAGCATGGAGCAAATCTTTTTCATTAGTCTGATGAATTGATGTTTGTGAATTAATTGGTTAATCAGTCATTTTGCCAACAAAAATACAAAAAATGCGGCAAAATGAAGAGTCGGTTTGGTTTTTTTTTTTTTCATAATGATACATCTTTTAACTCAAATCGGTCATTAGACTTCACCCGTACTTCGTGCTGTTGTCAGGCAGATTGCTTTCCGCTTTTGTCGAAGATGTAGCGGGCTACATCGAGAAAAAGAGGAAAGCAAGATGACGGCAACAGTGCGGAAGACGGATGAAGAGCTGACGGATAAACGTATATGTAAGATTGGCGGTCTAATGACCGATTGGGGTTTAACTTGCGCTGCACTGTGTCGCCCGGCAGGCATGCCGATCTCAATGCGGATATGAAAAGAGAGCGGCCAAACGACCGCTCTCAACCAACACAAAAACTAAACTAGACTTAATTGACGAATCCAAGATTTTCACAAACCTCAGAATGCCTTTGCAAATATACTGTAAATTATTTATATTCCAAAGGAAATGATTATATTTTTACACTCATTCGGTAAAAAATTGTCATAATCTTGAGGATTTTGCAATCATGTAATAGTCAAGAATGGTCATTGCGGCCATTGCTTCCACTATGGGTACAGCCCTTGGCAAGACGCACGGGTCATGGCGTCCGCGCGCTTTCAGCGTGGTCGCCATGCCGTCGGTGCTTATCGTGTGCTGCTCCGTCAGTAGCGTGGCTACGGGCTTGAAGGCTATGCGGAAGTATATGTCCTGTCCGTTGCTGATGCCTCCCTGTATGCCTCCGCTGTGGTTGGTTGCGGTTGATATGCGCCCGTTTTGTGTGGTGAAGGCGTCGTTGGCCTCGCTGCCTCGCATGCCGGCGAATGCGAATCCGGTGCCGAATTCGATGCCTTTGGCTGCGTTTATGCCGAGCATGGCGCTGCCCAGGGCGGCGTGCAGCTTGTCGAACTCGGGTTCGCCAAGGCCCGCCGGGCATCCTTTTATCACGCAGGTTATCGTTCCGCCTATGGTGTCGCCGGCCGCTTTCACCTCTTTTATAAGGGCTTCCATCTCGCCGGCCTTGGCCGTGTCGGGACATCTTACGATGTTGCTTTCGGTCTGTGATAGGTCATATTTGCGGTAGTCGCTGTCGAGCGCCACTCCGCCTACCTGCGATGTGTACGCCTGCACGCTTATGCCGAGTTGCTTTAGCGCCAGCTTTGCCAATGCGCCGCCCACGCAGCGGCTTATCGTTATGCGTGCCGACGAGCGTCCGCCGCCGCGGTAGTCGCGTATGCCATATTTGCAAGTGTATGTGTAGTCGGCGTGCGACGGGCGGAATGTGGTGCGCATTTCCTCATAGTCGGCCGACCGCTGGTTGGCGTTCCTCACGATGAAGCCTATCGGGCAGCCGGTAGACTTCCCTTCGAACACGCCGCTGAGCAGTTCCACCCGGTCGGCTTCGTCGCGTGCGGTGGTTATCGCGCTCTGTCCAGGCCTGCGGCGGTCAAGTTCGCTTTGGATGAAGTCAATGTCGATGTCGATGCCCGCCGGATAGCCGTCAATCACTCCTCCTATGGCCGGGCCGTGGCTTTCGCCGAAGGTGGTGAGGCGCAGCAGTGTGCCGAATGTGTTACGCATGGTGGAATGAATAATTAAAAATGAAAAATGAATAATGCGGAAATGAATGATTAATAATGAATAATGAAAAATCGCCTTGCGGTGATAAGCCTGTCAAGGCATGATTTTTCATTATTCATTATTAATTTTTCATTACTTCCTGTGGCAGCATCCGCCGTCCTTATGTTCGTGGCCGTGGCCGCAGCATCCGCCCTCGTGGTCGTGGTGATGGCCGCAGCATCCGTCGTCTCCGTGGCCTCCGCAGCAGCAGCCCTCGCCGCTCATGCGGTTGATGAGGCCCTGTATTTCATCGTTGGTGGCTTCTCTTGCCTCAACGATATGCCCCTTGAAGTTGAGCGTCTTGCCGGCCAGGGGGTGGTTCAGGTCAATCTTCACCTTGTCGTCGCCTACTTCGAGCACTTTGCCGTAGAATCTGTTGCCGTCTTCGTTCTGCAGCGGCACGATTGCGTCCTTGAATATGTTGTCATGGTCGAAGTGCCCGTTTATGCAGAATATCGACTTGTCCAGGTCGAGCACATGTTCCTGTTCGTAGTCGCCATAGGCGTCGTCTTTTGTCAGGGTGAAGTCGAATTCCGCTCCCTTTTCCAGCCCGGCCACTTGTTTTTCGAACGAGTCGAGCGCGATGCCGTAGCCGCTTATGAACTGGAACGGCTCCTTGTCGGTAGCCTCTTCCACCAGTTCGCTCACTCCGTCAGTCACGGTGTACAGCTTGTATGCCACCGCGATGTATTTGTTCAAGTTGCTTTCCATTTCTTTGTCAGTTGTTGTTTTCAACGTGCAAATGTAGGTAAAAAAATCGGATTTGCGGCCAAGCCCGGCTGATAAATTTGCCAGTGCCGTTGCAAAAGGCCGCAAATGGCGTTGCGAAAGGTGCTCTTTTGTCGTGTAAAAGGCCGTCTTTTGCGAGCTGAAAGGCCATCTTTTGCATGGCTGTAAGTAACCGGCTGTATGCCAGGCGGTTAGGCCGCAGGCTTCAGATGGCTAGTCCGGGGCGTATGCATGGTGCTGGCGCGCATGTGTGACAATGGTGTTTCTGTATGTGACAAAATAGCAGCAAATGTTGTAATGCTTTTGCAATATTATAGCATATGCTTTGATTTATGTCAAAAAAGTAAGCTGTTAACGCAAACAGTGTGATGTTTATTTGTCGCAAATGAGAAAAAGGCCTTATCTTTGCACCGTCGAAAGACAAATGGAGTTAATTAATTTAGGATAACGGGCTGAGGCGATTCGAGAGAAGAGTGCCGGTGCCCAAAGGTAAAAGAAAATTTTAAGGATTATGAAAAGATTGTTTTTGACCGTCGTAGCCGTGCTCAGCATGACTATGGCATTTGCAGAGAACGAGAAGTTGAACAACACCGAAAGCACCAACGCCTACAACATGGCGGTTAACTACGGCAAGTTGGCTGAATCTCTCGGCCTGTCAATCGACCAGGCTGAGGCTGTGCAGGACATCCACACTTCGTTCTGCGCCGACATGATGAACGCTGCCGGTGCCAATGCCGACGAGCGCGAGGCAATGGTGAAGAAGGCTGTTGAGAAAGACCTGAAGTACATGCGCACCGTCCTTACCGAGGAGCAGTACCGCAGCTATCTCCGCCTGCTCAACGCAACGTTCATGAACCGCGGTTTGATAAAGTAACATTAAATCTCATAGCAGAGGCCGCCCGGCATTGTCGCCGGGCGGCCTTTTTTATGCACGTACCCATTTTCAGGTACCGGCTGAAACCCTACTTTTAGGTATTGCGCAGTGCCGCCGCAAGCCGTATCTTTGCAACCGTAAACATCAAACAATTTAAAACAGATTGCAGATATGGACAAAACATGTATAATCTACGGCTCTTCCACCGGCACGTGCCAGGCCATAGCCGAGAAAATCGCAGGCAGGCTTGGTGTTGCCCAAGCTGACGTTTACGACGTTGCAAACATCACGGCCGACACCGTAGCCGGCTACAAGAACCTCCTGCTGGGTACCTCTACGTGGGGAGCGGGCGAACTTCAGGACGACTGGTACGACGGCCTGGAAAAACTGAAGGGTGCAGACCTCGGGGGAAAGACCGTGGCCATCTTCGGCTGCGGCGACTGCGAGTCTTACGGCGACACGTTCTGTGCGGCCATGGCCGAAATCTACGACGGACTGAAAGACAGCGGCGCAAAGTTTATAGGGCAGGTGCCGACCGACGGGTACACCTTCGACGACTCTGCCGCCGTAATCGACGGACAGTTCATCGGGCTGCCTCTTGACGACGTTAACGAGGACGACAAGACCGAAGGACGCGTTGAAGCGTGGATAGAACAAATCAAAGACAGCCTCTAAACCGAAAGCCTATGCAGACCGAGATACTGCCTCCCGACATGAGGGTGCTGACCAATCACATATACGAATATAAGAAAGGAGTGCGCCGCATGGTGCTGTTCACGTTCAACAAGAAGTACGAGGAGCTTGCCACGGCGCGTCTGCGCCGCCAGAACATAGGCTACATAGTGCAGCCGGTAGGCAACGACCGCGTCAACCTCTTCTTCGGCCGGCAGGAGTGTCTCGATGCAATCAGGCTGATGGTGACGCGCCCGTTGAACCTGCTTTCGCCCGAAGAAGACTTCATTCTCGGCGCGATGCTTGGCTATGACATCTGCGCACAGTGCGAGAGGTATTGCGAGCGCAAGTGCCGCAGCTGCCGCCAGGCGCAGTGACAGGCCGCAAAATCAACAATTGCGATATAGTGATAGACTTTTCTGGAAATCTTGTTCGCTAAATAAAATTCATAATGTTTTTGTATTATTGGCCTACGGCCGGCTGTGAAGTCGGCCGTAAGCCGTATGCATGTGCGGGCTGTACGGGCCTGCTGTTGCGCCCTGGCGGCAGACAGGCAGAATCCGCCTGTCTTGCGATTTGCCGTCTTTAGCGTTCCAAAAGACGGCCTTTTGCGTTCCAAAAGACGGCCTTTTGCACGCTGAAAGACGGCCTTTTGCGAGGCGTTACGTAACATGCTGATTCTCAGCGGAGTATTTGCCGCTTCCGATTTTCTCATGTTTCCGCCCGTATGTTTTGGTTTTGCAACATGGTTGCATTACCTTTGCATTACTTTTGCAAGGCGATTTGCAGCTTGGATATGGGCTTATGAAAAGAAAAGTAAAAATATGCATGTGATGGAAAAGAAGACGATTGCAGTTACAGGCATGGCCTGCGCCGGGTGCGCGGCCAACGTGGAGAGGCGGCTCGGGCAGCTTGACGGCGTGTCCAAGGCCAGCGTGAACTTTGCCGCGCGCACCGCCTTGGTGGAGTATGATCCTCAGAAGACGTCGCCGAAAGTGATGAAAGAAGAGATACGGAAGGCGGGCTACGACCTTGTTATCGACGAAGACGAGGCTGTGGAGGCCGTGGAGCGCACGGCCATGCGCCGCCTGTTGAGGCAGGTCGGGGTGTCGTGGGCGCTGGCGCTGCTCGTGATGTGCATCTCGATGGGGTGGCTTGTCGTAGGCGGCGAGGATGCGGCCAACCAGACGATGATGATTCTCGCCGCGCTGAACCTGGTATATTGCGGCCGCCGTTTCTACTCGAGCGCGTGGCGGCAGCTGACGCACGGCATGGCCAACATGGACACGCTGGTGGCCATGAGTACGGCGGTGTCGTTCGTGTTCAGCGTGTTCAACACGTTCTGGGGCGACGGCTTCTGGGCTTCGCGGGGGCTTGAGAACCATACGTATTACGACGCTTCGGTGATGATTATAACGTTCGTGCTGACGGGGCGCGTGCTCGAGGAGCGCGCCAAGCGCGGCACGGCGGCTGCCATACGTTCGCTGATGGGGCTTCAGCCCAAGACGGCGCGCCTGGTCGGCGGCGACGGCACGTCGGACGTGCCGATATCGGCTCTTGAAAAGGGAGACGTCATCGAGGTGCGCCCGGGTGACAAGGTTCCAGTTGACGGCACAGTGACGGATGGTGAGGCGTACATTGACGAAAGCATGATAACGGGCGAACCGGTGCCCGTAAGGAAGTCGGCGGGCGGCAAGGTGTTCGCCGGTACAATCGTGAAGAGCGGCACGCTGCGTTTCCGCGCCGAGGCGGTTGGCGCGGCGACAATGCTCGCGCGCATGATAAAGACGGTGCAGGAGGCGCAGGGAAGCAAGGCTCCCGTGCAGCGCGTGGTGGACAAAATCGCGCTGGTCTTTGTCCCCGTGGTGCTCGGCTTGTCGCTGCTTACGTTCGTGTTGTGGTACGCCATAGGCGGCACGGAGCAGCTGCCACATGCCGTGATGTCGGCCGTGTCGGTGCTGGTGATAGCCTGTCCGTGCGCCCTCGGCCTCGCCACGCCCACCGCCTTGATGGTGGGCATAGGCAAGGCGGCGCGTAAGAACATCCTGATAAAGGACGCTACGGCTCTTGAAGAGATGCGCCGCGTTGACGCGCTCGTCATCGACAAGACGGGAACGCTGACCATTCCCAACAAGGATGTTGACTTCACGAAGGCCGACTCGCTGTCTCTCGAAGAGCGCGAGACGCTGAAGCCTTACGCACGCGAGGCCATGCGGGATTTGCAGAAGGAAGGAGTAGAGGTGTACATGATGAGCGGCGACAAGGACGAGGCTGCCCGATATTGGGCTGAGAAGGCCGGGATAAGGCATTATCGCAGCAAGGTGATGCCGCAGGACAAGGAGGACATGGTGCGCCGTCTGCAGGCTGAAGGCCGCCGTGTGGCCATGGTAGGCGACGGCATAAACGACACTCAGGCTCTGGCCGCGGCCGATGTGAGCGTTGCCATGGGCAAGGGCACAGACGTGGCGATGGACGTTGCCCAGGTAACTCTTATGGGAACTGACCTCCGCAGGCTGCCTGACGCCGTCAGGCTGTCGCGTGCCACGGTGGGGATGATCAAGCAAAACCTCTTCTGGGCGTTCATTTACAATGTTGTCTGCATACCGTTGGCCGCCGGACTGCCTTGCGCTTTCGGCCTGGACTGGCAGATTTCGCCCATGCTGGCAAGTGCGCTGATGGCGTTTTCGAGCGTGAGCGTGGTGACGAACAGCTTGAGGCTATACTGGAAGTAATTAAGAATTAAGAGTTAAGAATTAAGAAAATCGCCATTGTTGCTACGTTCAAGGCATATTTTCTTAATTCTTAACTCTTAATTCTTAATTATATCTCACTTTCTCTTTTCAGCCGTCACGCTTACCTGTATGCTGAAACGGGGGTTGAAGTTGTATCTTATCGCCGCCCCGATGCGGTCGCCGATGTTGCCGATGTCGTAAAGGGGCATTGGCATGCGGGTGTTTGCCAATGATTTTTGTCCGAACAGATAGCCTTCCCAGTGTTCGTCGAACTTGTATCCGAGCACGGCGTTCAGGCCTGCGTCATGGTATGCGTCGTGCGCCCAATAGATGTTGTCGATGTATCCGCCAACGGCAAGCGAGAGCTTGCCTGTTATCGGTATGGCGTACATCGCGGCCATGCTTTGGGTGAAGCCCACGCCGCTGAACGCCCCGTCGCCGAACGAGGCGAACACCGATGCGCCGAGATTAAGGTTCAGCCCCTTGTGGAGTTTCCAGTCGTACAGGCCATACCAGCTGTACGGATACATGTTGATGTAAGTCCGCCCGAAGCTGTCGAGCACGGGCAGGTGGAGCGAGTCGGTGCTTGACATAGGCTCGCCGCGGTATCCGCCGTAGGTGTATATGTGGGTTGGGGCGTCTGAGCCGCCTATTATGCTTTGTCCTGGAGCGGCGGTCTCCGTGCCCGTGCTGTCAATGATGGCGGTTTGGTCGCGCACTTCCTGGGCGCAGGCTACGCCGTAAGACATTGTCGCAAGAAGTATGATAATAAGCTTTTTCATCATTTGCAAAGATAGCCTTATTGCCTGTCTTGTCAAAATGAGGAACGTTGTTTTTTGCCAAAATTATCCTTTTGCGCGCCCTATTTTTGATTAATTCACAACGTGCTGAGTCTCAGTTGGTTGCGGTGTGTGTTGCAAAAGGCCGTGAATCGCGTTGCAAAAGGTGCTCTTTTACACGTTGAAAGGCCGTCTTTTGCAACGCGTTTTGCCGTCTTTTGCATGGCGGCATGCAAAAAGGGCGCGGAGCATTTCTGCCCCACGCCCTTGTGAGAGTTGTCGGTATATGTGTGAAATCAGTTGTTTTCCGGACGCAGCTTGCGCACCGTCGCGCCGGCCTGCCACATCTCGCTCTCGCGCATCTGGCGCAGTTCCTCGTTCAGCTTCTCGCGGTAGTCGGGCTTTGAGTTGCTGTCTATTGATATCTGAGCCTCGTTGCCGCTCTTCACTGATAGGTAGAGCCATTCCATTACGGGCTTGATGGCGTCGCGGAAGCGCGGTGCCCAGTCGAGCGCGCCGCGTTGAGCCGTAGTGGAGCAGTTGGCGTACATCCAGTCCATTCCCTTGGCTCCGAACAGTGGGCCGAGGCTCTGTGTAAGCTCTTCCACGGTCTCGTTGAACGCTTCCGACGGCGAGTGTCCGTGCTCGCGGAGCACCTGGTATTGCGCCTCGAGCAGTCCCTCGATGGCTCCCATGAGCGAGCCGCGCTCGCCGGTAAGGTCGCTTGTGGCTTCGCGCTCGAATGTTGTCTTGAACAGGTAGCCTGCTCCGATGCCGATGCCGAAGGCTATCGTGCGCTCCTCGGCGCGGCCGGTGGCGTCCTGGTAGACGGCGTAGGAGCAGTTGAGTCCGCGCCCTTCGCAGAACATTGTGCGCAGGGATGTGCCCGAACCTTTGGGCGCAACCATGATCACGTCTACGTCTTCGGGCGGAACAACGCCTGTGCGGTCGCTCCAGTTGATGGCGAAGCCGTGTGAATAATACAGTGCCTTGCCTTTGGTGAGATACGGTTTTACCTTCGGCCAAACCGATATCTGGCCGGCGTCTGAGAGCAGCATGCAGACGATGGTGCCCTTCTCGGCCGCCTCCTCGATTGAGAAGAGCGTCTTGCCAGGCACCCATCCGTCGGCCACGGCCTTGTCGTATGTCTTGCCCTCGCGCTGGCCTACGATCACGTTGAATCCGTTGTCGCGCAGGTTGCATGCCTGGCCGGGGCCTTGAATGCCGTATCCGAGCACGGCGATGGTCTCGTTCTTAAGCACTTCGCGCGCTTTTTCCAATGAAAACTCCTTGCTGGTGACTACCGTCTCGATAACGCCACCGAAATTCATTTCTGCCATGGTGATAAAAAATTTTTTATGGGAGCAGCGCCGTTGGTGCGGCTCCCGGTTGTTAATGTATAGTCGTCGATTGTATGCGTTGCGGCAAGACGCAGCCTATTCTTGCCTTTGCGCAAACGTTACTTTGCTGCGGCACACCTCCGTCTCGGCCCCGCCTTCGGTCTGTTTCTTCGTTATGCGCACGCAGAACTCGCCTTCGGCTACGTCTTCCATGTAGAAGTTAAGCTTGTCGCCGTAATGGCTTTCGGCCACATAGGCTATGTCAAAGCGGCGTATGCCGTGTTCTTTGTACCAGTCTATGCCGAACAGGTCGAGCACGTGCTCGATGTATTTTACGCTGTTTATGTGCCCGTTCACGTCCACGTCGCTGTAATGGGTGTCGATTGTCGCGGCAAGCCGGGCGGAGCTTCCCATCTTTACGCGCGACAGTCCGTCGATTGGACACTCCTTCCCTGTGTCGATGTATTTTGCTATCTCGCCGTCGTTTACGTCAAGAATATTCTGCGGCAGGCGCGTCCTGGTGTCAATCAGCGCCCATATGCTGCGTCCGTAGCCGTAAGTCTTGCCGTTGTCGGCGGCGTCGGCCACGCGGAAGTTGCGGTTTGTAAAATACTTCATGACGCTTTCTATCCATGTTTCCACGTTGAACCTGGCATATTCTCGTGGCATTGTCTCCATCTCGATGGCCAGTCGTGAAAGCACCCACGTCTTGTGTTCGGGATTGAGCTGCGTCATGCCGAAGCCGCGATGGTCGGCGTGGAAGTCGGCGGCGTTGAGCATGTGGTTGCCCAGATGTCCCATGAAGAGCCTCTTTGAGAAGTCGCAGTGAAACGGTTCCGCCATGAATTCATATCGTCCGGTCTTGTCAAGCATCATTATTCCTGTTTTGTTCCTGCTTTTCCAAAAAGTCGCTTACTTCTTCCACGGTGCTGCGTGTTATGGCGATGCGCCCGCTCCGGGTGTATTGCAGCATGCAGTTGAACTTGGCCAAAGCGTAATAAAGGCCTGTGATTTCTTCTGTCATGCCGCTCAGCATCACGCAGCAAAATGTAGGGTTGACCTCAACTATGCGTGCGTTTGCCTTTCGGATGGTGCGTGATATGTCTGGGTTTCCGAGCACTTCTGGCGTTGACAGCTTGTAAAGTCCCTCTTCGCGGATGAAGAGTTGGTCGTCAGTGTAATAGTCGGCCTTGATCACGTCGATCTTTTTTTCAATCTGTTTGGTTATCTTTATGATCTGGTCCTCGTCGCTCCAAGCCGTTATCGTGTACTTGTGCACGCCTTCAATGCTCGACGCCGACACGTTAAGGCTCTCTATATTGACCTGCCGGCGGGTGAATACAGCCGTTATCTGGTTTAATATTCCGGCCAAGTTTTCCGAATAAACCAACAGTGTGTATAATGTTTTCGTGGTTGTTTCCATTGTCATTAACAGGTTTAAAGCTCCAACAACATTTCGCCGATAGACTTTCCAGGCGGAATCATCGGCAGCACGTTCTCTTCTTCTTTTACGGCGCATTCCAATATGTACGGTCCGTCTGAAGCAAGCATCTTTTCTATTCCGCCTTCTAATTCATCGCGGTTTGACACGAAAGAGTAAGGTATGCCGTAAGCGGCACTTATCTTCCCGTAGTCAGGATTAAGCATGTGTGTGAACGAGCGGCGCTTGTTGTAGAACATGTCCTGCCACTGCCTTACGTTGCCGAGGTAGTTGTTGTTCATTAAGATAATCTTGACCGGGCATTGTTGTTCCATGATTGTGCCCAGTTCTTGTATGCTCATCTGGAGTCCGCCGTCGCCGGTGAACATGCAGACGATGCGGTCGGGGGCTCCGAATGTCGCTCCGATGGCGGCCGGCATGCCGTAACCCATCGTCCCAAGTCCGCCGCTGCTTATGATCGAACGCTTCCTGTTGTACTTGAAGTAGCGGCTTGAGAACATCTGGTTCAGGCCCACGTCGTTTACAAGTATTGCTTCTCCGCCTGTGGCTTCAGCCACGGCGTTGACTATTTCGCCCATAAGCAACGGTCCGTTGGTGGGATGTATGGCCGGACGAATCACTTTCTCATATTCCATTTCGTGAAGAGGCTTGAAGCTTTCGATCCACTCCTTGTGGTCGTTTTTGTCCAAAAGGCGTGTTATGGCAGGCAGTGACACCTTGCAGTCTGCAACTACGGCCACGTCGGTTTTCACATTCTTGTCTATTTCGGACACGTCTATGTCAAGGTGGATGATCTTGGCCTGTTTGGCATATCCAGCCAGATTGCCGGTCACTCTTTCGCTGAAACGCATGCCTATGGCTATCAGTACGTCACATTCAAGCTCTTTCATGTTTGGAGCATAGTTGCCGTGCATGCCAAGCATGCCTACATTCAGCGGATGGTTGGACGGCAACGCGGACAGGCCCAGCAGCGTCCTTGCTGCCGGAATGTCTGCTTTTTCAAGGAATTCCACAAGTTCTTCTTGTGCGTTTCCCAGTTCTACGCCTTGCCCCACGAGAGCCAAAGGCTTCTTTGCAGTGTTGATTAATTCGGCTGCTTGCCTTACAGCGTCTTGTTTCAGGGTAGGGTAAGCGATGTAACTGCGTACGAAGTCAACGGTGCAAGGTTGGTATTCGGTAGTCTCGGTTTGTGCGTTTTTGGGAAAGTCGAGCACTACAGGCCCCGGTCTTCCTGACCTTGCGATGTAGAATGCGCGGCTTACAGCCCAGGCCACGTCCTCCGCATGCCGTATCTGATAGCTCCATTTGCTTATTGGCTGGGCCACTCCAACAAGGTCTACTTCTTGGAACGCGTCGGTTCCCAATGCAGAGACGCCCACCTGTCCGGCAATTACCACTATCGGCGTAGAGTCCATCATTGCGTCGGCGATGCCCGTCAAGGTGTTTGTTGCTCCCGGTCCGCTTGTCACAATGCATACACCGACATTCCCGCTTGCCCTTGCATAGCCTTCGGCAGCATGCGCGGCAGACTGTTCATGGCGTACCAGAATATGGTCAAACGCCTTGTTTTCGCCTTGTGTATAGTCATAGAGAGTGTCGAACACGGGTATTATCGCTCCGCCGGGATAGCCGAAGATGGTTTTGACGTTCTCGGCTTTCAACGCCCTCATGAGAGCTTCCGCTCCTGTTATGATTTCTTTTGGCATGTCAATTTTCTGCTTTTTATGTTTTATTCAATCATCCTTACTCCGCCTTTGTCTGCCGAGCTGACGCTTTGCGCATAAGCCTTGAGAGCCTTGCTTACTTCACGTTTCCTTGTGAGTGGCCGTTGTTGGCGGGCTGCAAGTTCGTCGTCGGTCAGGCGTACATTGATAGAACGGTTGGGAATGTCTATCTCGATGATGTCTCCGTCGACTATTTTCCCGATGTTTCCGCCGGCCGCGGCTTCAGGAGATATGTGTCCAATGCTGAGTCCTGAAGTGCCTCCGCTGAAGCGTCCGTCTGTTATCAGGGCGCATTCCTTGCCCAAGTGCATGCTTTTTATATAAGAGGTAGGGTATAGCATTTCCTGCATGCCGGGGCCGCCTTTTGGGCCTTCATGGGTTATCACTACGCAGTCGCCGCTCTTTACCTTGCCTCCGAGTATGCCTTCGCATGCGTCTTCCTGTGAGTCGAACACTTTGGCCGGGCCGCAGAACTTCCATATTGACGGGTCTACGCCGGCTGTTTTCACCACGCATCCGTCTTGGGCTATGTTCCCGTAGAGCACGGCCAGTCCGCCGTCTTTGGTGTATGCGTGGGCAATGTCGCGTATGCAGCCGTTTGCCCGGTCTGTGTCGAGGGTGCCCCAGCGTTCGTTTTGTGATCCCATTTGCGTTGAGAACTTGTGTCCCGGGGCGCTTTGGTATATGCGGTCAGCCTCGCTGTCTGTTACGTCTTGGGTTATGTCGTATTTCTTAAGCTGTTCGCCGATGGTCTTTCCGTCCACACGCATGACGTTTCCGTCTATCAGGCCACCCTTTGCCAGTTCGTTCATTATGCCGAATATGCCGCCCGCGCGGTTACATTCCTGCACGCTGTACTTCTGCGTGTTGGGCGCAAGCTTGCACAGGCATGGAACCTTTCGGCTAAGTGCGTCTATGTCTTTCATGTTGAAGTCGGCGCCTGCTTCTTGCGCTACGGCGAGCAGATGAAGCACGGTGTTGGTGCTTCCGCCCATCGCTATGTCGAGAGTCATGGCGTTGAGGAAGGCCGCGCGTGTGGCGATGTTGCGCGGCAACACGCTCTCGTCGCCGTCTTCATAATATCTGATGGCGTTTGTTACAATTTGTCGTGCAGCGTCTTTGAACAGGCGTATGCGGTTTTCATGTGTGGCAAGAATTGTGCCGTTGCCGGGAAGAGCCAGTCCGATGGCTTCTGTCAGTGAGTTCATCGAGTTGGCTGTGAACATTCCCGAGCAGCATCCGCACCCGGGGCATGCGCACTGTTCCAACTCGTTTACGTCGTCGTCGCTCACGCTTTGGTCGGCGCCTTTCACCATCGCGGTGATGAGGTCGGCGTTTTCCCCTCTCCAGCGTCCTGCTTCCATCGGACCTCCGCTGCAGAATACGGTGGGTATGTTCAGCCTCATGGCGGCCATGAGCATGCCCGGGGTTACCTTGTCACAGTTTGAAATGCATATCATTGCGTCTGCCTTGTGGGCGTTTACCATGTATTCCACTGAGTCTGCAATGATGTCTCGCGACGGCAGGGAATAGAGCATGCCGTCGTGTCCCATGGCTATTCCGTCGTCAATGGCTATCGTGTTGAATTCGGCGGCGTAGCATCCCATGCGTTCTATTTCGGTTTTTACAATTTGTCCGATTTCGTGCAGGTGCGTATGTCCGGGCACAAACTGCGTGAACGAGTTGACAATGGCTATTATGGGCTTGCCGAACTGTTCCTGCTTCATGCCTGCGGCAACCCACAATGCCCTTGCTCCGGCCATGCGTCTGCCTTCCGTGCACACCGCGCTCCTCAACTGATGTCTCATATCTCTGTCGTTTTGTTTATGTTCGTGCAAAGTTACATCATTTTTGTTTAATTGACAACATTCTTTATTGTTATTTTGGAATATTGCGCAAAAATGTAATTAAAATCGGATAAAAAGTAACGAATTAGCATGTCTGTATGCACAAACGGAGCCTTAATGTGCAATCTTCATGCGTTTCCCTGTCGCTTGCCGTGTATGGTCTGCGCCGCCGTTTCTTTTATTATATGCAAGAAAAAAGGGGGTGCATTTTGTAATGCATGCCCCCTTTGAGAGTCTTTGTAATGTGATTGTAGTTTTATTTTGTGTTGTCGTTGAATGTGGCCACGCGGTTGAACTCTACCTGTTCAAACAGTTTGTCGGTCGCTCCGCATCCTTTTGTCGTAAGTCTTCCGGCCGCAATCTTGTACTTGTTCACAAGTATTTTCTTTACGGCTTCGGCGCGTGCTTCAGACAGTTTCTGGTTGAGCTCGGCCGAACCTTCCGGCGAGGCATATCCTTTTATTTCCACTTGTGCCTCGGGATGGTTCTTCATGTATTGCGCTATCAGTTCGATTGGGGCGTATTGCGCCGGGTCTACAACCGATTTTCCTTGGCGGAACAGCACTGTCGGCTGAAGGTTGGTCACCGTGGCCGGCTTCTCGTAGACTGGGGCGGGGCGGTTGTTGCACTCGTCGAGAGCCTCTTGCAGGTCGGCTATCTGGCGGTCTTTTGCCTCTATCAGTTCGTCTGTCTTGTTGAGGTCGCCGCGCAGGTCGTTGATCTTTGCGTTGAGTATGTCAATCTCGTACTGGTCGCGGAGTTCCGCGTTCTTGAAGTTGTGCGTGCCGTTGGAGTTCCTGAACTTGTACACGAGACCCACGTTAAGCTGGAATCCAGACTCGTTTATGTCGTATTGCACTTCCTTGTCGGGCAGGGCGTTCTGTCCGGCGAGTGTCCATATCATGGCCGGCTCTATGTATATCTGCCAAGCCTTGGCGCTGCCCAGGTTGAAGGCGAAGTCAATTGCGGCCTTTGATGTCAGCGTGTTGTCGTGGGTGTTTTCAGACGGTGTGCCGAACACATGGCCCCAGCCGATGCCGTAGAGGCCTGATATTTCAAACAGCCTTGGCTCGCCCTTGTATCCGCCGAGCCAGTTGTTGAGGTTTACCGTGGCGAGAAGCGAGGTGTTCATCGAGCGCACGAAGGTCTTTATCGAGGGATAAGGCTTGTTGGCGAGATAAACGTTGCTTTCCACGGCGAGGCCGAACACTGGCGTGAAATAGCGTCCTACGCGCAGGCCGACGTTTGGGTTCAGGTTGTCCATCCAGCCGTGCCCCGTGGTCTTGGTCGCAAGTCCGCCGTTTATTCCGATGTAGAAATTGTCGAAAGTCTTGCTTTCAACCACTGTCTGGGCAGACGCAGAGGCTGTCAACGCCACTGCTGAAAGCATTAATATAAACTTCTTCATACCTTAAAATGTTTAAATGTTACAATTTTGAAAACGTTTTTTTATTTCTTTATACCTATTGTTTGTCGCTTGCAAATGTATGGAAAAGAATTTGTATTGCAAAGCCGTTTCATGTAATTTACGGGCGTATTTCATGAAAAGGAGAAAGAAAACGTAAAACCGGACAATGCTGCCGTGTATGCCGCATGGCTCGTGCTGCCAGGGTGGTTGAAACTGGCGGTGTTGCTATTGACGGCCTTTCGCATTCCAAAAGGCCGTCAAACGCACGCTAAAAGGCCGTCTTTTAGAACCCCAAAGACGGTCTTTTGCAACGCGCTGACAGTCAACGCGTTACGGCGGCGGTGGCATAAGGCCTGTTTGATGGCGTTGTTGAAGGGTGCCGTCAGGCTGTTTTTCACCCATGTTTTATTATGCATTTGGCTCTGTTTGCTTGTCTCTTGGCGGGACAGGCTGCGTGTCGTAATTTAAAATAAAGGCTTGTTTCGCCCGCTTTTATTTTGCATTTAGCTCGACTTGCATTATCTTTGTAGCATGAAAATGTGGCGTGCCGGGCGGCGCGGCGCGTGTCCGCGGTGAGCGGAAGCAAGTTCGTTTACAGTGAAATGAGGAAGATAATACTTATTACCGGCGGCCAGCGTTCAGGCAAGAGCGTGTATGCAGAGAAGCTCGCGCTGAGCCTTTCGCCGTCGCCAGTGTACATAGCCACGGCCCATGTGTGGGACGACGAGTTTGCGAGTCGCGTCATGCGGCACAAGCAACGCCGCGGTCCGCAATGGCATAACATAGAAGAGGAGAAATTTCTCAGCCGCCATGACATATCAGGCAAGGTGGCGGTGGTTGATTGTGTCACCCTTTGGTGCACCAATTTCTTCTTTGACCGCGATGCCGGCGAGCGCCAGCCTACCGTTGACGAGGCTCTTGGGGAAATCAAGGCGGAGTTTGACAAGTTTGTCAACCAGGACGCGACGTTCATCTTCGTGACCAACGAGATTGGAAGCGGAGAGGTGAGCGGCAACGCCGTGCAGCGCCGTTTTACTGACTTGCAGGGGTGGATGAACCAGTATGTTGCCGCCCGTGCCGACGAGGTTGTGCTCATGGTGTGCGGCATACCGGTGCGCGTCAAGGGCGGCGACGGCGCAGGGTTGCCATCTTTGGATGTATAGATAATTGGAGAAAATGAGGAATTTTGACATAAGACCGGTTGAAGACGGCATGAGGCAGGCCGTTCAAGACAAGATAGACAACCTTAACAAGCCCAAGGGTTCGCTTGGCAGGCTCGAGACGCTGGCCATGCAGATATGCCTCATACAGCATACGCTGAGCCCCACGCTCATGCATCCGTGCCATTTGCTCTTCGCTGCCGACCACGGCATTGAGCGCGAGGGAGTGAGCGTTTCGCCGCGCGACGTCACCTGGCAGCAGATGCTCAACTTCGCCGCAGGCGGCGGAGGGGTCAACATGTTTTGCCGCCAGCACGGCTTCAGGCTGTATCTTGTAGACGTAGGAGTGGACCATGACCTGTCAGGATGCAATGAAATATTCGACCGCAAGATTGCTCCCGGCACGCAAGACTTCCTTTACGGGCCGGCCATGAGCGCTGGACAATACGCCAAGGCGATGGACATCGGCGCGGAATTTGTGGACAAATGCCGAGCCGGCGGCTGCGACATAGTGTGCATGGGAGAGATGGGCATTGCCAACACGTCGCCTTCGAGCGTGTGGATGAGCCTTTTGGGCGGTGTGCCTCTTGCCGAATGTGTCGGTGCCGGGGCAGGACTTGATGATGAGGGAGTTAACCATAAGTTTGAGGTTCTTGCCCAAGCTGTGGAGCATTTCATAGAGACCACGCCCGATTGCGACGACTTCGACACCATAATACGCTACTTCGGCGGTTTCGAGATGGTGGCCGCCGTGGGCGCGATGCTGCGTGCAGCCGAGCTGGGGATGGTCATATTGGTTGACGGCTTCATAATGTCGGCCTGCGCGCTTGCCGCCGTAATGAAGCATCCCGAAGCCATAGACTATATGATTTTCGGCCATGTCGGCGACGAGAACGGTCACCGTCGGCTGCTCGAAATGCTTGGTGCCGAGCCCCTGTTGAGCCTCGGCCTGCGCCTCGGAGAGGGCACAGGCGCACTCTGTGCGTACCCTATTGTCGAGAGTGCGGTAAGGATGTTGAACGAAATGAACAATTTTCAGAATGCGCATATCACTAAATACTTCTAAATGGTACGACCCCGTTTGGGCGGCGTTCATCTTCTTCACGCGCCTGCCCTTGTGGCGTCTTCACGAGCCGCCGCGCGAGAGTTACCGCGCGGTTGTTGAGTTCTGGCCGCTTACGGGATGGCTTACCGGTGCGGTAACGGCCGCCGTCGTCTACTTCGGAAGCATGGCTTTTCCGTATGCAATAGCCGTGATTCTTGCCCTGGCGGCGCGTGTCTTGCTTACCGGAGCGCTGCATGAGGACGGCTTGGCCGACTTCTTCGACGGTTTCGGCGGTGGCGGAGGAGACCGCCGCCGTACGCTCGACATCATGAAAGACTCGCGCATCGGCACTTACGGCGTAATCGGACTGGGGCTGTACGGCCTGCTGCTGTTCTTTGCATTGTCGTCGATGCCGGCCTGGCTTGCGGCGTTGGCCGTGATGGCAGGCGACCCGTTCTGCAAGATGGTGTCGTCACAGGTGGTGTCGATGATGCCTTACGCAAGGACGGAAGACGAGGCGAAGTCGGGCGTTGTGTACCGTAAAATCACGTTGAAGGCCGGCATCCTGCTCTTCATTCAGGGCATGTTGCCGCTCGCCTTGCTGCTTTACGTTACGGGCGGACTGCTCCGATGGGACGTGCTCATCTTCGCCCCGTGCCTCGTGATGTACTTCATGTACCTTTACATATGGCATAGGCTGCGCGGATATACGGGCGACTGTTGCGGCGCGATGTTCCTGTTGACCGAGCTTTCGTTCTATCTGTGCATGTCATACCTGTATTTCAACAATAACGCATTATGGAGATTGTTTTAGTAAGGCATACCAGCGTGGGTGTGCCCAAGGGCACTTGTTATGGCTGGAGCGACGTGCCTGTGGCGGAAACGTTTGAGGCCGAGGCCGCGGAAACAAAGAAAAACCTGGGTGACGCACCGTTTGACGCTGTGTTTTCGTCGCCACTTACAAGGGCGAGGAAGCTCGCGGCTTACTGCGGATGGCCGTCGCCCGTGGTAGATGACCGCCTCAAGGAGATGAACATGGGCGACTGGGAGATGAAGCCTTTTGACGAGATTGAGGATGAGAACTTGCAGCGTTGGTATGACGACTACATGCATCTGGCAGCCACGGGAGGCGAGAGTTTCCCGGATTTGTTCGCCCGTGTGTCGTCGTTTCTTGACGAGCTGAAGGCCAGGCCATACCGCCGCGTGGCCGTGTTCGCCCATGGCGGCGTGCTGATATGTGCCGGAATTTACGGCGGATTGTTTCCCAAGGAAGACTGCTTCAAGCATCTTGTGCCTTACGGGGGAACGGAAAGGATTGTAATCTAATTAAGAATTAAGAGTTAAGAATTAAGAAAAATACCTTTGAAAACTGCCAGCAAGGCATATTTTCTTAATTCTTAATTCTTAACTCTTAATTAAAAAAACTTCCAGTTTTTATGACCGACAATGAACTTTTGGCTTTCTCTGAAAGCCGCCAACGCCGTGCGTGGGACATCATGCGGCGGTTGAGGCTTATGGAGATATGGGCTGATGCCGGGGCTGAAGCCAATGTGGTAGGCTCGTTGGCGATGGGGCTTATGATGACGCACCGCGACATCGACATTCACGTCTACTCCTCGCCGCTGACCGTAGAGTGCAGTTTTGCTGCCATGGCGAGGCTCGCCGAGGATGCGGCGGTGAAGAAGATGGAGTGCCGCAACCTGCTCGATACCGACGAGGCGTGCATCGAGTGGCACGCATGGTATGACGACGGGCAGGACGGCGAATGGCAGATTGACATCATACACATACTCAAGGGCTCGCGTTACGACGGCTATTTCGAACGCATGGCGGAGCGCGTCAAGGCCGCGCTGACCGCAGACACGCGCCTTGCGATACTCCGCCTGAAGGCCGAAACGCCTGAGAGCTATCACGTTATGGGCGTTGAGTATTATCAGGCCGTGCTGCGCGACGATGTCAGGACTACGGCCGACTTCAATCGTTGGCGCACGGAGCATCCTGTCACGGGTGTGCTTGAATGGATGCCGTGACGGCTGTTTTATTGACTTAGTGTAACCAAGCGGACAATAGAGTGATGAGAATAGACCACATTGCCATGTATGTAAAAGACCTTGAAGGGGTCAAGGCGTTTTTCGTAAAATACTTCGGGGCGAAGGCAAACGACATGTATCATAACCCGAGAACAGGCTTGCGCACGTATTTCCTGTCGTTCGGCGACGGCGCAAGGCTTGAGGTCATGGCGCGTCCTGACACCGTTGAGCGTTCTCAAAGCGCGCTGCTTACAGGATATATACATGTTTCTTTCAGCGTGGGAAGCCGTGAGGCGGTAGACAGTCTGACCGCGACGCTGCGGCAAGACGGTTACAACGTGATGGACGGGCCGCGCGTTACAGGCGACGGATATTATGAAAGCTGTGTGTCAGGCCCTGAAGGCTGCCTTGTGGAAATAACCGAGTGACATGCCGCCATACGGTATTTCATGGGTAGGGTGGTGGTGCGCGGTTTTGCAAAAGGCCGTCTTTCGGCTTGCGAAAGGGCACCTTTGAGATGATGAAAGGCCGTCTTTGGCATTGTAAAAGACGGCCTTTTGCAAGACAGCTTGTAACGTGTTGATTGTCAAAGAGTTATGTAATACAAAATAAAACGCCTCCGCCAGTACTGCTGACGGGGGCGTTTGGTATGGTCTTAAGCCTGTGTTTATACTGTAACTATTGCTTCTCGATGATGTCGCGTCCGGCCTTTATGGCCTCCATGTTAAGCGGAATGAGGCCATGGTGACGCTCGGGCAGGGTCTTGTAGAGTGCTTTCTCCACGCCGCCGTCGCTTACAACGGGGCACACGTTGAGCAGCCCGCCGAGCACAATCATGTTGAACACCTTGGAGTTTTTCAGCTCTGCAGCCTTGTCCATGGCATCTATGCGGTACACGGTGATGTCCTTTCTCGTAGGCGGATTTATTATTCCGTAGCCGTCATAGATGAGAATGCCGCCCTCTTTTACCTTCGGCTCGAATTTGTCAAGCGACGGTTGGTTGAGCACTATGGCTATGTCGTACTTGCTTAGGATGGGCGACGATATGCGCTCGTCGCTCACGATGACAGTCACGTTGGCCGTTCCGCCGCGCTGCTCGGGGCCATAGGCCGGCATCCATGTGACTTCCTTGCCTTCCATGAGTCCCGAGTAAGCAAGGATTTTGCCCATCGAGAGCACGCCTTGGCCGCCGAAGCCTGCTATTATTATCTCTGTTTTCATAGTCGTTTCGTTTTTAATGGGAGAACCGGGAGATGTGGGAGAACAGGGATTTATTGGTCGTTCATTCCATTATTCCGCACACGTCCCTTTAATTTTTAATTGTTAATTTTTAATTATTCATTCCCCCGTAGTGTCCTTCAGGTCGCCTTTGGGATAGAATTTGAACATGTTTTCCTGCATCCATTGGTTTGCCTTTACGGGTGACAGCTTCCATCCGCTGTTGCATGTACTCACTATCTCGACCAGGCTTGAGCCTTTGCCTGCCATGGAGGCCTCGAAAGCTTTGCGCAAGGCTTTCTTGGCCGAGCGTATTGCGGCTACGGTCTCCACGCTTTGGCGTGTCACATAGCATGTGCCTTCAAGCATTGCCGCCATCTCGGTAATCTTCAGCGGATAGCCGTGCAGGTGCGGCTCGCGGCCGTAAGGGCATGTGGACGTTTTCTGCCCGATGAGCGTCGTCGGAGCCATCTGTCCTCCGGTCATGCCGTAAATGGCGTTGTTTATGAATATTATGACGATGTTCTCGCCGCGGTTCAAGGCGTGTATGGTCTCGCAAGTGCCGATGCATGCCAGGTCGCCGTCGCCTTGGTAGGTGAACACCAGGCGGTCAGGCCAGCAGCGCTTGATGGCCGTTGCCACTGCAGGTGCGCGTCCGTGGGCGGCTTCCTGCCAGTCGATGTCAAGATAGCGGTAAGCGAACACGGCGCATCCCACAGGCGAAACGCCCACGGTCTTGTCTTCCATGCCCATTTCTTCGATGACTTCCGCCACAAGTTTGTGTACCACACCGTGCGAGCATCCAGGGCAGTAGTGCATCTGGACGTCGTTCATTAGTTCCGGTTTCTTGTAGACCAAGTTCTCCGGAGATATTATTTCTGTGTTCATTTTATAGACAATTTAAGTGCGGATTAAAACTTTTCCTTCAACGCCTTTACTATCTCGTCAGGCTCGGGCACGATGCCTCCCAGTCGGCCGAAGTGCTCTACGGGCACCTGTCCGTTTACGGCCAGTCGGATGTCCTCTACCATCTGTCCTGCGTTTATTTCTACAGATAGCACTCCCTTTTTGCCTTCGGCCATGGCTGCAATCTCTTTCGAGGGGAACGGCCACAGTGTGATGGGGCGCAACATGCCTACCTTTATTCCTTCCTTGCGCGCCATCTCGATGGCTTTCTCTGATATGCGGGCCGCGCTTCCGAAGGCTACTATCAGGTATTCGGCATCCTCGCAGTGTTTTGTCTCATACCTTACCTCGTTCTCTTGGATGGTCTTGTATTTCTCTTGCAGGTGCAGGTTGCGCTTCTCCATCTCCTCCGGCTGCAGCTCGAGGGACGTGAGAATGTTGGGCTTGCGGTCTTTTGTGCGTCCGAATGTGGCCCAGGGGCACTCCTTCTTGATTTCTTCCTCGGTACGGCGAGGCTTGTAAGGAGGCAGCACTACGCGCTCCATCATCTGTCCTATAACGCCGTCGCTGAGCAGCATGGCCGGTGTGCGGTATTTGAATGCAAGTTCAAAGGCCAAGTCCATGAAGTCGGCCATCTCCTGTACTGAGGCCGGTGCCAGCACGATTACGTAATAGTCGCCGTTGCCGCCGCCGCGTGTGGCCTGGAAATAGTCGCTCTGCGAAGGCTGGATTGTGCCCAAACCGGGGCCTCCGCGTTGGATGTTTACTATTACACCGGGCAATTCTGCGCCGGCCATGTATGATATGCCTTCCTGCATCAGGGCTACTCCGGGGCTTGAAGATGAGGTGAACACTCTCTTGCCTGCACCAGCTCCGCCGTATACCATGTTGATTGACGCCACTTCGCTCTCGGCCTGCAGCACAACCATTCCGGTGGTTTCCCACGGCTTCAGTTCGGCAAGTGTCTCGATGATTTCGCTCTGCGGCGTGATGGGATATCCGAAAAACGCGTCGGCTCCGCAACGTATTGCGGCATGAGCTATCGCTTCGTTTCCCTTCAATAAAGTCACTTCTTGTTCTGCCATAACTCTTAGTCCTCCATTCGTTTTTTATAAACAGTGATACATCCGTCAGGACACACGATGGCGCACGAGGCGCATCCGATGCAGTCTTCCGGTTTGACGGCTTCCACATAGGGGTAGCCGTGAACGTTAACTTTCTTTGCCAGTGTGATAACTGCTTTCGGGCAAGCCTCCACGCACAAGGCGCATCCCTTGCAACGGTCGGTGTTTACCACAATGGCTCCTCTGATTTTACCCATAGTTCTTATGTTTTAGGTTAACAGGACGGCCGCCGGCTATGTGCCGAGAGCCGCCCTCTTCTAAATGTTTCTAAGGATTGTACATGTCTTTGCAGTAATAAGCAAGGATGTCGTCAAGCATCTTCTTTGCTTCCACCGCCGGACTGTCAGGGTCAAGTTCGATAGCCTTGATGTAATGGTTGAGCGCTTCCTGCCAGTTGCCTTGCTTACGGAAGCAGTTGCCTTGTTGGTAATATTCTTCCGCGGTCATTATTTATAGTATTCTTTTTTGCCTGCAGCCAGCGTGTTCTTCATCAGCGAGCAGATTGTCATCGGCCCTACGCCGCCCGGTACCGGGGTTATGAATGAGCACTTGGGGGCGACCTCGTCAAACTTCACGTCGCCGTTCAGGCGGAATCCGCTCTTCTTTGTTGCGTCGGGAACACGCGTCGTGCCGACATCGATTACCACCGCTCCGTCTTTCACCATGTCGGCCGTTACGAAGTCTGGCCGGCCAATTGCGGCTATGATTATGTCTGCTTCGCGGCATTCCTGCTTAAGGGTTGCCGAGTGGCTGTGGCACACTGTGACGGTGGAATCACCGTATTGCTTCTGCATCATGAGCTGCGCCATGGGCTTGCCCACGATGTTGCTGCGGCCGAGTATTACGCATTTCTTGCCCGATGTCTCAATGCCGTAGCGGCGGAGAAGGGTGAGTATTCCGAGCGGAGTGGCCGAAATGAAGCACGGCAGGCCGATGGCCATGCGGCCTACGTTGACCGGATGGAAGCCGTCGACATCCTTACGGTAGTCTATGCCCATTATTATTTTCTGCTCGTCGATGTGCTTTGGCAGGGGCAGCTGTACAATGTATCCGTCAACGTCGGGGTCGTCGTTAAGTTCTTTTACCTTTGCGAGGAGCTCGTCTTCAGTGACATCGTCCTCGAAACGGATTAGAGTGCTCTTGAAGCCGCAAGTCTCGCAGGCTATGACCTTGTTCTTAACGTAAGTCTCGCTGCCTCCGTCGTGTCCAACGAGAATGGCTGCCAAGTGGGGGCGTTTGCCTCCGGCTTCAACTATTTGTTTTACTTCTTCGGCTATTTCCGCCTTTATTTGTGCGGCCGTAGCTTTGCCGTCTATCAGTTCATAATTCATAATTCACAATTCATAATTAAGCTTTCGTCGGATTGTTGTCCCTTAATTCAAAATTCATAATAAATGTATGTGTCACCAGGCAGGTCATTCCAAGCTTCCTCCCTTGGGGAGGGTTGGGGTGGGTGTTACATCCTTCTCATGCCCTTCATAGCACCCATCATCTGGCTCATCTTCGACCCTGTGACCATCTTCATCATCTTGCGGGTCTGGTCAAACTGCTTGAGCAGGCGGTTTACATCCTGTATGTTGGTGCCAGAACCCTTGGCGATGCGCATCTTGCGGCTCGTGTTGAGTATCTCGGGGTTGGTGCGTTCCTTGGGTGTCATGCTCAAGATGATGGCTTCGATGCCCTTGAAGGCGTTGTCGTCTATGTCGATGTCCTTGATGGCTTTGCCCACGCCGGGTATCATCGAGGCAAGATCCTTGATGTTCCCCATCTTCTTTATCTGCTGGATTTGATTCAGGAAGTCGTTGAAGTCGAACTTGTTTTTCTGTATCTTCTTCTGAAGCCGGCGCGCCTCTTCCTCGTCAAACTGCTCTTGTGCGCGTTCTACGAGGCTTACGATGTCGCCCATGCCAAGTATTCGGTCGGCCATGCGCGAGGGATGGAACACGTCGATGGCTTCCATTTTCTCGCCGGTTCCGATGAACTTGATGGGCTTCGTCACCACGGTGCGTATGCTTATGGCCGCACCGCCGCGAGTGTCGCCGTCGAGCTTGGTGAGCACAACGCCGTCGAAGTCCAGGCGGTCGTTGAATTCCTTGGCCGTGTTGACGGCGTCCTGTCCGGTCATGGAGTCTACGACGAACAGTGTCTCGTCGGGATTGACGGCGTTTTTCAGCGTCTCAATCTCGTTCATCATCTCTTCGTCCACAGCCAGTCGGCCGGCAGTGTCTATTATCACCACGTCATGGCCCTTGGCTTTCGCTTCCTTTATGGCGTGCTGGGCTATGGCCACAACGTTCTTGCTTTCAGGCTCGGAGTATACGGGTATGCCTATCTGTGAGGCGACAACCTTGAGCTGCTCTATGGCGGCGGGGCGGTAAACGTCGCACGCCACGAGCATCGGGTTCTTCCTTTGCTTGGTCTTGAGCATGTTTGCCAGCTTGCCGCTGAATGTTGTCTTGCCCGAGCCTTGCAGGCCGGACATGAGTATGATGGCCGGCTTGCCGTCGAGCTTCAGCCCAACGCTTTCGCCTCCCATCAGCGTGGCCAGCTCGTCGTGCACGAGCTTCACCATCATCTGTCCCGGCTTCACAGCCGTGAGCACGTTCATTCCTAAGGCTTTTTGCTTGACCGTGTCGGTAAACGTCTTTGCCACCTTGTAGTTCACGTCTGCGTCGAGCAGCGCGCGCCTTACGTCTTTCAAGGTCTCGGCCACGTTTATTTCGGTAATTTTCCCTTCACCCTTTAGTATTTTAAAAGAGCGTTCAAGCCTGTCGCTAAGATTTTCAAACATATATAAATAGGTATGTTAAACAAAATGTAAGCAGACCGTGTGTAAATCGGCGTTTACCTGTTCTCTGCCTGCCTTATTATCTCTGCAAATATAGTCAATATATGACAAAAAAGGCGTGAACGTTCTTCGTATTTAAAATATTTTAAAAGAAGTTTTCCGAAAAATGCGCACACCGCGCCCATGTGTGCATTTTTGCCATTCTCTATATCTGTTTATACGCATGGCGTTAACTGCCACTTGATATTTTACGGTTTGTTAACCAATGCTTTCCTGGCAATGTTAACGCATGGATTTTGTGGCGGACTGTGTCCGTGAAAAGTCGGAAGCGGACTTGAAATATGCAAATCTGAGGTTGTTGACAAGTGCTTGATGGTCAGCGATTTATGGTTGCAACCATTTGTGAAGGCTGTTGAAAGTGGTGAAAAAGACGGCTTTCGGGCATGTAAAAGGCCATGTTTTAGCCTTGTAAAGACGGCCTTTGGCACTGACGAAGGCCGTCTTCGTGGGTCGTGAAGACGGTTCCCGGTGTGAATAGCGGTGGTGAACTGTGTGGCGGACGGCCGTTCGCATTGGGATGTGTTAACGCCGTTAACATTACGTTTCTATTTCATGCGTTGTGAAAGTGTTAACCGGACGTGCCGGCATTGTTAACGAAACGTAACAGGCATGATGTTTGTTGTGCAATGATATGTGCACAGCCGGTCGCCCGGTGCATGGCATGTGTAATAGCGTGCATGTGACAGTATTAATGAAAAACAGATAAAAAACAATGCAAAAAGCTATTGTTTAAGCGTAAAAATCCTTATCTTTGCAGGCAAAACAACCTTATATCAAATTGTAACCATGTTCAGTAAAGATACTTACATACGCCGCCGCGCCGAGCTGAAAAGGCTCGTGGGGGGCGGTGTCATCCTGTTGTTCGGCAACAACGACTCGCCGGCCAACTATCCGGCCAACGCCTATTCGCCGTTCAGGCAGGACTCGTCGTTCCTGTATTACTTCGGGCTGAACCGCGACGGGCTTGTTGGCGTGATCGACGTTGACGCTGACCGGGAGACACTCGTCGGAGACGACATCGACATAGAAGACATAGTGTGGTGCGGCGCGGTGGACAGCGTGGCCGACATGGCCGCAAGCACGGGCGTGGCCAATTCCGCCCCGATGAAGCAGTTGCAGGTAATCTGCAACGAGGCGTTGAGGCAGCAAAGGCAGATACACTTCCTTCCGCCATACAGGCATGACACGAAGCTGCAGATCTTCGACCTGCTTGGCATACACCCCAGCCAGCAGAAGGAGTCGGCCTCGATGCCGCTGATAAGCGCGGTTGTGAAGATGCGTTCAACGAAAGAGCCGCAGGAAATAGCCGAGATAGAGGCCGCGTGCTCGATAGGATACAAGATGCACACCACGGCGATGCGCCTTACCAGGCCCGGAGTGACCGAGAAATACATCGGAGGACAGGTGGACGGCACGGCCAACTCATACGGCGCGATGGTGAGCTTCGCCACCATCTTCACCCAGCACGGCGAGATAATGCACGGCAACCCGTCGTGGAACGAGCTTGAGAGCGGCCGGCTGGTGCTCTGCGACGCCGGTGCCGAGAACCGCAACAACTACTGCTCGGACAACACGCGCACGTATCCGGTCAACGGAAAGTTCACGCAGAAACAGCTTGAAATATACTCCATAGTGGAAGCCTGCCATGACTATGCGCTCGAAGTTGCACGTCCCGGCGTAAGATGGATGGACGTGCACCTTGGCGTATGCCGCCTGATGGCCGACAGGCTGAAGGCTCAGGGGCTGATGAAGGGCGACACCGACGAGGCCGTGGCCGCCGGCGCGCACGCCCTCTTCCTGCCACACGGACTGGGACACATGATGGGCATGGACGTGCACGACATGGAAGGCCTGGGCCAGGTCTACGTGGGCTTCGACGAAGAGACGCGCCCGTCCACGCAGTTCGGCACCAACGCCCTGCGCATGGGCCGCCGCCTGGAGGAAGGATTCGTCGTGACAGACGAGCCCGGAATATATTTCATACCGGCTCTTATCGACGAGTGGAAGGCCAAGGGACTGCACACGGACTTCATAAACTACGCCGCGCTCGATGCCTACCGCGACTTCGGCGGCATACGCATAGAGGACGACGTGCTCATAACGGCCACGGGATGCCGCTTCCTCGGCGAGCAGCGCATACCTTACCATCCGCAGGACGTGGAAGACTTCATGGCAAACAATTAACCAAATAAATTAAATAGAGACGAAATGAAAAAGTTACTCACAATGTGCCTCTTGGCCTGCTTTGTGACAGGAGCCGGCGCACAAGACAAGAAAGACACCAAAAAGAAGGATGTCCCCGTGTTCACCACGGTGAAGGAGAACCCCATCACGAGCATCAAGGACCAGAACCGCAGCGGTACTTGCTGGGCTTACTCTACGCTTAGCTTCCTGGAGAGCGAAATCCTGAAGGCCACCGGCAAGACTTACAACCTCTGCGAGATGTTCATCGCAAACAAGGATTACATGGACCGCGCCATCGTCAAGGTGAGGATGCACGGCGACAGCCAGTTCTCGCAGGGCGGAAGCTTCGAGGACGTTGTCACCATAATGCAGAACTACGGCATCTGCCCTGAAGAGGCCATGCCCGCTCCCGGCACGCTTACGGGCGACTCCCTCGCCAACTTCGGCGAATTCTTCACCGTCATGGAGCCGTATGTCGACGCCATCGCAAAGACAAAGGCCAGCAAGATATCAAAGCAGTGGCGCCTCGGCCTGCAAGGTATTCTTGACGCATACCTGGGCAAGTGTCCCGAGAAGTTCGTGTATGAAGGAAAGGAATACACTCCGAAGACCTTTGCACAGAGCCTCGGCATCAATCTTGACGACTACGTCTCGATAACAAGCTACACACACCATCCGTTCTACACACAGTTCGCCCTCGAGATACAGGACAACTGGCGCTGGGCGTTGTCTTACAACGTGCCCATGGAGGAGCTGATGGCCATCATTGACAACGCCGTCAACGAGGGTTACACCGTTGCTTGGGGCGGCGACGTTACCGAAGACGGTTTCACGCGTACAGGCCTCGGTCTGGCTTACGACGTGAAGAAAGCACGCAGCATGGCTGGCACCGACGCCGACCGCTGGTTCAACCTTTCAGCCACAGAGAAGCGCAGCAAGCTCGACTCGCTCGGCGTTGACGCTCCCGAGATTGTTCCTACCCAGCAGATGAGGCAGGACGCATTCGACAGCTGGGAGACCACTGACGACCATGGAATGCACCTCTACGGCATAGCAAAAGACAAGAACGGCCGCGAATACTACATGGTAAAGAACTCATGGGGCAACCACGGAGACTACAAGGGCATCTGGTACATGTCAAAGAACTACGTGGCTTACAAGACCATGAACATCATGGTAAACAAGAATGCCATACCAAAGGACATCCGCAAGAAGCTTGGCATCTGATATTTGTCTATAATAAATTAATGTGTTGGAGGCGTCTGTAGCCGACTGGTTCGCGTTGCGGCCATGGGGCGGATGCCTCCAACTCTTTTGCTCGCGTACAATAGGTTGAGTGCCGTGCAAACCTATTTTCTGAACTTTTCCATGGGAAAACGCCGTTTTCTTGTTTTTTATTTGTAACTTTACACGCCCTTAGCCATAAGGTGAACCGTGCGCGTCCCGTTGGCGGATGGTGCGGATGTGGCTTTTATGCGGTCGGCCATTCATGCCGGCACATATGGAAAGGAAAAAATAAAAAACGATATAATGCATTTCAAATGGAATTACGAGGAACCGACATCAGAACAAACGCAGGCGGCTGAAGAACTTGGAACAAAGCTTGGAATCAGCTCGATACTCGCCGGAATACTTATCCGGAGGGGCATTACGACCGAATCTGCCGCCAAACGCTTCTTCCGTCCGCAGTTGAACGACCTTATAAACCCATTCTTGATGAAAGACATGGACGTGGCCGTTGACAGGCTCAACGACGCAATGGGCCGGAAAGAGCGTATCATGGTGTACGGCGATTATGACGTGGACGGGTGCACTGCAGTGGCGCTTGTCTATAAGTTTTTGCAGCAATTCTATTCCAACATCGATTATTATATTCCCGACCGTTACGATGAAGGATACGGAGTGAGCTTCAAAGGCATAGAATATGCAAGGCAGACAGGAGTCAAGCTTGTCATCATTCTTGATTGCGGGATCAAGGCTATTGAGGAAGTTGCCTATGCCAAGACTCTTGGCATTGACTTCATTATCTGCGACCATCACGTGCCAGACGAAATAATGCCTGACGCGGTGGCTGTCCTTAACCCTAAACGTGAGGATGACGCCTATCCTTTCAAGCATCTTTGCGGATGTGGAGTGGGCTTCAAGTTCATGCAGGCGTTCGCGAAGAACAATGGCATACCGTTCTCAAGGCTGATTCCATTGCTCGATTTCTGCGCCGTAAGCATAGCCGCCGACATAGTGCCTGTTGTCGAGGAAAACCGTATCTTGGCTTATCACGGCCTCAAACAGCTTAACCAGAATCCAAGCATCGGACTGAAAGCTATTATCGACATATGCGGACTTAGCGGGCGCACGTTGTCGATGAGCGACATAGTTTTCAAGATAGGACCGCGCATAAACGCGTCTGGCAGGATGGAAAACGGACGCGAAAGCGTGGACTTGCTTGTCGAGAAAGACTTTAGCCATGCGTTGGAAGCGGCGAAACACATCAATGAATACAATGAGCAACGCAAGGACATAGACAAGCAGATGACCGATGAGGCCAACCAGATCATATCAAGGATTGAGAGCCAGAAGCGCCATTCAAGCATCGTCTTGTATGACGAGAATTGGAAGAAGGGTGTCATCGGTATTGTTGCTTCACGTCTTACCGAGATTTATTTCAGGCCGACCATCGTGCTGACACGTGACAATGAGCTTGCCACCGGGTCGGCACGCAGCGTAACGGGCTTTGACGTTTATTCGGCGATAAAGAGCTGCAGGGACATGCTCGTCAACTTCGGTGGACATACGTATGCCGCCGGACTGACGTTGAAATGGAGCGATGTGCCTGAGTTCAGGCGGCGTTTCCAGAAATATGTCGACGAGCATATACAGCCGGAACAGACCGAGGCGGCGCTCAACATCGATGCCGTGATAGACTTTAAGGACATAACCCGCAAGCTGCATGCCGACATAAGGAAGTTCGGTCCGTTCGGTCCGATGAACCAGAAGCCGCTGTTTTGCACCACTGATGTTTATGACTTTGGTACCAGCAAGGTTGTCGGCAGGGAGCAAGAGCATATCAAGCTTGAACTTGTGGACTCTAAGTCCAACAATGTGATGAATGGCATAGCTTTCGGCCAGAGTGGCTCTGCACGTTATATAAAATCCAAGCGGAGCTTCGACATAGCATATACCATAGAAGACAATGTGTTCAAGCACAACGGCATTCAGCTACAGATAGAGGACATAAGACCGTCGGAGGAGTAATTAAGGATTAAGAGTTAAGAATTAAGAAGAAATGTCTTGTCTGCCGACAATGGTATTTTTCTTAATTCTTAACTCTTAATTTTTCATTCAATAAGCTTATGGACAAGTATCAGCAGATACTCCGTGAATATTGGGGATATGACGATTTCCGTGGCATTCAGCGTGAAATAATCGACAGCATCTGTTCGGGACGCGACACTCTTGGGCTGATGCCTACGGGTGGGGGAAAGTCGTTGACGTTCCAGGTCCCGGCTTTGTCGACGAGTGGTGTATGCCTTGTCATAACGCCTCTTATCGCTTTGATGAAAGACCAGGTGGAACATCTTCGCAAGATAGGGATTAAGGCAGCGGCTGTCTATTCCGGGATGATGCACGCCGACGTGATCGCAACGCTTGAGAACGCCATTTTCGGTGGAGTAAAGATATTGTATGTTTCGCCTGAGAGATTGTCATCAGAGCTTTTCCTAAAGAAATTCAGCCACATGAAAGTGAGCTTTGTCACTGTGGACGAGGCTCACTGCATCAGCCAATGGGGGTATGACTTCCGTCCGTCATATCTCAGAATCAGCGATATACGCCGTATAAAGCCGGACGTTCCGATACTCGCCCTCACGGCGACGGCCACGCCCCGTGTAGTCGATGACATTCAGAAACAGCTTGGTTTCAAGGAAAAGAATGTGTATCGCATGAGCTTTGAGCGCAAGAACCTTGCCTACATCGTGAGGAAAACCAGCGACAAGATTAATGAAACGATGCGTCTTTTAGACCGTGTGGAAGGCCCGGCGATAATATATGCACGCAGCCGTAAACGCACAAGGGAGCTGGCCAAGATTTTAAAGAGTAACGGTGTCAGTGCGACTTATTACAACGCGGGGCTTGAAGACGCGGTAAGGGATGCAAGGCAGAAGCTCTGGCAGGCAGACAAGGTCAGGGTGATGGTGGCTACAAACGCTTTCGGCATGGGCATTGACAAGCCCGATGTCAGGCTGGTTGTCCATATTGACAGTCCTGACTCGATAGAGTCTTACTTCCAGGAGGCCGGCCGTGCCGGGCGTGACGGGGAGCAGTCGTATGCCGTACTGCTTTATGACGGCCACGACGGAGCGAAACTGAAGCGCCGTGTAAGCGACACTTTTCCCGACAAGGACTTCATACGCACGGTCTATGAGCATCTTGCTTACTTTTATCAGATAGGCATGGGCAGCGGAGGCGGATGCCGTTTTCGAGTTTAACATCGACAAGTTCTGCGAGTATTTCAAGCATTTCCCCGTACAGGTGAATTCTGCTTTGACAATTCTTTCGAGGGCAGGATATTTGGATTACGAGGACGAGCGTGAGAACATGGCGCAGCTTAGGATTCTGCTCGGGCGAGATGATTTGTATCGTCTTGACAGCCTTACTGAACGTGAAAACGATGTTATTACCGCTCTTTTGCGCAATTATGGCGGCCTGTTCACCGATTACTGTTATATTGACGAAAGCCTTATAGCCATGCAGACGGGGTTGCAGCGCGAGGAAATATACGCCATGTTGAAAGACCTGAGCCAGCGGCGCATACTGCATTTCATTCCCCGTAAGAAGATTCCCCACATACGCTATGCGCAACGGCGTGAAGAGATGGAGCGCCTGGTTTTTCCCAAGGAGGTGTATGATGACCGCAAGAAGGAATATGAGGAGCGTATAAATGCCATGATAAAGTATGCCGAGAACGATGACATTTGCCGTAGCCGCCAGCTGCTAAGATATTTCGGCGAGGAAAGATCCGTGGATTGCGGCCAGTGCGACGTGTGCCGCTCTCATCAGGGGAAGGCCGTTGGCAAAGATGAGTTCGAGGCTGCCTGTGATGAGATAAAGAGGGTTTTGGCCGACGGAAAGCGGCATGGCGTGGTAGAGTTTGCCGGTTGCAAGATAGACAAGGACTTGTGCAAGGAGGCTTTGGAGTATCTTGTCGCTGAGGAGAAGGTGCGTTGCATGGACGGCATGTTTTTTCTTTGACAGCCTTTCTTGCAGACTATGATTAAGCAAAAGTCCGCCTTCACATCGTGAGGCGGACTTTTCATTAGTTTGTGTTTCTGCCGGACCGGGCGTGTCAGTCCTGCTCGGCGGTGACTTGCTTAATGTATTCGTCTGTCGGGATGTACTTGGGCGACGGGCCGTACTTGTTTGCTTCAGGCTTGCCGTCACGCACGCAGAACACGAAGATGGTTATGTTCATGATGAACGAAACCAGTCCTGTCAAGGCGAAAACGGGGCTGCTTAACACTTTTGTTGCTTCTTCAATGTCGGGGTTTACCGACGACATTATCTCGTAATATCCGCTTCCTGCAATGTAGAGGTTGGCGAACACGCCTATCAGTATGGCAGCCGTTACCCACCAGCCGCTGTGTCCGCGGTCGTGCAGGCGGCGCACGGTGACGGCCCATAGCGAGAGTTGAAGCACGAGGCTGATGATTCCCAACACCAATGGGAAGCCGCTCAGTGTCAATCCGGCAATGATTGCTACGACGGCATATGCCACCCAATACCACCACAGTTCGCTGCGGCGTGCGCGCCCGTTGAAGTTTGTAAGGTTGGCAAGAACTGTTTTTACCGACTCGCCGAAGCCCATCGAGGGCAGTTTTTTAATTCCTTCCATGATACGATGTGTTTTTATTGGTTAATGTTGTTCTGTTTCTTTACCGTTTCATCCTTTTACCGTTTTACTTTTTTACCTTTCATTTCAGCAGGTCAGGGCGCAGGCGTTTGGTGCGTTCGTAGCTCTGTTCTATTTCCCAGTCCTTTATCTTAGCCTCGTTTCCGCTCAGCAGTATGTCGGGCACGCGCCAACCCTTGTAGTCGGCGGGGCGCGTATAAATGGGAGCGGAGAGCATGTCGTCCTGGAAGCAGTCAGACAGTGCGCTCTGGTCGTCGCTTATTACGCCCGGCACGAGCCTCACAATGGCGTCGGCCATTACCGCGGCGGCCAGTTCGCCACCCGTCAGGACGTAGTCGCCAATGCTTATCTCGCGTGTTATTAGATGGTCGCGCACGCGCTGGTCGATGCCCTTGTAGTGGCCGCAGAGTATGATTATGTTGCCCATGAGCGAGAGGTCGTTGGCCATGTGCTGGTCAAACTGTTCGCCGTCGGGCGACGTGTATATTACCTCGTCATACTCTCTTTCGGCCTTCAGCGCGCTTATGGCGCGGTCAATCGGCTCGCACTGCATCACCATCCCGGCGAAGCCGCCGTAAGGATAGTCGTCAACGCGCCGCCACTTGTCAGTGGAGTAGTCGCGCAGGTTGTGCAGGTGGATTTCCGCAAGGCCCTTCTTCTGGGCGCGCGCAAGTATTGATTCGTGCACGAAGCCCTCCAGCATTTCGGGCAATACGGTGATGATGTCTATTCGCATGGTTGAAATATTGACACCCACCTAAGCCTTTCCAAAGGGAGGAAATTCATATATGTCTGTTGAAATAGGCAAAGCATTCAAAGCTCACTCACTTTGGGAGGGCAGGGGTAGGTGTTTGGTTTCTATAACTCCTTCTTCAGATTTTCGGCCATGTCGGCATACTCCTCGTCTGAGAGGTACATCTCCTGCGGATTCATGCGGAACACTCCGCCGAAGTCCGGGCCGCCCGCGTACTTTGGCACAAGGTGGAAGTGCAGGTGGGACAGCGTGTCGGAGTAAGCTCCGTAGTTTATCTTGTCAGGGTTGAACACCTTTTGCATTGCACGCGTGGTGCGTGCCACGTCGGCCATGAAGGCGTTTCGCTGGTCGTCTGAAAGCAGGTTCAGGTCGTCCACATGGCCGTCGTATGCCACGAGGCAGCGGCCTCTGTAAGTTTGCTCCTTGAATATGAACAGGCGTGAAACGCTAAGTTTTGCCACTTCAATCATAAGGTTGTGCTGTGTCTCGTTGTTCTGGCAATAGAGACAGTCTTTAGGATCGCTTTTCATGTTTTGGGTTTGTTTTGTTGTTTTGCGGTGACGCCTGCGCCTACGGCCGGCGCGGTCAACCTATCTGCAAAGGTAGTATAAAGTTGTTAAAATGGCAAGAAAACGGGAGTGTTTTTTACGAATTTGCATGCCGGCAGGCTTGTTGGTAACAGTTTGCGGGCATGTTTCTTCGCGCCGTTTCCGCCATGTTTTGCCGCCGTTGTTGCCGCGCCGTGTAACTTGTTGATTTTCAACGTGTTGCAAAAGGCCGTCTTTTACACGCTGAAAGACGGCCTTTTGCAACGCGATTCATGGCCTTTTGGAAGGCGATTTGCCGCCAACCGCGTCACGAACCGGTGAGTCTGGTTCTGGCGCGATAAATATTTTTTCCAAACAAGCACGTTATACGACACATTAAGCACGCTTGAAAGCAGGATAAGCACTCTGCCGGTAATCTGAATTTGCTTTTCTCGCATGTTTTTGATAATTTTGAAGCAAAAATCGTAAAAGGTACAGCCCTCTTTTACCGGCTGCAGGATTGAACGATGGAAAAACATAAATAAAGCAATCTGTTATGGAACAAAACAAGACTTGGGTACCCGGCATGGATGACAACCCGTATTCAAGGAATTCTGCCCCAAAATCCAATACCGGCGGAGCCACAGTGGTGCCAGGCATGCAGAAAGTGGCCGCCGGCGCATCAATAGGCAACCGTGACGACATACGGCGCAATGATCCGGTAGTAGGTTTTTTATACTCAATCTCGCGTCAAGGCATAGGCGAGTATTGGCCGGTGTACATCGGACAAAACAAAATAGGCCGTGACGAGGACAACGACATATGCCTGCATGAAGGCACTGTGTCCGCGCATCACGCCGTTCTCAACGTAAAGATCATGAAAACCACGGGCAAGGTGGTTGCGTCGATATGCGACATCGGTTCAAAGTGCGGCATATTCCTGAACGACGAGGAACTGGGCTACGAGCAGGCCACATGCAAGAATGACGACGTGCTGACAATAGGCGACAATTATAAGTTGCTGCTCATAATAGTCGACGCCAAAGCCCACGGCCTGACTGTTGCCGACGGCTTCGAGGCAACAGACGATGACGACACGTTCCAGTATGACGCCAGAGGCGACGGAGGCTCCACTAATCCGTATGACCACAACGCGCGGCCCATGGACGGAACCGACGCGATAGACGGTTCGCCTGGCCCGAAGCCGGGGCGTACCCGCTTCGTGACGCAATGACACAGCCGCGACACCTCCATACAAGTAAACAAAAACAAAAGGAAACATGGCAATAGTAAAGATACAGGGGAAGGCTGAGAAAGCACAACATGTATATTACATGGTCGACACGGCGGCGGCACCGCTTGGTGTCGGCGGCATGGGGCAGGTGTTCAAGGGCAAACGCATAGAAGAGACCACGGGCATGGAAACAGACGTGGCCGTGAAATTCCTTTTTGACGACCTCAACGAGGCAGCGATAGAGAGAGCACGCCGCGAGGCGTCTGTACAGATAGAAAGCGAGAATCTTGTCAAAATGTATGGTTTCATACAGATAGACGAGAAAAGTCCGTCGGGCATACATCCTCGCTATCATGTCGTAAGCGAGCTTCTGCACGGAGTAATGCTGCTCGACCTGCTCAACGGCAAACTTACAGACAGCGATGGGAAAGAAGTGGAATTCGCCAGGAAACTGTACGAACAATATAATACCGACAGGTACGCCTTCGCGATATTCATCGTGAAGAACATTCTGTCGGGCATAATGGCACTGCACGACAAGGGCTTCATCCACCGGGACATAGACCCCAGCAACGTGATGGTAACCTCAGACGGCAAGGTGAAGATAATAGACTTCGGCATAGCCAAGCAGATTGACTCGCTGTCAGCCGACCGGCATCTTACCTCCACAGGCCAGTTCATGGGCAAGGCGGCATACGCCGCACCGGAACTTGTCAGGGGTGACGTGCCCCACCAGAATGCAACTACCGACATTTACGCGATCGGCATAGTGATGTTTGAGCTGATTACGGGAAAGCTGCCTTTCGACGGCCCAATGGACGAGGTGCTCGGAATGCAACTGCACGAAAAGCTGCCTGTAAGCATAATCCCGGTCAAGGCGGCACGCAATGTCATAGCCAAGGCCACGGAGAAGAAGCAGGCAAACAGATACCAGTCGGCGGCGGAATTCCGTGTCGCGGTTGAGCAACTTGCAAGAAATCCGAAAACGAATCCCGGAATATTTGCCATTGAGGAAAAGCCTGATTCATGGCTTACAAAAGTCATACACGACAAGAAGGCGATGCTCTCGGCCGCAGCTGTGGCGATATTGGCTGTAGCCATAGGCATAGCCGTCCTGCCAAACGAAGAAGGGGAAGCAGACCGTACAGCCATGCAGCAGACAGCCAAAGCCGCAAGCATGAAAGAAGTCATCGTGGACGACTCTGAGCCGTACATGCGTGTGGACAGCGCGCAAGGCACTGTCTATAAAAGCATAGGATACCTTACCGAACAGGCATTGTCTACAATGTCAGACTCGGCCAATGTCACCAAGGCGATGGCAATGCTTGACAAGGTGATCGCAACGGGTAAAAAATCGTCGGCAAAAGCCGCGTATGTCAAAGGCATAATGTTCCTGAAAAACGGCAATGTCCCCGCAAGCCTGCAGGAAAAGAGAAGCATAGCCCAATCTGTCATAACGGCTGACGACAGCATGGCGCACACGTGTTACCTAAAATCAGCAAGCCTTGATTCAACATTCTATCCCGCACTGTTCGAGCTAGGCACAGACTACCACAACGGGCCGTTGCGCGGAATAAGCGACGTAAACGACGAAATGTCTAAGATTTATTTTGAAAAAGCCCTCAGGTATGCGCGCCAGTCAGGAGACGATACATACATACAGCGCTGCAATAAGGCATTCGGCTTTTTCGACTAACATGTTCCAAATATGCCGCAAAATAAGGACATAATCCAAAAAGGCGACATTATCTATCTCAGGTCAGGGAAAGACTGGTTCGCCTACAACCATACACTTAGACCCATAGGCAGCGGTGCCATGGGCATAGTGTACCGCGGATGGAGGATAAGAGACAACCTTCCGGTCGCGGTGAAGCAAGTAGTGCCGCGTTACGCCGAAATGCCAGGCATACGCAAACGGGCACGGCTCGAAGCGTCAATGCTGTTCGGCCATCCCAACTTGGTTGAAATGCTCGGTTTTTGTGAATATTCACATGACCGTGGTCCTATTTATGTGATAAGCGTATTCGTCAAGGGAATCACGCTTGACACCCATATATCCATGCACAGAATGCGCGAAAAGCCTGATGCGGAAAAGCGCATTTGCGAGACTTTCTTCCCTGTGCTTGACGCCCTGGACTACCTGCACTCGAAAAACATAATACACATGGACGTAAAGCCGTCAAACATTATGCTTGAGAACGGCTACAACATCAGGCTAATGGATTTGGGCATTGCCAATGTGGACGATGTGATAGAAATGACATCTCCGGGTGTTTTCGGCACGCCGATGTATGCCGCGCCTGAGCAATTTTTCGTGTCGGGAGAGAATAGGCTTGAGGTAGACAAAACAACAGATCTCTACGAGCTGGGAGTGACGTTATATGAGATGCTTACAGGAACAAATCCTTACAGCGCGTCGACGATGGATCAGATAATAATCAAGCACCGTACAGAAGTTCTGCCAGATGCGAAAGGCGTGTCGAAAAGAGTTCTTGAAGTGCTGCGTAAAGCTACATGTAAGGAAAAGGCAGGCAGATACCAGTCTGCATTCGAATTCAAGCAAGCATTGCAGCAAGCGTTACAATCCAAGCCTTCCATCATTGAAAAGATTATTGAAAAACTGTTCGGATAGAAAATGCAAATAAAAATATGGTACAAATAAACACGAACACGAACTTCAATGGATACATAGACTCACGTATCGGCGGACGGAGAGAGAATCAGGATTCGTGCGGATATGCCGACACGCCTCTTGGCCTGTTGGTCGTAGTGTGCGACGGCATGGGGGGAGGACCTGGAGGGAAAAGAGCCTCGTCCGTTGCTGTTGACACAATCATAAACTTCGTAAAGTCGTGCAGCACCGACATTTCAAGAACCGGCGCTCTATCTGAAGCCATAAGTTACGCTAACAACAGAATATTAAACATAATAAAGGAAAAGCCGTCACTCAAAGGGATGGGGACTACTGTCACGGCACTTCTGATAAATGATTTTTCTGCAATCGTGGCACATGTTGGCGACAGCCGGGTGTATCAATTCAGGAATAAAGCAAAGAAATTCCGTACTTTCGACCATTCTATGGTGTTCGAACTTGTAAAGAAACACGAAATAACTGAAGAGACTGCACGAATCTCAGAAAACTCGAATGTCATTACACGCGCCTTGGGGCACGGTAATGACATACATGCGGACATGGCCGAACTGTCATACGAGAAAGGCGACAGGTTCATGTTATGTACGGACGGGATATGGGGTGCCATGCCTGAAAAGGAACTTATTAAAATTGCCGCAGGAACAAGCAACATGCGTGGCGCGATGGAAAGCCTTTTCATAAAAGTCGACGAAATAGGACACGCTAACGGAGGATTTCATGACAACTTCTCCGCTGCAATGATAGAAACAAAGAACAATTCCAAACTTAAAGAATCCATGTCTACAAGAGCAAAAAAATTATTTATATGGCTTATTTGCTTGTTAGGAGCAAGTATCACTGCCAATATCATATTGTTATCAAATAAAGGAGAAGCGGCTCAGCCTGGTTCAAACGGCATACGGGTAGACTCGGTAATGAATGTCTATAAAGACTCGGTGAAGACACTTAATGACAAAATGAACAGCCTCGAACGCGATACGGCACGACTCAACGGCATTATTAAAGGAACTGAAAATGGCATGAAACACAAAGCCGAGGTTGAAAAGGAACGTGTAGAGAGTCAGGCCTCGGCAAAAAAGTCGGCTGTGTTAAAAAAACTTGACGATATCCTTGAACAACTGACGCAACTGAAAAAGGAGAAGCCAGGCAGGCAGACAGCCATCCTGAATGAAATCACTAAAGACGTGGAAGCCTTGGAAGACGAACTGAGGCTGTATGGATGTGACACAAATTACGCCAACAAATGTATCGAGACTTTCAAACGGAAAAGAACTGAAGAACTTTATGGCAAGATTGTCGGAGAAATCAACATATTAAAGAAAAAAGTAGAAAACAACAACTAATTCGCATGAAAGTTTTATCAATAGGACGTAGCGACAGCTGCAACATCGTAATACATGACCCTGAAATGCTTGTAAGTCGCAAGCATGCCTTGCTGAAATTATACTATACTGGCAAGATGGAAATAGTTGACATGAGTACAAACGGTACTTTTGTCAACGGCATCGCCATACAAAAGAACAAACCTTGCGTGGTGACGCGCAAAGACGTGGTGACATTTGCACGGGTGAAACAGTTGGACTGGGCTTTAGTGCCAAACTATCGACGTGCAACCATGGCGTTGTCGGCCGCATTGACTGCACTGATAATACTGCTGATAGCCATTGCATTGTGGCCGTCAGGCGATAAGCCGTCATTCATTGATGGCTCTTCCTCTATGCCTGTAATGAAGGCTGACAGTTCCAACAGCAAAAACAAGGATGCCGGTAACAACGGCAGCAACGACAGTCTTACATTTGAAGACATACGAAACGCTTTCCGACAGCCTGAAAAGAAAAAAGCTGCATCAAGCCCCGGCAAAGAAAAAGGCATGGCTGACGCAGACTCATCCAATACACAGAAGGAAGAGGACGGCAAAGAACAAGCTGAAGGTAAAAGCAAAGGAAGCGACAGTATGAAAGCGAAAGACGATGCCATTTATTAAATGTAATTTTAAAAAGTAAAGATATGAAACTCGTTAAAATCGGACGTGACAACCAATGCAATCTTATTCTGAGAAGCATGAAAGTCAGCGCGCTCCACGCTGAAATGACTTTGATGGATAACGGCGAAATCTATTTGGAAGACAAAAGCAGTACAAACGGAACTTTCGTAGGCGGCATCCGCATTGAGCCTAATGTTGAAACAAAGATAACATTCGGCGATAAAGTAGTGTTTGGCGACACTGCTTTGGACTGGACCTGCATTACGGACATGAAAAAGGAGAATTCAAAATACAAAAAGATATACAACATAGGGAAGAACTTCAATAACGACATCCGCCTGACCGGACATTTCTGCAGCCGTTTCCACGCGATGTTGCGCATAACCGGTAACAACCATGCCATGCTGGTAGACACGGGCAGCAAAAACGGCACAAAGGTGAACGGCGTGCCGTTAAAGCCTGGAGTTGAGAAGAGAATTAAAAGAGGTGACAACGTGATTTGCGGCGACGAAGACATAAGCGAACAGATACGTGAACTAATCCCCATCCCAAGTTGGCCAAAGATTCTTGCCGCTGCGGCATGCGTGGCCATACTCATTTTGGGAGGGTGGTATGCTTATGGCAAATTCGCGCAGAACAGCGACTACGACAGGGAGCTGGCAAGCGCAATAGAGAAACAAGGCCCGGCTGTGCTTCGTCCGGCGACAGTATATGTGCGTGCATGTTACCACTATGAAGTGAAAATAGAGGATTGTCCAATCTCTACCGATGTATGGGACGGCGTGTTTAAATTTAACGACCCGGCAATGGCTGTTCCTTACCAGGCCACTGCGTTCTTTGTTGACAGGGAAGGACGCATGGTGACCAATCGTCACGTGGCAGTGCCATGGAACGAGGAATACAGAAACGCCCCAAGACCCTGATTTCAGCAAAGACCTGCAGCAGAATGTTGAAAGGGTTTTGAATAAGATATTGTATTTCACTGAAGGGTATGCGTTATACCTGAGCTCCGGCGGCAAGAACGGGCTGTCCAAGGAATTCATAGCCCAAGCGGGTTTCGGCGGATATATAGCCTATATTGACTTCATTGTAAACGATGCCGTAAAGAAGGCCACGTCGCGGAATGACAACGTGCTTGACATCTTGGCAAGCAACATACGCACGTTGAAGGCGTCGAAACTTACCATAAACGGCAAGATGGATTACATCACCGTGGGGTATGCCGGAAGGAACTATACGCATACGGACGAGTTTGAGCGTTGTGACGTTCTCATAGAATCGGGAACTCCAGATCAAGACATCGCCATTTTGCAGCTGAACAGGAAAAAAACGCCGGAGGACATAAAATTCATTTATGACATCAACTATTTCAATACAAAGAAATTGGTGCCGCTTGAAGACAAGCTATATGTGATAGGCTATCCATTGGGACTGAATTGGGGGCTTGACGACAAGCTGAAGTCCCTGGAGCCGAGCATCAGGGAAACAAAATGCTCAAAGGAGCCCAGCCGCTATACATTTGATTTCCAGGACAGCTCGCAGGGTGGAGCCAGCGGGTCTCCGGTATTCGACGAAAAGGGGCGTGTGGTCGGCGTTCTGTCTTCGGGAGCCATGGTAGGCCCGACTCAGGCCATTCAGGCAAAATACATCAAGGAACTTTATGAGAAAGTAAAATGAATATACGCAACGTCTTACTGAACACAGCGGCATTGTTTGTCTTCCCGTGTCTCATGTGCGCGGAAAGCGCGAAATGGGCCATCAAGCCCCGATATTCATACATAGCGGACTTCGGAGAAGATTTCTTCAAAGTAAAGCTTGGGGGCAAAACAGGAATATTGGACAAACAAGGCAATGTGATAGTACCTGTATCGGCGGATTCAATAACGAATCCAAGTGAAGGGTATTCACTTGTGCTGAATCTTGAAAACGAGAAGCTGCGACTTTCGGCTGTCCTTGGTCCTGACGGGTCGTTGAAACAGATGAAGGATGAGTTCTATATCGGTGATTTTCCGTTTTTCTCGGAAAACAAGCTTCCTGTCCTCAACAAAAAGGGCAAATACGGATATATTGACCCTACAGGCCGTCTCGTAATAAAATGCAACTACGGGTCGGCGCATCCGTTTTCTGAAGGATATGCAGTGGTAAGCAAGAAGAAAGGCATTTTTGACAATGCCACGAAGGCCATTGCCGACCTGTTGGGAACGAAGAAGAAGGAAAAGGTTTTCTATATAAACAACCTTGGCATACCTCTTAACCTGCAGTCAGACATAGGCACTGTGTATTTCGCCTCATCGTTCCGCAACGGCAAAGCCCTTGTTATGAATAAGGATGACAAGCGTTGCATGATAGACACTTCGGGTCGGCTTATAGGCTATTATACTTCAAGAGACGAACCGAGGTTTGATGAAAAATTCGCTTTGACGGACGGCTATGACGCAAGCCAGGGCAAGGATGCCTCGCCTTCAATGGGCAACGGCCCTACGCCGTATGTGGAAAAAGGTGTTTACGGATATAGTTATAGAGGTGATGTGGTGCTTCCTGCCCAGTTCGTTTATGCAGAACCTTTCCATGAAGGGTATGCCATAGCCAAGACCACTGCCGGTGTCGGTGTGCTGAAACTTATAACCGGTAAATTCCACTGCGTGCGCAATGACGGAACAGAGAAGGCGGATGACCCCTCGATGGTGTCGGTAAATTATGTGGTTGATGTGCCAGACGAATTGAAAAGCGGAGTGTTCGATATGGTATGCAAGGGCAGCAACGGTATAGAATACAAAGTACAGGGGACGAACAAAGATGGGTATTTCCATTTCCCGTTCATCCTGCCTGAAGGGAGGAACATTTGCGAGCTGTCGGAAAAGTCCCAGGAAGGACTGGTGTTGTGGCGTACACCCAAGTTGATTGGCAACGAACTGAAAGTTGACGTGTCGGCGGGTGCAACCACTGCAAACAAGACAGCCCGCATCACCGTCTACCTGACGAACAGCGGCAATGAGACACTGTCATGCAAAATGAAGATAGCCGGGGAGGGCATCACGGCTAAAGAATCGGTGGTAGTGCTGTCACCGGGAGTCACTAAGACCGTCACAACTACCGCTACGGGAATAACTGTCGCGTCGACGCGCAATGTGACTATCACCATAGGCGATGAGTCGACCACGCGTACCGTTGACGTGAAAGCCTACAAAAAGAAGAAAAGCACCAAAAAGTCTGTAAGGAAAAAGAAGAAACAACTTAAGGGAGAATTTGCATGAAAACCGTATTCGTTAACGTAAGATTTTTGTTTTGCACGTTGCTGCTTGTTGCCGCAAGCAACTCCGGTGCTGTTGTTACAGACGTGTTCACGTTGAAAAACGGCACAATACTGGAAGGCTACATACAAGAACAGGCTCCGGGCGGCGATTACATAATCTGCGCAAGCCGTTCTATAACGGCGGTTCCCGCATCGGCTGTCGTCTCGTCAAGAGTCAACACCATACCATACGACAAATTGTCTGAAGACTGGAAAGCCTGGGTTGAGGAACATCCGGACAAGGCATCCGCATATGGAGGCGGAAGAGGATTGCCGCTTGTCACTCTTGAGATAGAGGCGGAAGCCGGACGTAACGTCGAGGGCAGTGACAGCGTGGCTGTCACTGCACAACTGGCGGCAGACAGCATTGCAGAGGTAAAGACGGTTAAGGACGTGCTGCTGCTGGAGGAGGGGGAAAACATAAGATACCTTGACATGAAAAAAGCGGTGGTCACCGTGTTACGCGACGATGTAACCGGGATAAGGCCTGTGCCTGCCGGGGAAGACGATCTGTCTGGTTTCAGCGACGAGCTGGAGCTTAACTCCGGCGCTGTAATTCAAGGCCGCCTTGTCGAGACGATACCTGGAGTGTCGATGAAGATAAAGACGGAAAATGGAATCGTTAAGTCGTACAAGATGGATGAAGTCTCAGCACGCCGCAGAATGAAAATCAATGCCGGACAGACGCATGTAGAGCAGTCGCCTGTGCTGGAGAAGGCTTATTTGAAAGACGGCAAGGTCGTTGAAGGAGTGATGATCGAACAACGATACGGCAACGGGAAACAATCGAGCAGCATACTGCTTGTCAACGCAAAGAACAGAAAAGTAAAGCTCTACAACAGCAACATAAGCCGCATGTGCAGGCTTCCAAATCCATATTACAGGCCTGTGGTAAGGAAGAAACTTGAGAAAGGCGTAGTCTATGCAAACGATAAAAAGCTTGTGCCGACAGCTCTTGACGGATATGGCAGCCGCATAATACTGCCTCAGTCGTCTGTCAACACCGTAACCATAGGCGGTGAAAAAGGATTGCTGAAGATTGAGACTGCGGATGACGGCACGGGTAACAGGATATGCCTGTTGCCTCTTGCCAAGAAAGACATTGACGGGTATTTCGTGATTGAAAGCAAACGCATCATAGACATTGCTGTTCCTCTCAATGAAAAAAACATCACTGACGGCGCGGTGGTGCTTACATACATAGTTCAACCGGGAATCTACGCCGTCTACATGCCGGAGGCCGATTTTGCCTATGTATGCAATGTGGAAGTGGGTGATTAGCGCCAATTTCCACACTCGTCTGCTGCAATTTGTCTTCATGCATTTGGCAAAATTGCAATGTGATACATAATATATTGAAAACCAACACTTTACGATATGTTCTGCAAAAGGCCGTCTTTTACACGCTGAAAGACGGCCTTTTGCAACGCGATTCATGGCCTTTTGCGGGATGAAAGACGGCAAATGAAAATAAAACCTCATTTCATTCGCTTTTATTTTGCATTTAGCCCGACTTGCATTATCTTTGTAACTGACAACAGGTGCGGCGCAGTCCGCATGCTGACCTTTTGACATCGAGATACGGGAAAAACATTTTAAACGTAATGAAATACGTAGCTTTACCTGATGAAAAGACACGTAAGGTCTCGTTTTACCTGGCAATGGAAGAATACGTGGCGCGCCGCATGCCGGCCGGCGACTATCTGTTTTATTGGCAGGTGGGGCCTTCTGTGGTGTTCGGGCGCAACCAGGTGATTGCCAACGAGGTTGACGTGGCTTATTGCAAGGGCAATGGCATAGGCATGTTCCGACGCAAGAGCGGCGGAGGCTGCGTGTATGCCGACATGGGCAACGTGATGTTTTCGTTCGTGACTGACAGCGACAACGTCGGCCTTACGTTCAACCGTTACATCAATATGATGGTGCTCATGCTGAGAAAGATGGGCGTAAAGGCTTCGGCAACGGGGCGCAACGACATTGTGGTGGACGGCCGCAAGGTGTCGGGCAACGCCTTTTACCACTTGCCCGGGCGTAGCATCGTGCACGGCACGATGCTTTACGACATCGACATGGAGAACATGTCGCGCGCCATAACGCCGCCGGGCGACAAGCTCGAGAGCAAGGGCGTGGACAGTGTGCGTCAGCGTGTGGCCTTGCTGAAGGACTATGTCGGCATGGACGTTGACGCGTTCAAGGAGTGCGTAAGGCGCGGGCTGTGTGACGGCCGTCATGTCCTTACGCCCGAAGACGTTGCCCGCATAGAGGCGATAGGGCGTGAAGTGTATCTCTCGCCGGCTTTCGTCCAAGGCAAAGATCCTTGCCACACCGTTGTGCGCAGGCGTAGGATTGACGGGGTGGGCAGCGTTGAGGCCAGCATCGAGGTGAAGGGAGGCGTGGTAAGAAGCGCCAACCTGTCAGGCGATTTCTTCGCCAAGCGCGACGTTGAGGCCATGATGGGCCGTCTTTGCGGAGTAAGGCTGTGCCGCGAGTCTGTGTCGGCCGCGCTTCCGGAAAGGACAGACGAAGTCATAATGAACCTCGGCCGAGACGACCTTGCGAGCCTGATTGCAGAAGGTTGAAGTGGGAAAAGCGGAGCGGAAGACGGAAAGTCTGAAGACAAAAGCCTATGGATTTTTCACTCTTCACTTTTCATTCTTAACTTAAATAAATAATGTATGGAAAACAAAAGAACATGCCTTTATGACAAGCATGTGGCCTTGGGCGCGCTGATGCAGCCCTTTGCCGGATATGACATGCCTATACAGTATTCTTCGATTATCGACGAGCACAACGCCGTGCGCGCCGCCTGTGGAGTCTTCGATGTGTCCCACATGGGCGAAGCCGTTGTCACAGGCAATGACGCCGGGAGTTACGTAAACCACATTTTCACCAACGATGTCGACAAGATCGGCGCAGGCCAGGTGCTTTACGGCATGATGCTTTATCCAGACGGAGGCACGGTTGACGACCTGCTGGTGTACAAGATGGCCGAAGACAAGTATTTCCTGGTAATCAATGCGGCTAATACCGACAAGGATCTGGCGTGGATGCGTTCCAACGCCGGCGGCTTCAGTGTCGACATCGAGGACGCTTCGCCGCGTTACGGCCAGATAGCCGTGCAGGGTCCCTGTGCCGAGGCTGTGATGGAAGAGGTGCTTGGCATAACGTGCGGCGAGCTTGTTTTCTATACGTTCAAGACAGTTGTGGCCGCCGGTGGTGAGGAAATCATCGTCAGCCGGACAGGCTATACTGGCGAAGACGGCTTCGAGATATATGCCGGCGAAGATCTGATAAGGGCGTATTGGGACATGCTCGTAGGGAGCGGCCGGTGCAAGCCGTGCGGTCTGGGATGCCGCGACACGCTGCGTTTCGAGGTAGGTCTGCCGCTATACGGCAACGAGCTGAGTGCCGAGATCAGTCCCGTCATGGCCGGCTTGGGCATGTTCTGCAAGCTGGACAAGGCGGAGTTCATAGGCAAGGATGCCATTGTGGAGCAGAAAACAAATGGAGTCAGCCGCAAGGTGGTGGGCATAGAGCTTGCCGGACATGCCGTTCCGCGTCACGGCTACGCCGTGTTGGGCGGCGGTGTGGAGGTGGGTGTCGTTACCACAGGTTACCAGTCGATATCCACGGGGAAGAGCGTCTGCATGGCGTTGGTGGACGTAGCCTATGCCAAGCTTGGCACTCCGCTCGATGTCAGGATACGTAAAAAGACGTTTCCAGGCACCGTCGTGAAGAAGATTTTATGAAAAACATTATAAGAAATAAGCAGTTGACAATTAAAAACAATAAGCATTATGGCAAAAGTAATAGAAGGGCTCTATTATTCGGAGTCGCATGAGTATGTAAAGGTTGAAGGTGAGTATGGTTACATCGGCATAACCGATTATGCCCAGAACGCTCTTGGCAACGTGGTTTACGTGGACATGCCCGACGTTGACGACGAGATAGAGGCCGGCGGGGAATTCGGCGCTGTGGAAAGCGTCAAGGCCGCGAGCGACCTCAACGCCCCTGTGAGCGGCAAGGTGGTTGAAGTGAACGGCAAGCTGGAGGACACTCCCGAGCTGATCAACCAGGACGCATACGGGAACTGGATAATAAAGGTTGAGCTGGCAGACGCTTCCGAGCTTGAAAGTCTTATGGACGCGAAAGCTTATGAAGAGTTCTGCAACAAGTGACTTTACCTAAGAAACCATTTAACCTTATAACCGTGAAATCTGAAATGGCATTCAAATATTTTCCCCATACGGGGCAAGACATCGACGAGATGCTTGCACGTATTGGCGTGAAGACGCTCGACGACCTCTATGCGGATGTGCCCTCGCAGGTGCGTCTGCATGGAGACTATGACCTGCCAAAGGCCATGAGCGAGGTTGAAGTGAGGCGTTATTTTGATGATTTGTGCCGAAACGACAGGCAACTGACATGCTTTGCCGGGGCGGGAGTCTACGACCATTACACTCCTTCGCTGATACCTTACATCGTGGAGCGTTCCGAGTTCCTGACGAGTTACACCCCGTATCAGGCCGAGATATCTCAAGGCACGCTGCAATACATCTTCGAGTACCAGACCATGATGGCGCGTCTTACAGGCATGGACATATCCAACGCTTCAATGTATGACGGCACAACGGCCACTGCCGAGGCCGTGATGATGGCCAAAGCTGTGGCCAAGAAGGCTGATACTGTGCTCGTTTCTGACACCGTTGACCCGAAAACCATAGCCGTTATAAAGACTTATGCCCACTTCCACGGTGTTTGCATAGAGACCGTAAGGCAGGATGACGGCGCGACGGACATGGCCGAACTTAAGCGCAGGCTTGGCGAAGGTGGCGTTGCCGGAGTAGTGGTGCAGCAGCCAAACCGTTACGGCGTGATTGAGGATTATGGCGGATTGGCTGACGTTTGCCATGAAAACAAGGCGTTACTGATAATGAACTGTGTCGCCGCAGACCTCGCGCTGTTGAAGACTCCTGGTGAGTGGGGGGCTGACATCGCCGTGGGCGACGGCCAGTCGTTGGGCATCCCGATGTCGTTCGGCGGTCCTTCGCTCGGCTACATGTGCTGCACGGAGAAGCTGATGCGCAAGATGCCTGGGCGTATTGTCGGCCAGACGGTTGACACTGATGGCAAACGGGCGTTTGTTTTGACGCTTCAGGCACGCGAACAGCACATCCGCAGGCAGAAGGCAACGTCAAACATCTGTTCCAACGAAAGCCTGATGGCCCTTTATGTCACCATTTACATGGCAGTAATGGGCAAGCAGGGTCTGAAGGAGGCGGCACGTTTGTCATATTCCGGGGCGCACTATCTATGTGACGAATTGGTCAAGACCGGGCATTTCCGACTGTCTTTTGACCGTCCGTTCTTCAACGAGTTCTGCATGAAATACGATGGTGACGTTGACGCTTTGCGGCAAAAATTGGAGGCTGAGGGCTTTCTCGGAGGTGTCAAGACGTCACCGGATGAGATAATGTTTGCCGTTACCGAGAAGCGCACAAAGGATGAAGTAGACCGCCTTGTGGAGCTGTGCAAGTGAGGAATCATAAGGAAACAAACCCTTAATCGTAAGAAAATGAACAACAAACTATATGGCAAACTGATATTCGAGCTGTCTCATGATGGGCGCATGGCTTGCTCTTTGCCTGAAAACACATATGGAAATTACGAGTTGCCGGAGGCCATGAGGCGCTCGGAAGATGCCGGACTGCCCGAGTGTGACGAGCTTACCGTTGTGCGTCATTATACCAATATGAGCGGAAACAACTTCGGAGTGGACAACGGTTTCTATCCATTGGGCAGCTGTACCATGAAATACAATCCTTACATCAATGAGGAAATGGCAGCCCGCAAGGAGTTCTCGGCCGCTCATCCGATGCAGCCTGTCGGCACGTGCCAGGGCACACTGGCCGTTTATTACAACCTGCAAAAGTCTTTGTCGGCCATCGCTGGCCTGGCGGAATTCACCCTGAATCCCTTTGCAGGGGCGCATGGCGAGCTTACGGGGCTGATGATTATCCGTGCTTATCATGAAAGCCGGGGCGACGTGAAGAGGACAAAGGTGATAGTGCCCGACTCGGCCCACGGAACCAATCCGGCTTCGGCGGCAGTCTGTGGACTTGAAGTGGTCGAGGTGAAAAGCACGGCTGACGGTACGGTGGACATTGAACATCTGCACGAACTGCTTGATGACACGGTGGCCGCGATGATGATGACCAATCCCAACACGCTCGGCCTGTTCGAGCCGGGCATACCGGAGATTGCTGAAATGGTGCACAACTGTGGCGCGTTGATGTATTATGACGGAGCAAACCTCAACCCGATGCTTGGTGTCTGCCGCCCGGGCGACATGGGGTTCGACGTGATGCACATCAATCTTCATAAGACTTTCTCCACTCCTCACGGCGGAGGCGGACCGGGAAGCGGCCCTGTCGGCGTGAGAAGCGGGCTGGAGCAGTTCTTGCCGAAGCCGCGTGTGGTCAAGAATGGTGACAAGTATGAGATAGAGACCTGCGGCGAAGGAGACATCAGCGTGGGTGCATTCCTTGGCAACTTCTGCGTGGACGTGAAGGCGTATGCCTACATACTTACACTCGGAAGGGAGAACATCAGACTTGTGGGGCCGCTCGCCACGCTCAACGCCAACTACATAAAGGAGTGCCTGAAGGACGTGTATGAACTGCCCATAAAGGGCTTGTGCAAGCATGAGTTCGTGTTCGACGGCCTGCGCGACAAGTCTATCGGCGTGACCACCATGGACGTGGCGAAGCGCCTTCTGGACTTCGGCTATCATGCACCGACGATATATTTCCCATTGCTTTTCCATGAGGCGATGATGATTGAGCCGACCGAGAACGAGAGCAAGGAGACTATTGACGGCTTTATCGGCGTGATGCGTGAGATTGCAAGGGAAGCAAAGGACGAGCCTGACACGGTGAAAGGCGCGCCGCACAATGCTCCGATAGGCCGTGTGGACGATGTCTTGGCGGCAAAGCATCCGGTTTTGAAATACACATAAGCCGTAAAGCAATGAAAACAGACTTGTTAATATTGGGATCTGGTCCAGGCGGATACCACACTGCGGCATACGCCGCGCGCAACGGACTGACTGTAACCATAGTGGAAAAGGCTGATGTCGGCGGCACATGCCTCAACCAGGGATGCATCCCTACGAAAGCCCTTTGCCATGACGCAGAAGCTATTGAAGCCGCCAGGAGGGTGTGCGGTGACGACGTGCAGGTTGACTTCGCAAAAATATACGAGCGCAAATGCGCCGTTGTCGACAAGCTCCGCGAAGACGTGGAGACGCTCATGTCGCAACCGGGCATAACCCTTGTGCGTGGTAGTGGTGTACGGGCAATAAAACTGTTCTGGTAGGCGGCGATGAATATACGGCCGACAATTTGATAATAGCCACAGGGTCGCGACCGAGGGCTCTTTCTGTTGATGGTACGGAACTTCCCGGTGTGCTGGACTCAACCGGATTGCTTGCCCTCGACACCCTTCCCGGCAGTCTTTGCATCATCGGCGCAGGCGTGATAGGCCTTGAGTTCGCATCCGTTTTCAGGAGTTTCGGGTGCGAAGTGACCGTCGTTGAATACATGAAAGAGTGTCTTCCTCCTTACGACTCTGACATATCGCGCCGTGTGCGCAAGGCCATGGAGAAGCGCGGGGTGAAGTTTGTCATGCAGGCCGGTGTTGCCGGAATTGTCCAAGCGGAAGGCAAGTTGCAGGTAAATTACGTGTGCAAGGGCAAGCCGGGTGCGGCAATCGCCGACAAGGTGCTTGTGGCAACGGGGCGTGAGGCCAACATTTCCGGCATCGGTCTGGAGACGGTTGGCGTGGTGACAGACAAGGGATGCATCGTTGTTGATGACAACATGCAGACCAATGTCAGTGGAATTTACGCCGTGGGCGATGTCAACGGCCGCTGCATGCTGGCCCATGCGGCCATAATGCAGGGCATGCGTTGTGTGAACCATATACTCGGCCGTGCCGACAATATACGTCTCGACCTGATGCCTTCGGCCGTGTTCACAAATCCGGAGGCGGCTGCAGTGGGGCTGACCGAGAGCCAATGCAAGGATGCCGGTATGGAATACGCCGTAAGGAAAACGCCTTACCGTGCCAACGGACGGGCCGTGGCTGACGAGGCTGAAGGCGGTTTGCTCAAGCTGATAACAGGGAATGACGGTTTGATTGTGGGTTGCCACGTGTGCGGCTCGCATGCGGCTGACATCGTTCAGGAGGTTACAGCCATCATGTCAATGGGCTGCACGCTTGACCGTCTGCACGACATTACCCACATTCATCCTACCATTGCCGAACTGCTTGCAGGCTGACGGCCGGTCGGCATGTCAGCGGACATCATGCAAAAGGCCGTCTTTCATGTTGCGAAAGACGGCCTTTTGGCTTCTAAAAAACGGCCTTTCGCACCGTGAAAGGCCGTCTTTTTCATGGCATGTCGTAACGTCTTGGTTTTCAAGGTGTTGCCGACAACGTTCTCAGAGTATCTTTATCGCTATTGCGGCGCATGCTTCAGCGTCGGCAAGGGCATTGTGGTGTTGAGTCAGGTCATATCCGCAAATGGCGGCAACGGTTTGCAGCTGGTGGTTGGGCAGATGCCGTCCGAATGTTTTTCGGGAAGCGCGGCATGTGCATTTGAACTTGTATCCAGGATAATCCATGCCGTATGCGCTGAACGCGGCCTTGAGACATCCCTCGTCGAAGGGGCTGTTGTGGGCTACAAGTGTCAGTCCGTTGACAAGTGGTTGCACCTCTGCCCACACTTCTGGGAATGTCCTTGCCCGCGCCGTGTCTTCGTATGTTATGCCGTGTATGCGTGTGTTGAAATGGCTGTAAGTGTTTGGTATAGGCCGTATCAGGCTGTAATACTTGTCTGCAATCTTTCCGTCGCGCACCACTACCACGCCAACGCTGCATACGCTTGACTGGCATCGGTTGGCCGTTTCAAAGTCTATGGCTGCAAAGTCTTTCATGCACATTCCTGTTTTTCTGTATGAAACGAAACGTGAAAAGCTGGAATCCGGATTTGAATCAATGGATCTTTCACTTTTCACTTTCATCTTTTAAATCAGAAATATCTCGCCGCTGCCGAAGCACTTGTGGTGCTCTTCGTCGTAAACCGTGCAGAACTGACCAGGAGCCACGCCTTGTATCAGGTCGTCAGAGTGTATGGCGAACGAGTCTTCAGAAGTACGTTCAAGTGTGGCATGGTGAAACTCCGGCGTGTGCCTTATCTTGAACGTGACGCGCACGGAGGCCTGACCCAGCCACGGGTCGCACGTAAGGAAGTTGAAGGCATGCATGTTGAAGTCCTTTTTATACGCCGTCAACGGCTCGTATCCCTTGCTTACGTAAAGGATGTTGGCATCCATGTCTTTCTTCACCGCATACCATGGGCCTCCGCCGAAGCCCAGGCCGTGGCGCTGCCCGATGGTGTGGAACCACAGCCCTTTGTGCTGTCCTATTTTGCGCCCGGTCTCCAGTTCGAGCACGTCGCCAGGTTTCTCGCCCAGGTAGCGGCGAATGTAGTCGTTGTAGTTAATCTTTCCGAGGAAGCATATTCCCTGACTGTCCTTGCGCTTCGCGTTGACCAGATGTTCGCGTTCGGCAATGGCGCGCACCTCTTCCTTCATCATTCCGCCTATCGGGAAGAGCGCTTTCTTCAGTTGCCAGTCGTGAATCTGGGCAAGGAAGTCTGTCTGGTCTTTCACAGGGTCGGGGCTTGTGGTGAGCCATTTCATGCCGTCAATGATTTCAGTCTGGGCGTAATGGCCGGTTGCAATGAGGTCGTATGAGTGGCCGGCTTTCTCGTCAAACGCGCCGAACTTTATCAGCCGGTTGCACATCACGTCGGGGTTGGGAGTCAGTCCGGCACTCACTTTGTCCATCGTGTAGCGCGTCACCTTGTCCCAGTATTCCTTATGGCAGTCAACAACGGTCAGCTTGCACCCGTACTTTGCGGCCACGGCGGTCGCCATCTCGAGGTCTTCCTCGCTCGAGCAGTCCCACTCTTCAGTCTCTTCAGGTCCTATTTTTATGTAAAAGCAGTCAGGGTGCAGACCTTGCATGGCCAGCTCATGTACCACAACGGAGCTGTCCACGCCGCCGGAGAGCAGTACGGCTATCTTCTTGTCCTTAATTAGTTCATAATCCATAATCCACAATTCAAAATTGTCTTTAGCCGGCTTTCAGTTAATACTAAGGGTTTGCGGCGTTTTTGCTTTTTGCCGTTTTACGTTTATTACCTTTCATCCTTGTTTCCCAAACGATATTTCCCGATGTCCCTCATGCCGTTAAGGAAAGCCTTTGCGTCCATTCTTTTCTTGCCGCTGAGCTGTATTTCGTCCAGTTGCAGCCAGCGGTCTGTCGTAGCGGTGAGCAGTTTCCCGTCATGCGCCATTATCGTTCCAGGTGCCTTCCCGTTGCAAGGCATTGCGGTTTCGGTGGTCTTGAATATTTTAAGGACAGATGATTTGCCGTTCTCGTCCACCATGTTTGTCCATGCGCCGGGGTAAGGTGACAGCCCCCTTATGAAGTTGCGCACCCGCCTGGCGGTGGCCTGCCAGTCTATGGCGCACGTCTCTTTGAAAATCTTTGGGGCGTTGTGCAGCTCCTGGCCGACTGCAATCATCTCGCTCTGCGGCAATGAGTCCACGTGTCCTTCGCCATCTATTATCTTGTCTATGGTATTCAGCGCGACATCAGCTCCCAGCCTCATGAGTCCGTTGTAAACGTCTTCCACGTTGTAGTCGTCCTTTATTTCAAACGGTTCTTGCATTATGATGCGCCCCGTGTCGATGTCATGGTCGAGGAAAAACGTGGTAACTCCGGTCTGTGTCTCGCCGTTGATTATTGCCCAGTTGATGGGTGCTGCGCCGCGGTATTGCGGCAGCAGGGCGGCGTGTACGTTGAAAGTGCCGAAGCGGGGCATGGCCCAAACTACTTCAGGCAGCATGCGGAAAGCCACCACAACCTGCAGGTCGGCATCGTAACTCTTCAGTTCCTCAACGAAAGCCGGGTCTTTCATCTTGACCGGTTGGAGCACTGGCAGGCCGTGTTCAACTGCATATTGTTTTACGGCCGACGGTTGCAGGGTGTCCTGGTGGCGGCCTACGGGCTTGTCGGGTTGGGTCACCACGGCCACAACGTTGTATCCGCCGTCAACCAATGCGCGCAGAGTTTCGACGGCAAACTCGGGCGTTCCCATGAAGATTATGCGTAAATCACTTTTTGTCATGTCGTTTGTTTCTTTTTGGTAAAGGAGTAAGTAGCATAGGAGTAGGTAGTTTACTCGTCACGTTTAACTTCTTATTCCACCGTCACGGACTTCGCGAGGTTTCTCGGCTGGTCTACGTTAAGGCCTTTCTCTACGGCAACGTGGTAGGCTATCAGCTGCAATGGAATGACCGAGAGCAGTGGTGCCAATGGAGCCAGGGTGGCAGGCACTTCCACAGTTGCTTCCGAAATGCTGCTTACAGCCTCGTCTCCTTCGGTGACGACGGATATTATCCGGCCGTTGCGGGCCTTCACCTCCTCGATGTTGCTGAGTATTTTCTTGTACAGCTGGTGGTGGGTGGCGACGAAAACTACGGGCATGTCCTCGTCTATCAGCGCTATGGGGCCATGTTTCATTTCGGCTGCCGGGTATCCTTCGGCGTGTATGTAGCTTATCTCTTTCAGCTTCAGCGCGCCTTCAAGAGCCACGGGATAGTTGAAGCCGCGCCCCATGTAGAGGGCGTTTTCGGCGTAGGTCAGCGCACGTGCTATTTCTTTTATCTTGCCGTCTTTAGACAATACGGCCTTTATCTTGTCGGGAATGTTGGCCAGTTCTTCTATCGTCTGCTCGTATTCTTCTGGCGAGATGGTGCCGCGTTCGCGTCCAAGTGCGAGGGCGAAGAGCGTCAACACGGTTACCTGTCCGGTGAAAGCCTTGGTTGAGGCCACGCCTATTTCAGGCCCTACGTGGATGTATATGCCCGTGTCTGAAGCCCGGGCAATGCTTGAGCCTACTACGTTCACAATGCCGAAGCACATGGCGTGGTTGTCCTTTGCCAGCTGGAAGGCCGCCAGGGTGTCTGCCGTCTCGCCGCTCTGAGATATTGCTATCACCACGTCGCCTGGCAGGATTACCGGATTGCGGTAACGGAACTCTGAGGCGTATTCCACTTCCACAGGCACTTTGGCCCACTGCTCGATGAGCTGTTTGCCGATGAGTCCGGCGTGCCACGATGTTCCGCATGCCACGATGATGAACCTCTGGGCTTTTGTCAGTTCGTCGTGATGAAGGCTGAGGGCGCTCAGCACCACCCGCTTCTCTTTCAGAAGAAGGCGTCCCCTCATGCAGTCGGCTATGCAGCGGGGCTGGTCGTATATCTCTTTCAGCATGAAATGGTCGAAGCCGCCTTTCTCTAGCGACTCAAGGTCGATGTCAACCTCCTTCACGTCATGCGTTATTTCCTTGTTGTCAAGGTTTCTTATTTCAACCTTGTGTCCCACGCGCAGAAGCGCCACTTCGTTGTCGTTGAGATAGACCATCTGCTTTGTGTATGCCACTATGGGCACCGCGTCCGACGCGATGAAGAACTCCTTGTCGTCCTCGCCTACGCCGATTACCACGGGGCTGCTCTTTCGCGCCACCACGATTTTGTCCGGACAGTCGCGGTCTACCACGGCTATGGCGTATGCGCCGACCACGCGTCGCAGAGCCATCACCACCGCGCCTTCAAGGTCTTTGCCATACTCGCGCTGCATGAACTCGATGAGTTGCACCAGCACCTCGGTGTCGGTCGAGCTTTTGAACGTGAAGCCTTTGCCCGTAAGGTATTCCTTCAGGCTGGCGTAGTTCTCGATGATGCCGTTGTGCACGAGGGCGAGCCGTCCGCTCTGCGACACGTGCGGATGAGCGTTTACAGCCGAAGGCTCGCCGTGGGTGGCCCACCGCGTGTGGGCTATGCCTATGTGCCCGGTGGTGTCGCGTTGGCTTGCGATGGCTTCAAGGTTGCTCACCTTGCCTTTCTCCTTGTAAACGTTAAGCTCGTCTTTGTCGTTGATGAGAGCCACGCCGGCCGAGTCATAGCCTCGGTATTCAAGACGTTTCAGCCCCTCAATGAGTATCGGGTAGGCCTCTCTTGGGCCTATGTATCCTACTATTCCACACATATTCCTATCTGTTTGTTGTGTAAATATGCCGCAAGTGGGGCTGGGCTGGTGTGCCTGCAATGCTCAGTGTACGGCTTATTTTCTGCAAAAATAATAATTAAAAACGAGAATATTGCGCGGCGTTGCCGCTTTTTTGCTAACTGCCTGAAAATCAATGGCTTCCTAATATGCCGTCTTTCGGCCTGCAAAAGGTGGCCTTTTAGCATGCGAAAGACGGCCTTTGGGAATGCGAAAGGCTGTCTTTCGCAAAACCGTTGGGCAAAAGCAAAGTCCGCCACGTCGGCATACGGCGTGGCGGACTTTCGTTGTTTATCTGAAAAGAGAGAGTATTTGCTTATTTGCTCAGGCTCGATATGGCCAGGACGAACAAGTCTTTTTCATAGTTGTCAAGTGTTCTGGAGCGCAGCTCCTGCAATGCTTTTATGCAGACGCTACGCTCTTCTTTATTGAGCAGTTTGCCATGCTCACGGCACAGTTCTACTATTTTGTTGGCCAATGTGGCTTTCACGACTTTTTGTCCGGATAGTTCAGGGCTGATGTACGTTGTCCTTAGGCTGGTGAAACGCTTGATGAAGTCCATGCCTGTCTCTATCTTGTTGTTTTCCGGAATGTCGCTTTCAAATTTGTATTCCTTGCCCGTTTCTGTGTCTTTTACAGTTATTGCTCCGTCTGCATTAATCGTTGTGATGCGTCTCATGCCGCTCGAGAATGGGCGGATTACGGTTACAGAATTGTCTTTTTGAGGGTCGCGGCCGTATATTTCGGTGATGGAGCCGCGCAGGCTGTCGCCGTTTGCCGTCTCGGCCCACACAATTGCGTAAGCGTAACGGCGCAGGCTGTCATTGTGGTCGCGGACAAACATGAGTCTGTAGTTCCTGTCCTTGTATGAACCAAAGCTTACGGTCTTGTCCAAGTTTTCGCCATATGCTATTTTGGAAAGCACGCTTTTGCTTATGCCCGCATCCCTTGACTGCACATTGTAAAAGCTTCGTATTTGTCTCTGTCGAACGCCGTCAGCACCTTGTCAAGCTCCTTGCGCTCTTGGGCATGTCGAATGAGTATTCATTGTAAAACGACTTGGTTTTCACCCCGTTGTTCTCGGTGTTTTCCATACTGTTGCTTGCCTTGATGTAAGGTGCCAGGTCTTTGTTGCTGGTAAAGGAGATGATGGCTCCTTTCAGGTTGATTTGCGCTTCTGTTGTGGCCGGCATGGCGGCTAAGAGCAGTGCCGCGGCCATGAGTTTTATTGTCTTCATATCTTTTGTTTTTAGTAATATTCATCTTCAACGTCATAGTTTTCCATTGCGGTTATGTAAAGGTCTATATCCGCTTCGATGCGGCAGTGCTCATTGTGGATACTGTCAAGCACCGCTTTCTGTTGGATTTCGACCACTTTCACCGTAGCTTCGGCTATCATTTCAGCCGCTTCGATTGCAGAGTCAGTTTGTGTTTCGGCTATGTAAGTCTTGGGAGGCAGCGGTTTGTAGCGGTCAATCCTCGGTTTGCGCCGGCGTACCTTTTTAATTGGAACAACGGTTGTAGCCGTGTCGGCGGTAAGCGTATCGGGCGTGGTTTCAGGCTTGCCGGCTTCTGGCATGTGCCGCAACGGCGTATTTTCAACTATTTCTTGTGGCTCCGTTTTAGGCAATGCCACAAGCACGAGCAGGGCTATTGCCGCGGCCGCCGCCGCGATGAGGCCGAGGATTTTACGGGGCAACTGGGAGGACTGGGAGTCTTGTGAGGGCTGGGATGTGGCTTGTTTGCCTGCAGACTCGCTAGTTAGTCTGCTCTTAAGAGGCATCCCCTCGTCAAACCATGCGAACATCTGCTTGTACGGTTGCAGGTCTTCGTCCACCTCATGGGTGCTGAAGTATTCGGCCAGGCGGTCTTCCTCTTCTATCGAGGTTTGTCCGTCCATGAAGCGTTTGATAAGTGTGCGTATGTCTGTTTCCATAATATTACCTTTCCCTTTTCCTAAATTCGTTCAACATCTTGGCTCTTGCACGTGAGAGGATGGTGGATACTGACGACCGCTTAACGCCCACGATGCGCGCTATTTCTTCGTGGCTCTTGCGCTCAATCTGCCTCAATCGGAGTATCTGGTATTCCGTTGACGGCAGCGCGGCGAGGCGTTCGGCGAGCCAGGCCATGTTCTCCTTGTCTTCCATGACGCGGTCGGGGATTGCCGTCTTGTCGTCAATGATGCTCCGGCCTGCGTCCAATGATATGGTGCGTCGCTGGCGGATGCAGTCTATGGCGCGGTTGTGCGCTATGCACGAGGCCAGCTTTTCGGCGTGTGCCGGGTCGCTGATTTCAGTGCGCAGAGTCCATAGCTTCAGCATGGTTTCCTGCGCTATGTCCTCGGCCTCGTCGCCGTTGGCGGCGAAGGCGAGTGCCGTGGCGACGGCCCTTTGCCTGATGTGGGTTGCTATATGTTCAAACTCAGCCTGTTCCATTGTTGCCTTTCTGAACAATAAACGGATAAGTGTGTGAAAACAAAACAGGCTTTAAACTTTTTTAAGATAAAAGCCTGCGCATTTTGATTTATGGATGAATTGCATTAAATTTGCATCGGAAAAAAGAAAGAAAAGCATGTTGTTTTCGCGTGAAACGTTTTTTGAGCTTGTGCGCTTCGGGGTTGTAGGCGTTGTGGCCACGGCTCTGCACTATGGCGTTTATTGGCTGCTGCATGGCGTGATGGATGTCAACGTGGCTTACACGTTGGGCTATCTTGTAAGTTTTGTGGCCAATTATCTGCTATCGGCGCGCTTCACGTTCCGTAAGAAAAAGTCGGTGAAGAACGGCTTGGGCTTCGCCAGTGCCCATCTGTTCAACTATCTTTTGCAGATAAGCCTGCTCAATTTCTTCATATGGCTGGGCGTAAGCAAGATGCTTGCGCCTGTCCCAGTGTATTGCGTAGCGATACCTACGAATTTCCTTATTGTAAGGCTTGTGTTCAGGAAACTTTAAGAATAAAGAGTTAAGGAACGTGAGTTCGGCATAAGGAATCATTTTTCCAATTATAGAATTTCTTACCGCTTTGCTTTTCTGCCGTTCAGTGCGACATCCCTGTTATGCCGAACTCACGTCAAGAAAGCATGTTTTACTGTTAAAAATGCCAACAAGACATGCTTTTTTAACTCTTTATTCTTAGCCTAAATCATCCTCTTTGCCACCAATGCTTTTTCTTTGGAACATCGTCATAAGCAGGTCTTCCCATACGTTCCATCATGATGTCGTAATACGTCTTGTGCTCTTTTATCATGCGGTAGATGGTGCCCCAGTCGGGCAGTCCGCCTATGTTGCGGTCATCGATGAACATGTCGACCTTGAGTTTGCGCGAGAAGTGGTTGTTGTTTTCTGTTCCGCGCTCTTCCGGGTAGTCACGGTTTACGGCATAGAACTCAACGCCGCGTTCCCTGCACCAGTTTACTGCATCGTCAAGCAACTTGCCTTCGCGCACGGACCAAAGTATAAGCTTGTGGCGGTCGGCTATGAGCATCTTCAGCGTATCCGTGGCAAAAGGAATCTCTTTGCCTATCTCCGGATACATGTGTTCCACTATTGTTCCGTCAAAGTCTACTGCTATTGTCATATTACTGATTGTGAGTGATGAAGTTATTTCTTGACCGAATTGTCGTTCTTGTTGCCATAATGGCTGTTGGCATAGTCGCCATAGCTGCCGTAATGTCCGTAACTGCTGCCCTTGCCGTAATGCCCGTAGCGACCGTACTTGCCGTATTTGCCATAGCCGTAATAGTAACCGTACTTCTTTTCGGACAGGTCGATGCCGTTGATAGCAATGCACATGTTGGGCAGCTTCTTCTCTTCGGCCAGGTTGTTGATAATGTCGAAGCTGGCCTTCGGAGTGTAGTCTGCGCGGCACATGTAAATACTGATGTCGGCAAGCTTGCCTATTTGCAGCGTGTCGGTCACCAAGCCTACGGGCGCGGTGTCGATAAGCACGTAGTCGTAATGCTGCTTGAGTTGTGTTATTACTTGCTCCAAAGCCGGACGCGACACCAGTTCGGCCGGGTTGGGAGGAACCGGGCCGGCCATAAGCAGGTCGAGATTCTTGTTTATTTCAGATGGCACAATCTGTTTCTCTATGTCAGTCCATTGCGGATTGTCGAGCACAAGAAGGTTTGTTATGCCTGACGTGTAGTTGTTTATCATGAACAGTTCGGCCAGTCTTGGCTTGCGGATGTCGAGTCCGATGAGTACGACCTTCTTTCCGAGCAGCGCGAAACTAACGGCAAGGTTGGCCGCGGTGAACGTCTTGCCTTCTCCTGATGTTGACGATGTGAAGAGAATGACGTTCTGGCCCGGTTTCAACATGAATTGAATGTTGGTACGCATTGAACGGAAGATTTCTTCCATCTGGTTGTTCTGATTCTCGTGTACAACGATGTCAGCCCTTGTCTTAGCCGTGTCGCTGGCAACGACAATGTCAGCAATGATGGGCAACTTCGTGAGGCTTGCCACGTCTTCATGTCCCTCAATCCTGTATCGGAAGAAGTTGATTATGTAAATGAAACCAGACGGGATGGCTATGCCGAGCACCAAGGCTATAAGCATGACAATGCTGCCCTTGGGGCTTATTTTCTTGTTGAATTGTGGTTTCTCAATAAGTTTGCCCTTGTCGGCAGTGGCGGCTAGCGAGATGGAGTTCTCTTCGCGTTTTTGCAAAAGCATGAGGTAGAGGCCTGATCTTACTTCCTGTTGTCTGCCTATTTGTGTGAGTATGCGTTCCTGCTCGGGCGCTTTTGTCACTTGCGCGTCGTAGAGGCCGAGTTGTGCGCTTATGGAGTTGCGCTGTATGATGAGGCCTTTGCGTGCTTGTTCCAAGGCTTCGTGTATGCTTGCCTGCATGTTGTCCAATTGTGAAGTAAGTTCTATCACGACTGGGCTGTGCTCAGAAGCGGTACGCAGCAGTCGGTTGCGCTCAAGCGCAATCTTGTTGTATTCATTTATCAATGACGTGGAAGCCTCGTCTTGCAGTCCGATGTTTGACGGCAATACTTGATGCTTGTTGCCCGGTCTGTTGGCGAAGTTTATCAGGCTGCTTATCAATGATATCTGTGTGTTTGCTTCATTGAGTTTCTGCTCGTATGTCGATGTGTTGGTTGACGTAGTCATGGCGTCGAGCTGCAGTTCCATCAGCCTGTTGCGTTTTTTGTAACTTTCCATGGCTCCGTCAGTGGAACTTAGTTCTGCGTCGATTTTTGCGAGCCGGTCGTTAATGAACTCTTCCGTCCTTACGGCGATTTCGTTCTTGTCTTTATTTGCTTGGCGGTTGTAGCATATTACCAGTTGGTTTAGGTAATCGATGCTTCGTGCTATGTCTTGATCATTGAATTGCAGGTTGAATACGGAAGACGTTTTAGACGTTAATTCCATGCTGAACTTCTTGACGTATTCGTGAGACGTGAGGCGTGGTGATAAAAGATGTACATATTCCGTCTCGCCGTCTTCCAAAGTGTAATTACCGTTTTTGCTGAGAGTAAGTGTGCCGACCTGTGTCCTTATGACAGCCGGCAGGTTTGATATTGTTTTCTCTATTTCATAAGGCCCGGTGAAAGTTATTTCATTTTCAGCGATATAATATGAGCCTTCTATTTTATATGAGTTGTTTTCACGCTTGATTTTCAGTTCAAGAGGTGCGTCAAGTTTTTCAAGATGCAACTGATCCATTTCCACGCTTATGGGTTGCTCCTTGTAGACGAGACGTTTCTTGACGTTCTCCTTTACATAATAGTCGGCGTAAAGCTTCAGGTCGCGTATTACCTGTTCGGCAACGGTTGTCGATGTCAGTATTTCCTGTTCGTTCTCAGTGCCGTAATTGCTGCTGATGAAACCGAAGTTTGACATGCTTTCCAACGCTTGCAGCGCCCCTCCTTTGCTCCTGTTTTCATTGTCGCCGTCTTTAATAAGGAGCTTTGCAGATGTGTTGTATATGGGAGTGGAATAACGCAAATACAAAAGTCCAATACCCATGCATATGAATATTGATAAAAGAAACCACTTCCAGTTAAGTATGAATGCGGCGTATATTGTCTGGAAATTAAACGAAGACTGTTCTTCGTTTGTTTCTTGGATCTGCTGGTCGTTCTTTAATTCGTTCATCGATTTTAATGTTTTGTCTTTGTTGATGTTCTGTGCTGAAACTTCTATTTTGTGTTAGTCAGACTTATCAGGTATCTGCCATAATCGTTTTTCAACATGGGTTGGGCAGCTTCCTTTAATTGCTCAGCGCTGATCCAACCTTGTTTGAAGGCTATCTCTTCGAGGCATGCGATCTTGAGGCCTTGCCGTTTTTCAATGACTTCAATGAATGTGGACGCTTCGCTAAGGCTGTCGTGTGTGCCGGTGTCGAGCCAGGCAAAACCACGTTGGAGCGTTTGGACTTTTAATAAATGCCTTTTCAGGTATTCTTGGTTTACTGACGTTATTTCAAGTTCTCCGCGTTTGCTCGGCTTGATGTTCTTGGATATTTCGACAACGCTGTTTGGGTAGAAATAAAGACCTACTACGGCATAGTTGCTTTTGGGGTGTTCCGGTTTTTCTTCAATGCTCAGGCAATTGCCGTTAGAGTCGAATTCAGCCACTCCGTAACGTTCGGGGTCGTTTACGTAATATCCAAATACGGTGGCTTTGCCTTCTTGTTCTGCGGCTTTAACGCAGCTTTTCAATATTTGGGAAAAGCCTGCACCGTGGAAGATGTTGTCGCCTAATACAAGGCAGACGCTGTCTTTCCCAATGAAGTTTTCGCCGATTATGAATGCTTGCGCAAGACCGTCGGGTGAAGGTTGTTCCGCATATTCAAATTTTATTCCCATACTTGAACCGTCTCCTAACAGACGCTTAAAGCCAGGTAAGTCATATGGAGTGGATATGATGAGTATCTCTTTAATACCGGCAAGCATTAAGACGGATATAGGATAGTATATCATGGGCTTGTCAAAAATAGGTATCAGCTGCTTGCTGATACCTTTGGTGATGGGGTATAATCTTGTACCAGAACCACCTGCCAGCACGATTCCTTTCATATACAATATGTTTACGTTATGGTGAAAAATGCGAATTTTGTTATTAAGCGAGCCTTTTTGTCATTTTGTTCTTGTGTATTTGGGGTATAATTCATTTCGCTTACTGTCGTGCAAAGGTATAATAAAAATTGATAATAATCAAATTTTATTTTGATTTTCGCCGTATTTGATGTAATTTTGCACTTGTAATTTTTTTGTGAGGCTTGCCTCATGTTTTTTATTAATGTTAAAATATCATGGGATTTTTGGGAAAGATATTCGGTAAAAGCGATAAAAAAGAGCGTAAGATTGGCGGAATGGAAGACTACATGACGCTGGTCAGGGTTTATTTGCAGGCTGCAATCGCCGAGAATGCCGGCATTACCAATCTTGCAATGTTGCCTGATTTGAGGATGTTCAAGACAACCCTGCATGTGCCGACGTTGAACAACAAGCTTGGTGTAGGGGAGAAAAAGCATTGCCGGAAGATGCTGATAGATTTGTATAAGACTGACGATGACTTTTTCAAGGAGTTGGATCAAAGCATACGTCGTAACTGCCGTAAGATGCAGGATGTGCAGACATACCTTATCCAATTCCAGAATTTCACGCAAGACGTGATGATGCTTACAGGCAATCTTATGAAGTTTAAGTTGAGGATGCCGTCGTTTATGAAAAAGGCCATTTACACGATGACGGAAAAGACGGTGTCGGATATTTTCAATAAAAATGATTTCAAGGATGCCGGCGTGATGAAGACGATTGTCGCAATACGTACATATAACAAGCGTCTTGGGTTCAGCGAGAAGTGGGTGACAGGCTTTGTGTATCAGGTTGTCATGCTTGCCAAAAAAGAACCTCGTCCGGATTCAGACGACACAAAAAAGTAAATCAAGCTGGATTCTGAAAATAACAGGCTGAAAGCGTGGTTATAACTGCTTAATTGTCTGTTTTTTCTAAAAATACGTTGCATAAATTTTGCAATGTGATGAAAAAGGCCTAATTTTGTAGACAAAATCCTTTCAGATGGCTGATGATGACAAGATTTTGACGCTTTTTACAACGCGTGTAAGGCAACTGATTCTCCAATACAAGGACTTGAAAAAGGAGAACGACGAGCTTTACGCGATGGTTGATTCGCGTGACAGCGAAATAAAAAGCCTCAAGGCTAGTTTGGAACAGGCTCGTAAGGATTATGAAAGCCTCAAGACAGCAAGAATGATCGAAGTCTGCGACGGTGACATTGATGCCGCCAAGCGCAGATTGGCCGGGCTGATCAGGGAGGTGGACAAGTGTATCACGCTGCTGAGCGGAAAATGAACAGGTGGCGATGGCTGTAGAGAACGACAAATTACATATAAGACTGCACGTTTACGATGCGGATATTCCTGTGACTATAAGTCCGGAATACGAACCGTATTGCCGTAATGCGGCAAAGCTTATAACAGAGAAGGTCAATTCGTTGATGGATGTGTATAAGACAAGTCGGAGCAAAGAAGATATCATACGCATGGCGATGCTTGACATTGCTATCGACTTGGAGTTTGAGAAGTCCAACAACGATACCAAGCCTTATGACGATATTCTCACAAAAATCACATCTGAAATTGAGGACACCTTGGGTGTAAATGGTTCTGCCGGCGCAAGAAAATAGTGAGAATATTAACATTAACAAATAACGCAAATGATATTAAATATTGTGATTGCCGTGGTTGCCCTTGTGTTGGGCGGCGTTGCGGGGTACTTTATTTTCAGGTATGTCATTACCGGGAAATACAAGGAAATGGTAAGTGCTGCCGAGAAAGAGGCAGACGTGTTGAAAGAGAAAAAGTTGCTTGAGGTTAAGGAGAAATTTCTTAACAAAAAATCTGAACTGGAGAAAGAGGTGCAGGCGCGTAACCAAAAGATACAGCAGAGTGAGAACAGGCTCAAGCAACGTGAGATTTCATTGAACCAACGTCAAGAGGAACTAGGCCGCAGGAAGCAGGACTTAGACCAGCAGCAGCAGCGTATCGACAGTGAGAAAAAACTGATACAGATACGTCAGGACGAGCTTGACAAGATGCAGCTTCAGGAGCGTGCGAAGCTTGAAGAACTGTCAGGCCTCAGTGCGGACGAGGCCAAGAACCGCCTTGTGGAGAGCCTGAAAGACGAGGCTCGTACTGATGCTGCAAGTTATATAAACGAGATAATGGATGAGGCCAAGCTCAACGCCAATGCGCAGGCGAAGAAAATCGTCATACAGACGATACAGCGCGTTGCGACAGAAACGGCTATTGAGAATTCGGTAAGCGTGTTCCACATAGACAATGACGAGGTAAAGGGTCGCATCATAGGCCGTGAGGGTCGCAACATACGCGCCCTTGAGGCTGCCACAGGTGTCGAGATTGTAGTTGACGATACGCCTGAGGCTATCGTTATTTCAGCATTTGACCCAATTCGCCGCGAGGTTTGCCGTCTTGCCTTGCACCAGCTCGTCGCCGATGGACGTATTCATCCTGCGCGCATCGAGGAAGTGGTTGCCAAGGTGAAGAAGCAGCTTGACAACGAAGTGATAGAGACCGGCAAGCGCACTGCCATTGACCTTGGCATACATGGCCTGCACCCGGAGCTTATCCGCATAATCGGCAAGATGAAATATCGTTCAAGCTACGGTCAGAACCTTTTGCAGCATGCACGCGAGACGGCCAATCTCTGTGCCGTAATGGCATCTGAGCTAGGACTGAACCCGAAGAAGGCAAAGCGTGCCGGACTGCTTCACGACATAGGAAAGGTGCCCGACGAGGAGAGCGAACTGCCTCACGCACTTTACGGAGCGAAGATAGCAGAGAAGTACAAGGAGAAGCCCGACATTGTAAATGCCATCGGTGCGCACCACGACGAAATGGAAATGAATACGCTGCTTGCGCCAATCGTGCAGGTGTGCGACGCCATAAGCGGTGCCCGTCCCGGTGCCCGCCGCGAGATCGTCGAGGCTTACATCAAGCGTCTCAACGACCTTGAGGCCATAGCCATGAGCTATCCCGGCGTCACCAAGACTTATGCCATACAGGCCGGACGCGAGCTTCGCGTAATCGTTGGTGCGGACAAGATGGATGACAAGGAGACCGAGAAGCTTTCAGGAGAGATTGCCACGAAGATTCAGAACGAGATGACTTACCCAGGACAGGTGAAGATAACCGTCATCCGCGAGACGCGCAGCGTGGCTTACGCAAAGTAAACGAAGCATAAAATCAGTGCTTTAACATAACAAACAAAGGCCGCCTTACTTACAACGTAAAGCGGCCTTTGTCGTTATATGAGGTTGAATGCATTGCAATTTACATTAAAATGGAAGATAAAGAACAGCGAAATATGACACTGAAAGACTTTCTTAACCAAGGCGACCGTTTCGCCGCCAACGCCGGAGCGCAATTGGTCGAGGTGCATGAGGGGTATGCACGCGCCGAGATGACCGTCACCCGTGAGCATCTCAATGCAGGCGGAGTGTGCCAGGGTGGGGCGTTGTTCACGCTGGCCGACCTTGCCCTTGCCGCCGTGATGAACTCGCACGGCAGGCTGACGCTCAGCATTGAGAGCACTATTTCGTTCCTCAGTTCGGCCGTGGAGGGCGACTTGCTCACGGCAGAGGCCGTGGAGACGCGCAGCCATCACAAGATTCCTTACCTTGAAGTGAAGGTGCGCAACCAGTGCGGCGAGCTGGTATGCGCCTTTACGGCTTTGGGGTATTGTAAGGACAAGGACTTGGGTGTAGGCTGATTGTTGCCTTTGCTCGCTTGTTTTTTGTCTGTTTGTGCTTTGTTGTGAGGAGATTGTGGCGTTGTTACGATTTGTTTGTATGTGGCAGAGTGTAAATGATGTGTAGGAAATAGTGTCGTTTTGTCAAATCATAAATGTCTGTCGTTTTTGCAAGAATAGGGATGTGTGGGCGCACGCGGCATCCTTTTTTATGGCAAAATGCCGCCGTCTGCATGTTGAAAGACGGTTAAACGGGTTGCAAAAGGCCGTATTTTATGCAGTCAAAGGCCGTCTTTGTGATTGGTAAAGGCCGTCTTTACGGGGCGTGATGACGGCCTTTACACATCTTTTTGACGGTTGTCGCTATTTAAAATTGCATCTTTTATTGCACACTTTTGCGTTTGACATGCTTAACGTGTTGATAAGATGGCATTTGCGTTTGCACATAAAACGGGCGTTTTTCCGCCCAAGATACTTTGTTTTCGAAATAAGTCCATTGCAGAGCGTCAGCGTGAATCATAGTGTAGGCCTTGTCGTGATTATGTTGTCAAAATGTTTTCCTGTATGACAATCTGTAAAACGGGTACAAACTTCCGTTGTTTGTATATGTCAGATTCGGTTTTTTCCAACTAATTTTGTATCGTCTAAAAAATGAAAGAAACATGAAAGCATTTAGGATTTTGTCAACGTTGATCGCAGTTGTTGCCATGTGTACAAACATTTGTGCCTGCCGTCAGGGCAACCAGGAGAAGTCTGGTGGTGATGCAGGCAAGGTGAAAACGCTTGTGGCTTACTTCTCGGCCACGGGCACCACGGCTCGCGCCGCGCAGCAGATTGCCAAGGAGACGGGCGGCGAGCTGTACGAGATTGCTCCGGCACAGCCTTACACGGCGGCCGACTTGGACTGGAACGATAAGCAGTCGCGCTCGTCGGTGGAGATGAACGACCCTAAGAGCCGCCCGGCGTTGAAGGCAAAGAAGGCCGACATCGGCGGTTACGACACTATTTACCTTGGCTACCCGATTTGGTGGGGCGTGGCTCCGCGCATAATCAACACGTTCATCGAGAGCCATGACCTGCGTGGCAAGCGCGTGCGTTGCCGTTCGCCACGTCGGGAGGCAGTGGCATAGAGAAGAGTGTTGAGGAGCTGGAAGCCGCCTACCCGGAGATTGATTGGGGAGAAGGGAATATGTATTGAGTTAAGAATTAAGAAAATTACCAACGCAGCATATTTCCTTAATTCTTAACTCTTAATTCTTAATTGAATTTTAGTCCTCTGACAGGTCGGCCACCATCTTGCGGTACATGGCGTACATGTGGGTGCGCGATATGTAGCCGTACAGGTGGCCGTCGGCGTCGAGCACGGGCAGCATTGACGAGTCTGTGGTGTCAAACCGCTGCATCACTTGCTCCATAGTGTCGTTGACGGAGAGCACGGCTTCGGGCTGCGACATAAGTTGTTGCACGTGGAAGTGGTGGTAAAGCTCGGTGCGGAACACGATGTGTCGCAGCTTCGTAATGTCTATCTCGCCAAGCAGGTTGCCTGCGTCGTCAAGCACGGGCAGTATGTTCTTGTGGCTTTTGCTTATTGAGTGTACGAGCGAGGCCAGGTCTTTGTCTGGGCTGACGGCCGTGAAGTTCTTGTCTATCACGCTGTCCAGGCTCATCAGTGTGAGCACGGCGCGGTCGGTGTGGTGGGTTATCAGTTTTCCCTGCCGCGCCAGGCGCATGCCGTAGATGCTGTGCGGCTCGAATATTATGATGGTAAGGTAAGAGCAGATGCTTACAATCATCAGCGGAATGAACATCTGGTAGCCGCCCGTGATTTCGGCAATGAGGAATATTCCGGTGAGCGGAGCGTGCATCACTCCGGCCATCACGGCGGCCATTCCGAGCAGGGCGAAGTTCTTTTCGGGCAGGTAAACGCCTATTTCATATATGTTCCACACTCTTGCAAAGAAGAAACCGGCGAATGCGCCGATGAACAGTGACGGCGCGAATGTACCTCCGCAACCTCCTCCGCCGTTTGTTGCCGACGTGGCGAAAACCTTGGTGAGCAGCACAAGGGCGACGTATGGCATGAGCAGAGAGCCTTGTCCGTAGAACGGCGAGTTGTGCAGAAGCGCATCCCAGTCGGCTTCCGTCTTTCCGCTGAGCAGTATGTTTATGCTGCCATAGCCCTCGCCGTAAAGCGACGGGAACAGGAATATCAGCGGACTAAGCACAAACGCGCCGAGCAGGAGCTTTGCTATTGGCTTGTCCTTGAGCCGTGCGAAGACGCCTTCGCAGGCCGTCATTGTACGTATGAAGTAAAGACTGACGAAACCTCCGAAAACTCCTAACAGAATGTTTGCCGGTATGCGCTCAACCGGCCATGGATTGTCGAGCGTGAATACGAAGAGCGATTCGCTGCCCGTGAAGATGTAAGTGAAACATGTGGCGGTGACACTCGAGATGAGAATTGGAAGCAGCGAAGCCATCGTGAGATCAATCATCAGCACCTCGAGCGTGAAGACAAGCCCGGCTATCGGCGCCTTGAATATGCCTGCTATGGCCGCGGCCGCGCCGCAGCCTACGAGCAGCATCATCGTCTTGTTGTCAGTCTTGAACAGTTGTCCCAGGTTGCTGCCTATGGCCGAGCCGGTGAGTACGATAGGGGCTTCGGCTCCAACGCTGCCGCCGAAGCCGATTGTTATGGCCGATGCGATGACCGAGCTCCAGCAATTGTGCCCTTTCAGGTGGCTGCGCTTGCTGCTTATGGCGTAAAGGATGCGCGTTATGCCGTGGCTTATCTCGTCTTTTACGACATAGCGCACGAATAGGGAGGTGATGTAAATTCCGATTACAGGGTATATGAGATATAGCCAGTTGAACGTGTTTGCGTCAAATCCAGACGTTAAAAGGTGGGCTATTTCTTCGATGAGCCAATGCAATATGAAAGCGGCCACGGCGGCGAAAAGACCAACGAGAAAACTTAATATGAGAGTAAACTGCTTGTCGGTGATGTATTGTTCACGTAGTCTTATGACGCGTTGCATTAGCGTTTGTCCGCTTTGCGCAGTGTTTGGGTCCATGCTGGTGAGGCTCACTTTGTTTCGTATCGGGATTAAATGTGTATGATATGCTTGGCTTTGTTGATGGGAAACGGTCTTTTTTGGGGGGGTGCTTGTGCCCGCTTGTCGTATCGGATGGCAGTTGAGTCACTGTTCCCAACCGTAAAGATTAGCCTTACTGGCTCATTTCCTTATTATCTCAACCTGTCCGTCGTTTTTTATGCGTATGATGCTCGAAGGCGTGTGCGGATTTTTTTCCTGCCTGCGGCTGTAGCATACATAGTCTACGGCGTTAAGCAGTTCTTCGGAAATGTCTTTGTAGTTCTCTGCCGCAGGCTCTCCGCTGATGTTCGCGCTTGTGGACACGATGGGTTTCTGGAATCTGTAGCACAGTTCTTTTGAAAAAGGTTCTTTGGTGATGCGCATTGCTATGCTTCCGTCTTCAGCGATGAGATTGGGCGCAAGGTTCACAGCATTGTCGAATATCACAGTCGTAGGCTTTGTGGCCAGTTCCATGATTTGCCATGCCACTTCGGGAGCGTTGCGCACGTATCTTTGCATTCTGACATCAGAGTCGACCAGGCAGATTAGGGCTTTGGAGTCGTCCCTGTGCTTTATCTTGTAGACTTTGGCTACGGCTTCGGCGTTTGTTGCGTCGCAGCCGATGCCCCATACCGTGTCGGTGGGGTAAAGTATAACGCCGCCTTGACGCATTGTCTCGACGGCTTTTTTGATGTCTTCCTGTACGTTCATTTGTCTGTATGTTTGTTAATGACGAGCGACAAGTAAACAATGATATTTGCTAAAGCCTTGCAAGGATTGGTGCAAATGCCATTGTTTGCCTGTCGCTCTGCTTTTGTTCGTCTGTTGTTTAAGGTTGTTCCTGTATGTCCCAGCCAATCGCGCTTGCTCCGAGAACGGCTGCAGACGAGCCGTCGAGACCACTTATCAAGAATTGCGCCTTGCCTTTGAATACGTTGAGTACGTGTTCGTCGTAGCTCTTTTTTATCGGATTCATAATCAAGTCGCCTGCTTTTGTCAGGCCGCCAAAGAATATGAAAGCCTCGGGAGATGAGAATGCGGCGAAGTCTGCGCATGCCTCACCCAGCATCTCGCCAGTGAAGTCGTAAACCTTTCTTGCCAGTTCGTCGCCTTTGCTTGCGGCTATAGATACGTCAAGAGATGTTATCTTTTCCGGTTCCATTCCGCGCAAGATGGACGGTGTGTCCGTTGTAGCCAGAAATTCACGCGCCGTGCGTGCCACTCCAGTCGCCGAGCAGTAGGCTTCGAGGCAGCCTGTACGGCCGCATCCGCACGAACGCCCGTTCTCACGGCGCATGATGACATGTCCCAGTTCACCTGCGAATCCGTCGCTTCCGTATACAAGCTGACCGTTAATCACGATGCCTGAACCTACGCCTGTGCCGAGAGTGAGCACTATAAAGTTTTTCATTCCACGTGCCACGCCGTATGCCATTTCGCCTATGGCGGCGGCGTTTGCGTCGTTTGTTATCGCGACTGGAATCCCCAGTTTCTTGCTGAACATGTCTGCAAGCGGAACTATGCATTCATGTGCCCAAGCAATGTTTGGCGCATATTCGATCGTTCCTTTATAGTAATTCGCGTTTGGAGCGCCTATTCCCATGGCTTTTATTTTGTCGATGCCGCCCACCTGGTCAATAATTATCTGCAAGGCTTCAGTTGACGCTTCCACGTAAGCGTCAACTGTCGAGTATGCCTGCGTCTTTATGGCCGTTGTGGCTTTTATGTCTCCACGGCTGTCAACTACGCCGAACACTGAATTCGTACCGCCAAGGTCAAGTCCGATGACGTATGGTTTTAAAGGTTGTGATATCATGATATCGAAAAATTTGATGTTGAGTCTTGTTGAATTTACCGGTGGTCAATACGGTTTGACAGCCTTTGTATGTTGTTGCCAAATCCTGTCTGCCGACAGAATGCAAAGGTATCAAAAATCTCATATACGACAAAGTTTTATCGGCAAAATTTGTTTCTTTCGCAAAAAATTAGCAATTTTGCACGCGTTATGCCGTTTCAGTTTCATTTAGACATACTTGATTGGATTTTCAAAGGCATGCTAATCGGTATCGTCGCATCGGCACCAATGGGGCCGGTGGGCGTGTTGTGTATTCAGCGTACCTTGAACAAGGGGCGCTGGTACGGGTTTGTCACCGGTATTGGCGCCACGGTCAGCGACTTCATTTATGCGCTGATAACAGGCTTCGGCATGAGTTTTGTGATGGACCTGATAAACAATAACCATAACCGTTTCATCTTGCAGATTTCCGGAAGCGTGATGCTTATGGCTTTCGGAATATACTGTTACCGTTCAGATCCTACGAAAAAAATCCATGTAAGCGGCAATAAGAAGGGCACGCTGATTCATAACGGAGTCACGGCTTTTCTCGTCACGTTCTCCAATCCGCTCATAATTTTCCTGTTCATGGCGGCGTTCGCACAGTTCGCATTTGTCATTCCGAAACATCCTTTGCACATGTGCATAGGTTATTTCAGCATCATCTGTGGGGCGTTGTTGTGGTGGTTCGGGCTGACATGGCTGATAGACAAGGTAAGAGGAAAATTCGACAACAGCAGCATTGTGATTATTAATAAAATCATCGGCAGCATTGTCATGATTTTTTCATTGATTGTGCTTGTCGGGACTGTGTTCAATTTATATACATTTCATTATTAGCAGGTAAGGTGCAAGCTGGCAATTTGTGTTTCCGCGCATGTAGCCTGCTTGTGTCTTGTTTGTTTGTCAATTGATAGAAAGATGTTCATATCGCAGGATTTACGTAAAAAGAACATAGCTGAGTATTTGCTTTACATGTGGCAGGTGGAAGATCTGATACGTGCTTACGGGTGCAACTTGGGACGCATCCGTCGTGAGTATATTGACCGGTTTGAATGTTCTGACGAGCAGAAAGAGGATATGACCGACTGGTATGGAAACCTTGTGAGGATGATGAACCAAGAGGGATGCCGTGAGAAAGGTCATCTGCAAATAAACAAAATCGTGATGCAGCAGCTTGTCGAGCTCAACGCCCAGTTGTTGCAAAGCACAAAGTTCCCGTTTTATAACAGTGAGTATTATAAGGTTTTGCCTTTCATTGTGGAATTGCGCAAGCGCGGAGCCGACAATGGAGAGACTGAGATCGAGACGTGTTTCAATGCTCTTTACGGTGTGATGATGCTGCGTTTGCAGAAGAAAAAGATCAGTCCCGATACGGAACATGCAATTAAGGAGATAAGCACTTTTGTCGGCATGCTTTCCGATTATTATCTGAAAGACAAGGAAGAGCCGCTTGAATTTGATTGAATGCAAGTTTTACGCTTGCACGGTTTTATGGCAATGGCTGGTTCCATGTGTCCGCACGACGGCTCCAAGTGTTATAACCGTAAAACCTTACAACCACCAAACCTCATAACCGCAAATAAAAATGAACATACTTATTACTGGCGCCAACGGCCAGTCGGGCAACGAGATAAGGCAGTTTGAGGATAATTACGGACAACATGCTTTTTCAATACGGAAAGTAGCGAACTTGGCATAACCGACCGGTTGTCCGTGAATGATATTGCGGACAGCCTTGAAGAATGCGTGAAAATATTGAGAAGTTAAATCGCTTCATGCCGCCGTCTTTAGTCGGTAATGGCTGCGACTTCTTTAACTCCAATAACTTCTTAAACTTAAAAAAATGAACAAGGAAATCGAAAGACGGCGCACGTTCGCCATCATATCTCACCCTGACGCGGGTAAGACCACGCTTACCGAGAAGTTCCTTCTTTTCGGAGGACAGATACAGGTGGCCGGAGCGGTGAAGAACAACAAGATACGCAAGACGGCAACGTCTGACTGGATGGACATAGAGAAACAGCGCGGAATATCCGTGTCCACGTCGGTCATGGAGTTTGACTATGAAGGTTACAAGGTCAACATACTTGACACGCCTGGTCACCAGGACTTCGCCGAAGACACTTACCGCACGCTCACGGCTGTTGACTCGGCCATAATCGTAGTGGACGGAGCCAAGGGCGTGGAGGCGCAGACGCGCAAGCTGATGAACGTTTGCCGCATGCGCTCCACGCCGGTGATAATCTTCATCAACAAGATGGACCGCGAAGGCCGCGACCCCTTCGACCTGCTCGATGAGCTGGAGCAGGAACTTGAGATAAAGGTGCGCCCGTTGTCGTGGCCCATCAACCAGGGTGCGAAGTTCAAGGGCGTTTACAACATTTACGAGAACAAGCTCGACCTGTTCACGCCCGACAAACAACGTGTCACCGAGAAGGTTGAGGTTGACATTGCGAGCGATGAGCTGGAGGCTCACGTTGGCGAGGCCGACGCGGCCAAACTGCGTGAAGATCTTGAGCTTGTGGACGGTGTTTACCCGGAGTTCAATGTTGAGGACTACCGTTCGGCCGAGGTGGCGCCGGTGTTCTTCGGCAGCGCGCTTAACAACTTCGGCGTGCAGGAACTGCTCAATTGCTTTGTTGAGATAGCCCCCAAGTCCGCGTCCCACGAAGGCCGAGGAACGCATGGTTGAGCCGGAAGAGCCCAAGTTCACGGGCTTCATATTCAAGATAACGGCCAACATTGACCCCAACCACCGCTCGTGCATAGCCTTCTGCAAGGTGTGCAGCGGCCGCTTCGAGCGCAACAAGCCCTACCTGCACGTGCGCCTGGGCAAGACCGTCCGCTTCTCGTCTCCTACGCAGTTCATGGCTCAGCGCAAGAGCACCATCGACGAGGCCTGGCCCGGAGACATAGTAGGATTGCCCGACAACGGCATCTTCAAGATAGGCGACACGCTCACCGACGGCGAGCTGCTGCACTTCCGCGGACTACCCTCGTTCTCGCCCGAGATGTTCAAGTACATCGAGAACGACGACCCAATGAAGTCAAAGCAGCTGGCCAAGGGCATAGACCAGCTTATGGACGAGGGCGTGGCGCAGATGTTTGTCAACCAGTTCAACGGCCGCAAAATCATAGGAACGGTGGGTCAGCTGCAGTTTGAGGTCATACAGTACCGCCTCGAAAACGAGTACGGAGCCAAGTGCCGTTGGGAGCCGGTGCATCTGTACAAGGCCTGCTGGATAGACTCTGACGACCCCCGCAGGAGCTTGAATCCTTCAAGAAGCGCAAGTACCAGTACATGGCCAAGGACAAGGACGGCCGCGACGTGTTCCTGGCCGACTCAGGATACGTGCTCCAGATGGCGCAGCAGGACTTCAAGCACATACGCTTCCACTTCACCAGCGAGTTCTGATACAGACATGTTTTTTGTCAGTCTTGTCTGCCTGTAAGGCATGACAAGAGTATTATAAGACTTTATTACTGGGAGTTCGGCATAACAGGAATATCACACTTTCAGTTTTTTTGCTAGTCGGTGGCAAGTCGTCATTCCGCTGAAAAGCGGAATCCAGTCGAAAAGACAAAGGCAGCTTATACCTATGGGCGCTTTCTGGATTCCGCTTTTCAGCGGAATGACGACTTGCCACTGGGCGGCAGAAAAGCAAAGCGGTAAGAATTTCTATAATTGGAAAGATGATTCCTCATGCCGAACGCACGTTTTATTAACACAACGTTTGAGCCGTGGGGGCGCACCGCATAGACTGTCTATGCGGCGCGCTTCCACGGCTTTTGTTTCCTGTTTCGTAATGGCCTGTGTCACAGGCGGTTACGCATGGCTTTGCAAAAGGCCGCCTTTTGACTTCTAAAAGACGGCCTTTGACACGCTGAAAGACGGCCTTTTACAAGGCGAAAGGCCGTTAACCGGAAAATGGTTTGATGTGCGCTGCCGTGCCGGCAAATGTTATTTTCAATCATTTTCGCCGCCAAATGCCTGTTATCTCGCTTTTTTGTATTACCTTTGTTCTTTGCAAGTATAGATTTGGTTACAACAATATGGATGCGAACATACCCAAACAGCAAGTCATAGTGTCTATGACATCATTTCCGGCGGCGATAAAATATGCCGCGGGGGCCGTCAGATCCATATTGGACGGCTCTGTGCTTCCTGACAAGCTGGTGCTTTATCTCACGTTCTCGCAGTTCGGCGACGACGGACTTCCGCAGGAGCTCATCGAGCTGGCCAACGCCAGCCCGGTGTTCGAGATACGCAACTACGACCGCGACATACGCTCATACCGCAAGCTTGTTCCTGCATTGCAGGATTTTCCCGATGCCGTCATAGTGACGGTTGACGACGATGTGCGCTATCATAAGAACATGCTTCGCGACCTCTTGCGCCTGCACGGACAGATGCCAGGCGCTGTTCTGGCGCACCGCGCCAAGCTGATGAAGCCGGGCGAGCCTTACCGCCGGTGGCGGAAATACAGGTGGTACCACTTCCTTTTCAAGAGGATACATTCAGGTTTCACCAACATAGGGACGGGCGTTGGCGGCATACTGTATCCGCCGCACAGCCTGAAAGCTGAAATGCTTGACGCGGAGCTGTTCACCAGCATGGCCCCAACGACAGACGACATTTGGTTCTGGGCGGCAGCCGTGGCCAACGGCACGCCGATTGTGCCCGTGCCCTTCGGCCACAACAAGCCGCGCGGACTGGGCAAGCCGCGCGAGCTGTCGCTCAAGACAAGCAACTTCAAGACCGGCACCGACCGCAACGCGGCCGCGCTGGAGGCGATATTTGGGAAGTATCCGGAAATTAAAAAGGCTGTTGAAAATGAATAAGAAGATTGCTGGAGAGCGGGTCATCGTGTCTTTGACCTCGTTCCCTGAGGCCATACCATACGCAGTGCAGGCCATAAGGTCTGTTCTGCACGGCTCCGTCCTTCCCGATAAGATAGTTCTTTATCTCACATTTTCTCAATTTGGCGAGAACGGCATACCGCAAGAACTGTCGGACTTGGCTGCGGCAAATCCGATATTCGAGATACGTAATTATGACCGCGATATACGCTCATATCGTAAGCTTATCCCAGCGTTGGCTGATTTTCCTGACGCGGTCATCGTGACGATTGACGACGACGCGGCTTACGACAGGAACATGCTGCGCAGCCTGTTGCGCTTGCATAAGCAGTTGCCTGATGCCGTATTGGCGCATCGCGTCAGACATATCAGACTGGACGTTCCTTACAGGCAATGGAAAAAGTACAAGTGGTATCATTTCCTGACTAAGCGGATACATGCCGGATATGACAATCTTCAGACTGGAGTCGGCGGCGTGTTGTATCCGCCGCATTGCCTGAAAAAAGAAATGCTTGACGTTGACTTGTTCACGAAAATTGCCCCTACGACAGACGATATATGGTTCTGGGCGGCTGCCGTGGTCAACGGCACGAAGATAGTGCCAGTTCCGTTCGGCAAGCGTAAGCCGCGCGAGCTTGATAAGCCGCGCGAGCTTTCGTTGAAACTTGTCAACTTCAGGTCGGGAGTCGACCGCAATTCAGCCGTGATGAAGGCTGTTCTTGAAAAGTATCCGATAATAAGACAAAGACTGGAAGATGGAAAATAATCCTGAAGCAATAGACCTTGTTTATCTATGGGTAGACGGCAGCGACCCTGTATGGCAGGCAAAACGCAACGCTTTAATAGGCAGTGTGGAAAAAGATATGCCTGAGAATTGTAAAGGTCGTTACGCCGATAATGACGAACTGAAATACAGCCTGCGGTCGGTGGCGATGTATGCGCCATGGATACGCCGTGTGTTCATCGTCACAGACGGACAGGTGCCGGCATGGCTGGACGTGTCAAACCAGAAGGTCAAGATAGTAGATCATACAGAGATTATGCCCGAGGAGAGTCTTCCATGCTTCAACTCGTGCCTTATAGAACATTATCTGTATCGCATCCCCGGGTTGGCAGAGCGTTTCTTGTATGCCAACGATGACATGTATCTTAACAAGGAAGCCACGCCAGGCGACTTCTTCGCCCGTGACGGCTTTCCCATAGTAAGGCTTACGCGCAAGCCTTTGAGGAAGTTGCGCTGGTTCTGGCGCGAGCGTATATGCCGTAATCCTCTGAAAAACTACAGTGCGACGATAGCCCTGGCTGCCCGTCTTGTGGAAAAGAAGTATGGAGTTTATTACACGGGAATGCCGCATCACAACATCGACGCTTACCTGAAATGCGACTACAGGCACGTTGCCGTAGACGTTATGAATGAGGAGTTCATGGCAAACCGCAAGAACAGAATGCGTAGCGATGACGACGTTCAGCGCATAGTATTCTCTTATGTGCCGTTGGCCGAGAAGCGTGCGCGGCTGCGTTACGTTACGGGAAAGGAGTCTCTGCACGTCGAGATACACAAGGACAGACATTACGCAAGGCTCGACAGGCTCCGCCCGATGTTTTTCTGCATGAACGATTCCGAGTATGCTACGGATGAAGACCGCATGAAGGCAAAGGCGTATTTGGAAAAACGGTTTCCTGAAAAGTCGGAATTTGAAAAATAAAAACAACCAGAACGATAAAAGAAAATGGACATAGACATAGTATATCTTTGGGTTGACGGCAACGATCCGCAGTGGCTGGCAAAGCATAATGCGTGCATCGGGAAGACGGAAGACAAGTCGGCCGTAAACTGCAAGGGCCGTTATTCGGACAATGACGAGCTTAAATACAGCCTGCGCTCGGTCGAGATGTACGCCCCGTGGATACGCAAGATATTCATTGTGACCGACAACCAGGTGCCGAAGTGGCTTGATACTTCAAATCCAAAGATTAGGATTGTCGACCATAAGGAGATTCTTCCTGAAGTCAGCCTGCCGTGTTTCAACTCAAGATTGATAGAGCATTTCCTTTATAAAATACCCGGACTGTCCGAGCATTTCCTTTATGCCAACGACGACATGTTCATCAACAGGCCGGTCACTCCGGCTACCTTTTTTGCAGGTGACGGCTTGCCGATAATACGTTTTAACCGCAGGCCGTTCAGGAAATTCACCTTGTGGTTCAAAGAGAAAGTGCAAGGCAAGGCGTTGAGCAACTATGTTCAGGCCATACGTAATTCCGCCGAGCTGGTCGAGAAAAGGTATGGCATATATTACGGAGGCAAGACCCATCATAACATCGATGCTTACCTGAAGAGCGACTACAGGCATGTGGGCGAGGTGTTCAAGAACGAGATAGGAGCTATGTTGACGCATCATGTCCGTAGCGCGGACGATGTGCAGAGGAACATTTATTCTTATGTGGCGTTGGCCGAGAAGCGTGCGCATCTGCATTATGTCACACGCAGGACATCGTTCAGGCTACACATACAGAATGAGAGTCATTACGCCAAGCTGGAAAGGTACAACCCCATACTGTTCTGCATGAACGATTCGCAATACGCAAGAGACGAGGACAGGGAAAGGGAGAAGGCTTACTTGGACAAGCGTTTCCCTGAGAAGTCACAGTTCGAGAAGTGACTTTCAGGCTTCCTCGATGTCGTTGAGGTCGTATTTGGCGAAATATCTGTCGGGAACTGTCCTGTTTGTGCCGCTGGCTCTTCCCCGTGCTTGCTTTTCCAAGAACTCTTCGTAAGACCTTACGGCGTAATGGTTTATGCGGATTACGTCTTGTTGCGGTTCGCGCTCACGGAAATTCTTTTTAATGGGATTGCCGTGAGAGTCGGCCGCGCGGCCTGAAATGCGTGCCGCCTCGTGGCATCCCGTCATGGTGAACACGCGCCGCGGATTCACGATGCTCTTCACATGGCGGTTGAGATAATGGCCGGGCGTGGCGTGGCGTTTGAAGCGTTCCATCATCGTGCCCGGTTCTTTGGCCTTGGCTCCGCCGCTTCCGTATATCAGCCAGTTTATCTCTACGGCCGGGAATCCTTCAAACCGGCTAAGGAATTCTGCAATATTCTTGTCTTTTACGGGGACTATGAACTCGTCCAAATCGATGAAAGCGATCCACCGTGTGTCTAAGCGGTGCTTGTCGATGCAGTCGTCATATGCGGCCAGCTGCATCCTGTAGCCAGGAAAATAAGTGTATTCCACAAGTCCCGACTTTATGTATGGCTCAAGCACTTCCTTCGTGCAGTCCGTGCTTTCGTTGTCATACACGTAGAATTTGTCAACGCCCTGCTTGCGGTGCCATTCTATCCATTCCTTGAAGTATGGGCCTTCGTCCTTGGCTATGGCGCAGACCGCCAGGTAATATTGTGGCAGGGAGTGGTTATGGTGTAGCCGGCACATCAGTCTTAGGGCTTTGAAAACTCCGTAACGCAGTATTCCGCGCCAGCGGTTGCGCGCCATCTTGCATGGTATCATGCCGGCTATTATTTCGGCGTAGACTTTCTTCATTGCTCGTGTTTGTTACAATTCAAAGCTTGACTTTTCCGGGAGTATGTGCTCGAAGGCGTTGCGTATGTTCTCCATCACCTGCGCGTAGTTGCGTATGTGCACGTTGTCGTTCAGGCAGACGAGCTTGTATGTCTGGTCGTGAATGGCTCTGGCGGCCTGCTTGGGGCGCACCATTAGGGGGAACATCTTGGTGTCGCGGTATGTGTTGTACGGCTCGAAGTTGCCTTTGCATATCTGCCACGTGCGGAAAAGTTCGGGCGTGTAGTCGGTGAGTGCGCGGAAGCGGTTGGCCGAGGTCTCGGTAAGTTCCTGGCCGGCCGCGGCCCACACCTCCTCGAAGGTTGACTTCAGGTAGGGCTGGGCGTTGTGCGGGGTGCGCAGGGTGATGAATTTCCCATAGGGCTTGAGCAGGTAGTTCAGGCGCGCCTTTGAGCCGTAATCCTTGCAGAACCATTTGTCGTGGTGCCGCTTCATCACTTCCTTTTTGTCGAAATGGCGGTTGATTATCTTGAGGTTGTTCTTTATCCTCTTGTACCATTGCGACCATGACGGGTTGTATTGGAACACGGATATGTCGCAGGGCAGTCCGTTGCGGAAGAAGCGTTCAGGCCCGATGCTGTTTATTATGTAGAAGTCGTCGTTGAAATATACGAAGTGTTCGGCCAGGCCGGGTATCTTGTGCAGGTATCGCTCGATGACCACTGAGTTGTATGTTGGCAGGAACTGCGTTGGAATATAGTCCTTGTGGCTTACAAGGTTGATTTTCGGGTTGCTCTCGTCGAGCCATTCCGGCTTTTGTCCGCTGGTAACGAAATGAATCTTCCTTACCCAGGGGGCGAACTTTTCCACTCCGCGGAACCAATATTTCAGGAAGCCGTAGTCGCGGAAGCGAGCCTCTGACACTCCGTTCCTGGTGTTGTCCTTGTTGCCGGAATACTTCGCGAAATCAGCCTGCCACTTAGGGTCGTTCATGTCAACCCATGTGATTACAAAATCTATGTCCATGTTGTGTGAAAGCTTCTTGTTTTGTTTATGATTCCATTTTCACGGCATGCTTGAAGCGCCTGTGTGTCCACAGGTACAGTTCCGGCTGCCGCATGATTGCCCGTTCAAGGTGTTTGAAGTATAGGGCGGTCAGTTCGAAGTCGGGCAGCGAGCTTGGGGCGTCGTGCATTTTGACGAACTCAGCCTCGTAATATCCGCGTCTGGTTCTTCGTACGTCAAGGTAGAATGCCTCGTATCCGTAATGCTTTATGATTTTCTCCGTGCCTGTGAGTACGGGCGCGTTATGGTTGAGGAAGTGCAGGAAGTGGCGCGACTCCTTCTTCCTGGGCGACTGGTCGGCTATGAAGCCGATGGTGCATACCTTTCCGGCGGCGGCCAGTTCGGTGATGTAGCGCGCCGTCTTGTGCATGTTAACGCTGACGGCGCCCATGCGTTCGCGTATGTGAAGCATCAGGCGGTCCATGCTCTTGTTGCGCAGCTTATGGTAGATTTGTGCGCCGATGGTGCCCTTTTCAAGCCATAGGGGCATGGACGAAACCCATTCCCAGTTGCCGTAGTGCCCTAAATATACGGCTACCGACTTTCCGCTGCGCAGCATCGAGTTGACCTCCTCAACGTTCTTGAACGCCATGCGACGCCTTATTTCTTCACGCGACATGGATGCCAGCTTGCAGCTCTCGAAGAACATGTCCGTGAAAAAGTGGTAAAGCTCTTTTCTATGTGCTTGATTTCGTGGATTCCCTTCCCTGGGAAAGACTCGGTAAGGTTCTGCCGCACTATCTTGCGGCGGTAGCCTACGACGTAATATAACAGGTAAAACACACCGTCAGACATGGCGTAAAGCACACGGAAGGGAATGTATGACAGCAGTTTCAGGAAAAAACGGAGCAAATGGTATGATATTTCCACCATGGTTGTTTGCGTTTTGTCTCTTTATGTTTTGGCGACAAATTTAAGACTTTTTTTCCATAATAGTGATGTTTTTCCGTACTTTTCGGCGAAAAACAGCTTATATGTGTCATCGGTGTGGACTGAAGGCGCTATGGCGCTGGCATGGCTTGTATTCCGTCTTTGAGCGTGCTGAAATGCAAAAGGCCGCAAAACGTCCTGCAAAAGAGGCCCTTTCATCGTGTGAAAGAGGGTCTTTTGCAGGGCGTTTTGCGGCCTTTTGGAACGGAGCGTGTAATCCGTTGGATGTCAATGGCTTACAAAAAGCTGATCCTCTGCAGTGGAAAGGCGTGCAGGCTTGCCGCCCGTCATCTTTAATCTTGTTCTCCGCGTGTGTCGTTTCTCGGATATTTTTTGTACTTTTGCACCCGGTTTTAGACTAAGAACAGGGCAGATGCAAAGATATTTCCTTTATTTGAAGTATGACGGCACGGCGTATCACGGCTGGCAGGTGCAGCCCGGCGGGCGCACGGTGCAGGGCGAGTTGCAGAGGGCTTTGTCCACGCTTCTGCGCGAGGATGTGCCGGTGGTGGGCGCCGGACGCACCGACACCGGGGTGCACGCGCGCATGATGGTGGCCCATTTCGACGCGGCCGAGGGGCTGGATTGCGGCCAGACGGTGTACAGGCTGAACAGGATTCTGCCCAGGGACATGGCCGCCGACAGGCTTGAATGTGTGCCGGCCGACATGCACGCACGCTTCAGCGCCGTCTCGCGCACGTACCGTTATTATGTGCATACGCGCCGCGACCCGTTCCGCAGGGCTTATTCGTGCGAGATGTTTTACAATCTTGACTTTGACATGATGAACCGGGCGGCGGCCCTGTTGCTTGAATACGACGACTTCGCGGCGTTCTGCAAGAGCCATACCGACGTAAAGACGACGTTGTGCAAGGTGGCCGAAGCACGGTGGGTGAGAGACGGCGAGTACACATGGCACTTCGTGATAACGGCCAACCGCTTCCTGCGCAACATGGTGCGCGCCATTGTGGGCACGCTTATAGACGTGGGCCGCGGACGCATCGGCCTCGAAGGTTTCAGGAAAATAATCGAGGGACGCTCGCGTTCGGGAGCCGGCGACAGCGTTCCGGCCTGCGCGTTGTTCCTGGAAAACATTGAATACGGAGAGTTGGAAATTAAGAGTTAAGAATTAAGAAAATATGCCAGCATCGGTAATTTTTTTAATTCTAAATTCTTAACTCTTAATTCTAAACTCTTAACTCTTCATTAAAAAATTTATGTGGTTACTATTAGCATTTCTTTCTGCGGCGTTGCTCGGGTTTTATGACTCGTTCAAGAAGAAGTCGCTCGACGGCAACGCCGTCATCCCCGTGCTGTTTCTCAACACGTTGTTCTCATCGCTGATATTCCTGCCGTTCATAGCCCTGTCGGCCACCACCGGTCTGCTCGACGGCACCATGTTTTACGTTCCGGCCGGAGGATGGGACGTGCACAAGTACATCATCCTGAAGAGCCTCATAGTCCTGGCCTCGTGGGTGTTCGGCTATTTCGGCATGAAGCACCTGCCCCTTACCATCGTAGGCCCCATCAACGCCACGCGCCCTGTGATGGTGCTCGTGGGAGCGTTCATAGTGTTCGGCGAGCGCCTTAACGTCTACCAGTGGATAGGCGTGGCGCTGGCCGTGGCGTCGTTCTTCATGCTTAGCCGCAGCGGCAAGAAAGAAGGCATAGACTTCAAGCACGACCGCTGGATATACTTCATAGTGCTGGCCGCCCTGCTCGGCGCGGTGAGCGGCCTCTACGACAAGTACCTCATGGCTCCGGCGAGCCATGGCGGAGTGGGGCTCGACCGCATGACCGTGCAGAGCTGGTACAACATTTACCAATGCTTCATGATGGGAGCGATGCTGATGCTGCTTTGGTGGCCCAAGCGCAGGCACACCACGCCGTTTCGTTGGGACTGGTGCATAATACTGATAAGCGTCTTCCTCTGTGCGGCCGACTTCGTGTATTTTTACGCCCTTAGCATACCCGGAGCGATGATAAGCATAGTCTCGATGGTAAGGCGCGGCAGCGTGGTCGTGTCTTTCCTCTTCGGAGCGGTGTTGTTGCATGAGAAGAATCTGAAGAGCAAAGTCGTAGACCTCGTGCTTGTGCTTCTCGGCATGCTGTTCCTTTACATCGGCTCAAGATAGTTTTGGCAGACAAGTAGACTGACGGACAGGTGGTACGCCATGTTCGTCAATCCCCATGTCGGTTCGTTACTTGTCAACTTGTTTGCTGAAAATTTTGCTTTTTGATGTAAAAATAGTATTTTTGCATTCGATTATAATGAAATAAGCATAATTTTATGGCACATAACATATTCAAAGGGCTTGGTATTGCCCTTGTTACGCCGTTTACGGCCGACGGCTCGGTTGATTACCAGGCGTTGAAGAAGCTTATAGCTTATCAGCTTGCCGGCGGTGCCGACTTCTTTTGTATCCTTGCTACAACGGGTGAGACTCCCACTTTGACAAGGGACGAGAAGTCGAAGATAAAGCAGATGGTTGTTGAAATGGCCGGCAGCAAGGTGCCTATACTTATGGGTTGTGGCGGCAACAATACCGCGGATGTGGTGAACGAGTTGCAGACCGGAGACTTTTCCGGCATAGACGGCGTGCTGAGCGTATGCCCGTATTATAACAAACCGTCTCAGGAAGGGCTCTACCAGCACTTCAAGACGATAGCAGCCGCAACCAAAATGCCAGTCGTGCTTTACAATGTCCCGGGGCGTACCGGAGTGAACATGAAGGCGGAGACCACATTGCGTCTTGCCCATGATTGCCCTAATATCGTTGGAATTAAGGAAGCGGCCGGAAGCCTTGAGCAGGTTGACGAGATAATAAAGAACAAGCCGGACACGTTTGACGTCATAAGCGGCGACGACGCCTTGACGTTCCCGATGATAGCGTGCGGCGCGGCCGGAGTCATTTCTGTGATAGGCAACGCTCTTCCCAAGGAGTTCTCTCGCATGATACGCCTTGAGATGAACGGCGAAATAGAGAGCGCACGCAAGATACACCATAAGTTCACCGACCTGTTCAACTTGCTTTTCGTTGACGGCAATCCGGCCGGAGTGAAGGCCATGCTCCATGAGATGGGCATGATAGAGAATGTGCTCCGCCTGCCGCTCGTGCCCACCAGGCTCACCACTATGCAGCGCATAAGCGAGTGCTTGAAGTTCAGGCTTTAGGCGTTTCTGCCTTTATGATATTGTAACAGGCGGCATCTCCAGCACGGGAGATTGCCGCCTGTTCTTATGCGTAATGTGGCTCGGTAAGGCAACGAAAAAACCGCAAGACTTAGTCCTGCGGTTTTCCATGCTTTTAATTGTTGTAGCTAATTACTCGGCAACAGTTGTGTCAGTTGCAGTAGTGTCAGCAGAGATGCTGTCAAGAGTGTCTACAACTGCAGTGTCAGTTGCTGTAGTGTCAGCAGCCTCAGTGTTGGCTGTTTTGTTGCCACAAGATGCGAATGAAATAGCTGCGATAGCTACGAACATTAAAACTAACTTTTTCATTTTCTTTGCTTTTTAAATCTGTAAAACAATCATTTGTTTATTAAAACGCTGCAAAGGTAAGTATTTTTTTGATACGTTGTTCTCTTTTTATGCTTTTTTTTCGATATGTTCTTGTAACTTTTTTGTAAGTGTTTGAAAATCAAATAAATACAAAGTGCTAATGACTGTTAAACTTTTGCCTGGCATTAAGAAGTGTTGTAAACGGACACTTATTTCGACTTTTTTTATTACCTTTGCGCCATGCAACCGACACCGTTGGAAACGTGAATGCCTTTCTTGTTTTCCGGCTTGTGTTGGCAAGTTATTAATATAATAAGGTATAAGGTGTAACGCCTTGGTCTTTCTTGTGGAGGCCGGGGTGTATGTAAGATATGAAATGATTGACACATCGGCTTTTCAAGGCAAGTCTGCCGCTTATTTTACACTTGGCTGCAAGTTGAATTTTTCCGAAACATCCACCTTTGGGCGGTTGTTGGGAGAGATGGGAGTGCGCACCGTCGACAAGGATGCCGACATTTGTATCATAAACACATGTTCGGTGACAGAAGTGGCCGACCATAAATGCCGTCAGGCTATACACCGCATGGTGCGTAATAACCCGGGGGCGTTTGTGGTAGTGACGGGATGTTATGCCCAGTTGAAGCCCGAGACGGTGGCACGGATAGACGGGGTTGACCTTGTGCTTGGAGCCAACGAGAAGGCGAATCTGATACAGTTCCTGTCCGAGGCGTGGTCTGGAGGAAAACAGGACGCGTCTCTTCACATCCATCATACGGTTAAGACGAAGGACATAAAGACGTTTGCACCGAGTTGCTCAAGGGGCAACCGCACGCGTTATTTCCTCAAGGTGCAGGACGGGTGCGATTATTTTTGTACGTATTGCACCATTCCTTATGCCCGAGGCTTCAGCCGCAACCCTGGCATAGAGTCGCTTGTAGCCCAGGCGCGGCAGGCTGCGGATGAGGGCGGAAAGGAAATCGTGCTTACCGGTGTGAACATAGGCGACTTCGGCAAGACGACGGGCGAGAGCTTCATTGACCTGGTGAAGGCTCTTGACGGAGTGGAGGGAATCAGCCGATACCGGATAAGCAGCATCGAGCCCGATCTGCTTGATGACGGGCTTATAGAGTATTGTGCGGGCAGCAGGGCGTTCATGCCTCATTTCCACATACCTTTGCAAAGCGGTTCTGACGAAGTGCTGCGCCTTATGCACAGGCGTTATGACAGCAAGTTGTTCGCCCATAAGATTGAACTTATAAAGAAGGTCATGCCTGACGCCTTTATAGGAGTCGACGTGATGGTGGGCACGAGAGGCGAAAAGCCAGAGCTGTTTGAGGAGACATACGAGTTCTTGAAGTCTTTGGACGTGACCCAGTTGCACGTGTTCCCTTATTCGGAGCGCTGGCACGGCGGCGTTGAAGATTCCTTATGTTGTTTCAGAGCAGGACAAGAAGGCGCGTTCGAAGCGCCTTCTGGACTTGTCTGACGAGAAAACGGAGGCGTTTTACGCCAGGCATGTCGGCTCGGAGGCGGAAGTCTTGTTTGAAAAGGCCACGCGAGGACGCGCCATGCACGGCTTCACGCGCAACTACATACGTGTGGAATTGCCTTCCTCTCCGGCGAACGAGAGCCTTGACAACCAGATAGTCAAAGTGAAACTTGGCGGTTTTAATCATGACAAGACCGCACTTAAAGCAATACTCTGATATGGACAAGACCGCTATTGTTATTCTGAATTGGAACGGCGTTGAGATGCTCACGCGTTTTTTGCCCAGTGTGCTCGACTTCTCGCGCGGCGAGGCCGTGGTGTATGTGGCTGACAATGCCTCTACGGATAACTCGCTCGAGGTTCTGAAGATGCACTTTCCCGAGGTGCGCATCATCGTGTTGGAGAAGAACTGGGGGTTCGCCGAAGGATACAACCGCGCGCTTGAACAGGTGGACGCAGAGTATTACGTCCTGCTCAATTCCGACGTGGAGGTGTCCCACCATTGGCTTACTCCTTTGGTGGAATTTATGGACAACCATGCTGATGTGGCGGCATGCCAGCCTAAGTTGTTGTCCGAGAAGAATCGTGACGCGTTCGAGTATGCCGGGGCCTGCGGCGGATATATAGACCGTTACGGCTACCCGTTTTGTAGGGGGCGCATATTTGACACTGTTGAGAATGATGACGGCCAGTATGATTATGCGGCCGAGGTGTTGTGGGCCACGGGTGCGTGCATGGTGGTGCGCGCGAGCGATTTCAGGCTTGCCGGAGGGTTTGACGCGCGTTTCTTCGCCCATAGCGAGGAGATAGACTTGTGTTGGCGTCTTCGGCTTATGGGAAAGAAGATATATTGCATACCTGACAGCTATGTTTTCCACATAGGCGGGGGGACGCTTCCGAAGAACAATCCGACGAAGACTTACCTTAACTTCCGTAACAACCTTACGATGCTTTACAAGAACCTGTCCGACAGGGAGCTTCGCCATGTCATGCGTGTGCGCCTTGTGCTGGATTATGTGGCGGCGTTCCAGGCTTTGCTTGCCGGAAGGACGGGCGATTTCAAGGCTATATTGAACGGACGCAGGGCTTTCAAGAAATGGCTTCCCGAATATCGTGAGGTAAGGCGCGAGGTGCAGGGCAGGAGAGTGGCTGGTGATGTTGTTGGCATATACCCCCGTTCCATCCTTTGGCAATATTACGCCAAAGGGCACAAGAAGTATGCGGAAATATTGTAGAAGGTGAGAAAGTGAGAAGGTGAGAAAGTGAGAAGGTGAGAAGGTGAGGGGGTGGGAAGGTGAGAAGGAGGGAAGAGAAGGAGGGAAAGTGATTTAATGCCTTCATTTCTAACCTTCCCTCCTTCTCACCTTCTCACCTTCTCACCCTTTCGTAAATCCCAGCGACATCACGCTGAATCTCACGTCCCCGGCCTTCATGAGCTCACGGGCGCACGACACTACGGTTGCGCCGGTGGTCACCACGTCGTCTATTATGAGTATGTGTTTTCCTGTCAAGGCGGAGCCGTCAACGAGCGAGAACACCCCTTCGACGTTCTCGTTTCTTTGCCAGCGGTTCATCTTTGTCTGGCTTCTCTTGAACGATTCTCTTATTACGGCTTTGTCTATTATTGGCATTCGTGTCACCGCGCTTATTCCGCGTGCTATCTCGAATGCTTGGTTATACCCCCGTTCGCGCATCCTTTTCCTTGCGAGCGGCACGGGTACTATGGCGTCCACGCCGTCGAAGAAGCCGTGAGCGGCGAATTCCGCGGCGGCCATGCGTCCCATGAGTTCGCCTGTCTCTGGGTGGCCGGAATATTTCAGATTGTGGATTATCCGGCTCGATGCGGAGTGGGGCTTGTAGAAGAACAGTGCCGCCGCCCTTTCCACCGGCATGCGTCCCCATAAGAGTTTGGCCATGTCGTTGCTGTATGGATTTTCCTGGTAGCGTGTTCTTGGCAGGTCCATGTCGCATGCCGAGCATATCGTGTGCTCGCCTATGGCCAGGCGGCATCCGCACATTGCACACTTCCTTGGCACTGCAAGGTTTGCCAGGCGCATGACGAGCCTGCCAAGGCGCTCAATCAGGGCGCGGGCTTTGTTCTTTGTTGTCATTTGTAAGTGTAAGTGGATAAAAAGTTAAGAGTCAAGAAAGCCAGCGGCCGGGCATGGCTTTCTTGACTCTTAGCGCTTGTTTGGGTTCTGATTACCAGAGCTTCAGGCGCTCATCCTCCGGCAGGTACATCTTGTCGCTGGGCTTTACGTTGAACGCGTCATACCATGCGTTGATGTGCGGCAAGGCGCCGTTAACGCGCCATTCGCCGAGAGAGTGCGGATCCATCTTGGTGAGCTGGCGTATGCCTTCTTCGGTTATGTTTCCGGCCCACACTCCGGCATAAGCCAGGAAGAAGCGCTGGTCGGGAGTGAGTCCGTCGATGGTGCCGAGCGGCGCGTCCTTAGTAGCATGCTTGTATGCGTTGAACGCCACCTCAAGGCCTCCGTGGTCGGCCAGGTTCTCGCCAAGGGTGAGCTTTCCGTTGGCGTTGAGGTCGGGCAGCACCTTTATGGCTGAGAAGAACTCGGCGTACTTCTCGGCGCGCTTGTTGAAGTTCTCCGCATCCGAGGCGGTCCACCAGTCGGTCATGTTGCCGTTCTTGTCATAGTGGCGTCCCTGGTCGTCGAATCCGTGTGTCATCTCGTGTCCTATCACCACGCCGATGGCTCCGTAGTTGAACGCGTCGTCGGCCGTGGGGTCGAAGAAGGGCACCTGGAGTATTCCGGCCGGGAAGCAGATTTCGTTGGTCGTGGGGTTATAGTAGGCGTTGACCGTCTGCGGAGTCATGAACCACTCCTCCTTGTCCACGGGCTTGCCGGCGCGGTAGTCGATGTTCCACTTGTCCCAGAACAGGCGGCACCTCTGCACGTTCTCATAGAACGAGAGCTTCGGGTCGATTGTAAGCCCCGACATGTCTTTCCACTGGTCGGGATAGCCTATCTTCACGTAGAACGAGTTGAGCTTGTCAAGCGCGGCCTTCTTGGTCTCGGCGCTCATCCAGTCCTGAGCCTCGATGCGCTCTGCCAGTGATATCTGGAGATTCTTGACGAGCTCTGCATGCGTTCCTTCGACGATGCCGGGAAGTAGCGCTCCACGTACATCTTGCCGAGGGCTTCGCCCATCTGTCCCTCGACGTGCGACGTGGCGAGCTTCCAGCGCGGATAGTTCTCCTTGCGGCCCGACAGGGTGCGGCCGAAGAAGTCGAAGTTGGCCTCTACCACCTCGTCGCTGAGGTAGCTTGCGGCAGAGAGTATCGCGTCCCATTCCATGTATGCGCGCAGGCCGTCGGCGGTCATTGACGCGATGACGGCGTCGGCTCCCTTGACGAAGTCGGGCTGGCCTACCACCATCTCCTTGAAATACTCTGTCTTGACCCCCTCTGCGTTGAGCAGCTTGGTCAGGTTTACGTGCGGATAGCTGCTTTCAAACTGCTCCAGTGTCATCTTGTTGTAGTTCGCCTCGACGTCGCGAAGCTCCGTCCTTGACTTTGACACCTTGGCCAGGGCTGTCTCTATCGACATTATGTTCTCCATCTTCTTCACGGCGTCTGCCTCCGGGAAGCCGAAGAGCTTGAACATGCGCACGATGTGCTTCTTGTAGGCCTCGCGTATGGCGGTAGTGGCCGAGTCGGTGTCGAGGTAATACTCCTTCTGGCCGAGCACGAGTCCGCCCTGGTAGATGTTCAGGATGTTCATCTTGGCGTTCTTCTCGTCGGCACCGAAACCTATGCCCATGGGCACTCCGTAGCCGAATGCTGCGTACTTGAGCTGAAGCGCATGAAGGGCGTCTACGGTCTTGGCTCCTTCAAGTTCGTTGATAAGCGGCATTACCGGTTTCACGCCGTCCTGGTTGCGGCGCACCGAGTCCATCGCCAGCTTATAGAAGTCGCTCAGTTTCTGCTCGGTAGAGCCTTGCGGATAGGTGTTCTTGAGCAGGTCGGTCAGGATGGAGTTGATACGCTTGTTGTTGTCAAGCGCCAGCTGGTCAAAGCTGCCGAAGCGCGAATAGGCGGCCGGCAGGGGGGTTCTTCTTCATCCATCCGCCGCATGCGTACTTGTAGAAGTCTTCGGCCGGCTTGACGCTCGTGTCGAGGTTGGTCAGGTCGATGCCCGATTTCAGTTGTGCCTGCGCGCCGGCCGCGAACGGCGCGGCCGCGAAGAGCACAACGGGGATAATGTGTCTTACTTTCATAATGATAATATAGTTAATGTCATTTGTAATTGTAATTGTAAGCGATAGGGGCGATGAGCCGGATTAGCCCGATGAGCCGTGGAAGCCAGGTTGGGCGGATAGGCCCGATTAGCCTAATGTGCCGGATGAGCCGTGGATGTACAGGGGATAATTTTTAATTTTTAATTGTTAATTGTTAATTTATTCATTTCCTCCAGCTCCTCTGAGAGCCGTTCCCAGCGTTCCACCTCCTCGTCGAGCGTCTTCTTCGTCTCGGTGTACTCGGCCACGAGGGTCATGTCCGAGGCCTTGTCGGGCTGGCACAGTATGCCGTCAAGCTCCTTGAGGCGTGCCTCGAGCCGCTCTATCTTGGCCTCGCTGTCCTCTACGGCCTTCTCGGCGCGGCGTATTTTCTTTTGCTGTTCCTTGCGCTCGGCGTAAGACTCTTTAGCCGAGGATTGGGGGGCTATGGGTGACGAATCCTCTTGCCGTGCGGATGAATCGGATTTCCCGCTTTTCACTTTCCCGTTCGCCCGAGGGGGCTTCTTCGCCCTTCGCCCTTCGTTCTTCGCCAAGATACTCGTATATTCCGCCCAGGTGCTCCCTCACGCGGCCTCCGCCGAACTCGTAGACCTTTGTCACCAGCCCGTCGAGGAATTCGCGGTCGTGGCTCACTATTATGGCCGTGCCGTCGAAGGCGCGTATGGCCTCCTTGAGCACGTCCTTGGAGGGCATGTCCAGGTGGTTGGTCGGCTCGTCGAGTATGAGCAGGTTGACCGGCTCGAGCAGCAGGCGTATCATGGCCAGGCGGCTGCGCTCGCCTCCGCTGAGCACGCCCACGCGCTTTTCCGACGCCTCTCCGCCGAACATGAAGGCGCCCAGGATGTCGTTTATCCTGAGGCGCACGTCGCCGCGCGCCACATTGTCTATGGTCTGGAACACCGTGAGGCTCTCGTCGAGCAGCTGCGCCTGGTTCTGCGCGAAGTAGCCAATCTCGACGTTGTGCCCTGTCTTGAGCGTGCCGGTGAAGGGTATCTCGCCCATGATGCACTTCACGAGCGTTGACTTGCCCTCGCCGTTCTTGCCCACGAAGGCCACCTTCTCGCCGCGCCTTATGCTCAGGTTCACGTCAGAGAGCACCGTGTGCTCGCCGTAGGCCTTGCCCACGCCGTCGCACACTACGGGCCAGTCGCCGCTGCGCGGGCACGGGGGGAACTTAAGGCGCATGGCCGAGTTGTCCACCTCGTCTATCTCTATGGGCACGATCTTCTCCAGCTGCTTTATGCGGCTCTGCACCTGCACGGCCTTCGTAGGCTTGTAGCGGAAGCGCTCTATGAAGTCCTTTATGTCGGCTATCTCCTTCTGCTGGTTCTCGTATGCGCGAGCTGCTGCTCGCGGCGCTCGGCGCGCAGGCGCACGTATTCGTCGTACTTCACGCGGTAGTCCGCCACGCGGCCGCAGCTTATCTCGAGCGTGCGGTTGGTCACGTTGTTGATGAACGCCCTGTCGTGGCTCACCAGCACCACGGCCTTGGCCGACGTGGCCAGGAACTGCTCCAGCCACTGTATGCTCTCTATGTCGAGATGGTTGGTGGGCTCGTCGAGCAGGAGCACGTCGGGCCGCTCAAGCAGTATCTTGGCCAGCTCGATGCGCATGCGCCATCCGCCGCTGAACTCGCTCGTGGGGCGGTCAAGGTCCGTCCGCGCGAAGCCCAGGCCCGTGAGCGTGCGCTCAAGGTCGGCCTCGTAGCCATCGGCGCCCATCATCATGTAGCGGTCGTGCTCGCGCGTAAACCTTTCCACCAAGGCCATGTACCCGGGCGAGTCATAGTCGTCCCTGCCGGCCAGCTCGGCCTCCATGGCGTCCAGCCTCCGCTTCAGGGCCGTGCCGGCGGCGAAGGCCTTGCGCGCCTCCTCGCGCACGGTGGTGTCGTCGGTGAGCACCATCACCTGGGGCAGGTAGCCTATGGTGACACCCTGCGGCACGCTCACCGTGCCCTCCGTGGGGCGCTGCATGCCGCAGAGTATCTTTAGCATGGTGGACTTGCCGGCCCCGTTCTTGCCCGTCAGGGCTATGCGGTCGCGGTCGTTGATGACGAAGCTCGCGTCGCTGAACAGGGGCTTCGCGCCGAATTCCACCTTCAAGTGTTCTACTGAAACCATCTTTTTTGTTTCCTTGCTTTCCAACCTGCAAAGGTACTCATTTTTCCCGTCACGCCAAACATTTGTGATGGAAAAGAACGGTTGTGCCGGCGATGATGACCACTTAAAAATAATAAGGTGGAAGACGCGAATGCAAAAGGCCGCTAATCGGCTTGCAAAAGGCGGCCTTTTACCGTCCGGTTGACGGTCTTTTGTGATGCGAAAGGCCGTCTTTTGCAAGGCTTCAAAAATAAGCCTAAAAATCAGACAGTATTCTTTTATTGCATAATAAACATAAAGATAATTTCAGTATTCGGCGGAAAATGTGTAAGTTTGCATCCAAAATTCGTAACATAAGCATTTATCATGGCAAAAGAATTGAAAGACTTGACCAAAAGGGCTGACAACTACAGCCAGTGGTACAACGACCTGGTGACCAAGGCCGACCTCGCCGAGCAGTCCGCCGTGCGCGGATGCATGGTGATAAAGCCTTACGGCTACGCCATCTGGGAGAAGATGCAGCACCAGCTTGACAAGATGTTCAAGGAGACGGGAGCGCAGAACGCCTACTTCCCGTTGCTCATACCTAAGTCGTTCCTCTCGCGCGAGGCCGAGCACGTGGAAGGCTTCGCCAAGGAATGCGCCGTGGTGACGCACTACCGCCTGCGCGCCAAGGAGGACAAGAGCGGAGTGGAGGTGGACCCTTCGGCCAGGCTCGAAGAAGAACTCATCATCCGCCCTACGTCTGAGACGATAATCTGGAACACGTACAAGAACTGGATACATTCTTACCGCGACCTGCCGCTGATGTGCAACCAGTGGTGCAACGTTATGCGCTGGGAGATGCGCACAAGGCCGTTCCTGCGCACGTCGGAGTTCCTCTGGCAGGAGGGGCACACCGCACACGCCACGCGCGAGGAGGCCGAGGCCGAGGCGCAGATGATGCTCCACGTCTACGCCGACTTCGCCGAGAAGTGGATGGCCGTGCCTGTGGTGCAGGGAGTGAAGAGCGAGACCGAACGCTTCGCCGGCGCGCTGAACACATACACCATAGAGGCCATGATGCAGGACGGCAAGGCCCTGCAGAGCGGAACGAGCCACTTCCTCGGGCAGAACTTCGCCAAGGCGTTCGACGTGACATATCTTAATAAGGAAAACAAGCCCGAATACGTGTGGGCCACGTCATGGGGCGTGTCGACACGCCTTATCGGCGCGCTCATCATGACGCACTCCGATGACAACGGACTGGTGTTGCCGCCCATGCTCGCGCCCATCCAGGTGGTGATCATCCCGATAACCAAGGGAGCCGACCAACTCAAGGCCATAACCGAGAAGCTTACGCCCGTAATCGACGCGCTGCGCCAGGCTGGCATCTCGGTGAAGTATGACGACGCAGACAACAAGCGCCCGGGCTTCAAGTTCGCCGACTACGAGCTGAAGGGCGTGCCTGTGCGCCTCGTGATGGGCGGACGCGACCTGGAGAACAACACGCTCGAGATAATGCGCCGCGACACGCTCGAGAAGGAGACCGTGCCCGTGGACGGCATCGTGGAGCGCGTGGAGCAGCTCTTGAAGGACATCCAGCAGAACATGTTTGACAAGGCCAAGGCCTACCGCGACTCGCGCATCTACGAGTGTGACAACTACGACGAGTTCAAGGAGCGCATCAAGGACGGCGGCTTCTTCCTCTGCCACTGGGACGGCACGCCCGAGACAGAGGCCAGGATAAAGGAGGAGACGCAGGCCACGATACGCTGCGTGCCCTTCGGCGTGGAGCAGACCGAGGGCGTCGACATGGTGTCGGGCAAGCCGGCCAGGCAGCGCGTCATCATAGCCAGAAGCTATTAGTGAGTGAAAGAACGAAGAGCCGGGAGTGGAGAATCTGTAATCCTTGTGGCACTGAGCCTGAAGGGCACGGCAAGGCGGGCGGGTTCCTCGTTCCCGGTTCTTTCCTCTCCTCACGTCCCTGCGCTTACAAATGACAATTACAGTTGGTGCATAATTCATGACGCATGATGCGCTCTTAATTCTTAGTTCTTAGCTCTTAACCCTTAATTTGAATACCCACCCATGCTTCTTACCCTGATAGTCCTCGCCGTTTCGGCATTGTTCTTCGCCATAGGCAAGATACGCTCTGACGTGGTGGCGCTGTGCGCGCTGATAGTCCTGATGGTGTCTGGCGTCTTGACTCCCGACGAAGCCCTGTCAGGCTTTTCCAATTCGGTCGTGATAATGATGGTAGGCCTGTTCGTCGTCGGTGGCGCAATATTCCAGACGGGTCTTGCCAAGATGGTCAGCGGACGCATCATGAAGCTTGCCGGCGACAGCGAGCTGCGCCTGTTCCTGCTCGTCATGGTCGTTACCTCGATCATCGGTGCCTTCGTCAGCAATACGGGCACGGTGGCCCTGATGCTCCCCATCGTGGTGAGCCTGGCCGCCAAGGCGCACGTAAGCGTGGGTCGCTTGCTCATGCCGTTGGCTTTTGCAAGCAGCCTGGGAGGCATGCTGACGCTGATTGGAACGCCGCCAAACCTCGTGATTCAGGACGTGCTGGTAGAGAACGGATACGAGCCTTTGTCGTTCTTCTCGTTCACGCCTGTGGGACTGGTGTGCATCGCGGTGGGCGTGATAGTGCTCCTCCCCTTGAGCAAATGGCTGCTTGGAAAGAGAAGTGGGGGCGGAGCAGGCGGCAAGATGAAGGCCAAGACGCTGGATCAGCTCGTCGACGAGTACCGCCTGAAGGACAATCTGTCGCGTTTCGTGGTAGGCCACCGTGCTTCCATAAAGGGCAGGAGCATTGCCGAGCTTGACGTGCGCAACCGTTACGGCCTGGCCGTGCTCGAGGTAAGGCGCGAGACCACGCGCCGGAAGGGACTGATAAAGAACGTCAGCCAGACGGCCGCCGGCCCCGGGACGGTGCTTCAGGAGGGCGACATAATCTATCTTACGGGAGAGAGAGAGCAGGCTTTGCGTTTTGCCCGTGACTGCTCGCTGGACTCTCCGGCCAAGGCTCAGGGCGGAGAGGAAGGGCGCGCCGGGCTCGACTTTTACGACATCGGCATGGCCGAGATTGTGCTCATGCCCACGTCGAGCCTCGTGGGGCGCCTGCTGAAGGACGCCGGCTTCAGGGCTAAGTACAGCATAAACGTCGTAGGCATAAGGCGCAAGGGCGAGTACATCATGGACAATCTGGCCGGAGTGCGCCTCCACGGGGGCGACGTCCTGCTTGTGCAGGGCACATGGGGCAACATAAGCCGTCTGGGTGACGAGGAAGAGAAGTGGGTGGTGCTTGGCCAGCCGCTCGAGGAAGCGGCCAAGGTCACCCTGGACTACAAGGCTCCGCTGGCCGCCTGCATAATGCTGCTCATGGTTGTGGTGATGGTGTTCGACTTCATACCAGTGGCTCCCGTCACGGCCGTTATGGCGGCGGCGGTGCTGATGGTGCTTACAGGATGTTTCCGCAACGTCGAGGCGGCATACAAGACCATCAACTGGGAAAGCGTGGTGCTGATAGCGGCCATGCTGCCCATGTCGGTGGCGTTGGAGAAGACCGGGGCGTCGGCCGCAATATCCCATTCGCTGGTAAGCGGACTGGGAGGATACGGCCCCTACGTGCTTCTGGCCGGTATATATTTCACCACGTCGCTGCTTACGATGTTCATAAGCAACACGGCCACGGCCGTGCTCATGTCTCCGATTGCGCTCACCTCGGCCGTGGAGAGCGCTCTCAGCCCTTATCCGTTCCTCTTCGCCGTGGCGCTCGGCGCCAGCATGTGCTTCGCATCGCCGTTCTCCACGCCGCCCAACGCCCTGGTGATGCAGGCCGGGCGGTACACGTTCATGGACTATGTGAAGGTGGGCTTGCCTTTGCAGCTCATAATAGGCGTGGTGATGGTGTTCGCGCTTCCCTTGCTGTTCCCGTTCTGACGTTTTGCTTTTCTTCACCTTTCCTTCTTCCCGTTGCAACATGTTTGTAATACATAATGCTTATTTTTGCAAAAAAATTGACGAGAAAATGGATAAGAGGATTTTATTGCCGATGCTTTTCGCCTTTTTCGCCTCGCTCCCGGTGGCCGCCGGAGATGATGGTGACGAGGTGAACCGCACTCCGGAGGTGCACGGTACGATACGCGGCAAGTATGAGTTCCAGACGGAGGAGGGCGAGGGGCGCTTCCAGGTGCGCAACGCGCGTGTCAGCCTTGACGGGGACTTGACCAAGGTCGTGTCTTACAAGGTGGAGATTGACCTTTCAGACGAGGGGAAGATAAAGATGCTCGACACGTACACGCGCATCAAGCCTGTGCGCGGTCTTGACTTTACCATAGGCCAGATGCGTGCGCCGTTCACCATCGACGCGCACCGCTCGCCCCATCTTCAGTATTTCGCCAACCGTTCGTTCATTGCCAAGCAGGTGGGCAACGTGCGCGACGTGGGTGCCACGCTTGGTTATTCGTTCAACGTGGGCTTTCCGATAATACTGCAGGCCGGCATGTTCAACGGCTCGGGGCTTACCAACCAGAAGGACTTTTGGACCAGCAACGTGAATTTCTCGGCCAAGGCTCAGTTCTTCTTTCCGCGCGGTTTCAACCTTACGTTGAGCACTCAGAAGATACGCCCCGACGATGTTTCGGTGATGATGTATGACGCCGGAGCGTATTATCACGCACACGGGTGGCATGCGGAGGTGGAATATCTCTACAAGCATTACGGCCACGGGGCGTTCAAGCCGGTGCATGCGTTGGACGCGTTCGTGAGCTATGACATTCCGCTGCGCCGGTGTTTTTTCACCAAGGTGTCGCCGCTCGTGCGTTACGACTACATGAGCGACCATAGCGACGGCTTGCGTTACAACGCCGACGGGGACGAGGACGCTGACGGCAGGCTCGTCATCAATGACTACAGGCGCTCGCGCCTGACCGGGGGAGTGACGCTCAGCCTTGACTTGCCGTTCGTCTCTGACATACGCCTTAACTATGAGAAGTATTTTTACAGGGACGGGGCCGTGGCCAAGCCGTCGGAGAGAGACAAGGTCGTGGTTGAGTTCATGACGCGCTTCTAGATATGCGCTGCGGCATGCGGACAAAGGATTTGCGGTCTTTGCGTAATTCGTTGGCTGTCAGCAGGTTATGCTTTTCGTGGCTGAACTTTGGCTGAACGTGTTGCAAAAGACGGCCTTTCGGCGTGCTGAATGCGGCCTTTTGCATCGCAAAAGGCGGTCTATTACAATGTGAAAGGCCGCCTTTTGTATTTTAGTTCTTGTCATACCATCATGAGGCTGCTCATTATCGAGTCGCTTATGTATATTCCCCGGCGTGTCAGGCGCAGGCTTGCTCCGTCTTGCTCCATCAGCCCTTGGGCTATGAACGGTGCGGCCTCACTCGCAAGATGGTCTTTGTACTTTTGCCCCAGGCGGCTCTCCACGTAGTCCGTGTCTATGCCTTCGCGCGTGCGCAGGGCGGTGGTCACAATGTCGTCGAACGTGGTGCGCGCGTCAAGCTCCTCGCGTTCCGCCGGTATGCGGCCTTGGCTCACGGCCTCGACGTAGGCGTTCAGGTCGGCCGTGTTCCATTGGCGCGAGCGCAGGTCGAACGAGTGGGCCGCCGCGCCGAGGCCTATGTACGGCTCCTGCCGCCAATATGACGAGTTGTGGCGTGAGCGGAATCCGGGGCGGGCGAAGTTGCTTATCTCGTAGTGCTCGTACCCTTCGGCCTTGAGCCGGTCTGCAAGCGCGTCATACATGGCGAGGCTCAGCTCTTCGTCGGTCTCCTTGATTTCGCCCCGTTGTAGCATGTCGTACATGGGGGTACCCTCCTCGTACATGAGGCTGTACGCCGATATGTGCTCAACGCCGAGGCTCAGGGCATGGTCGATGTCGGTCAGCCAGTCGTCCAGCGGTTCTCCGGGGAAGCCGAACATCAGGTCGATGCTGATGTTGCTTATTCCGGCCTGGCGCAGCGTCTTCACGGCGCGCCGGGCGTCATCGGCGCCGTGCCGCCGGCGGAGGAAGCGCAGGCGTGCGTCTGAGAACGTCTGCACGCCCATGCTCACGCGGTTTACGGGCAATCCGCCCAGCATGCCGGCGAAGTCGGGCGTTATGTCGTCGGGGTTGCACTCCATGGTCACTTCCGCGTCGCCGGCCACGTTGAACACCTTATATATATGATGAAACAGGCGCCCGATGTCATGCGCGTCAAGTTGTGATGGTGTCCCCCCGCCTATGTAGACGGTGGAAAATTCGCCGTGTATGTAGTCTTTCCTCAGTTCCATCTCGCGGCATACGGCCTTCGTGTAGGCATGGCGCATGCCGAGCGCGGTGGTGGAGTAGAAGCCGCAGTATATGCAGCGGCTCCGGCAAAATGGTATGTGGACGTATATTCCAGACATGATGTCAATGCATAATGCACAGTTCATAATGCATAATTAATAATGTATAATAGCCTTGCGGTCAGCGTTAGGGCTGATGCCCGATTATGCATCATGCATTGTGCATTATGAATTGATAAATTGAATTTGCGTGCAAAATTACTAATATGTTTTAATTTTTTCCGGCTTTTTGCTTTTAAATTTTGCGTGTTAATGTAAAAATGCGTAACTTAGAGGCCGTTATTTGTAATAAACTTAAATCTATAACAATATGAGAGTTTACCAGACAAACGAGATTAAAAACATTGCCTTGCTTGGCAGTGCGGGCAGCGGCAAGACTACTCTTGCCGAAGCCATGTTGTATGAGAGCGGCGTTATAAAACGCCGCGGAAGTGTGGAAGCCAAGAACACGGTAAGTGACTATTTTCCGGTTGAGCAGGAATACGGCTACTCAGTATTCTCAACCGTTTTTAACGTAGAGTGGAACAACAAGAAGCTTAACATCATAGACTGCCCCGGAGCGGACGATTTCGTAGGCCAGGCCATCACTGCGCTCAACGTTACCGACCAGGCCCTGATACTGATCAACGGCCAGTACGGTCCCGAGGTAGGCACGCAAAACAATTTCCGTTACACGGAGAAGCTTAAGAAGCCGGTCATCTTCCTCGTGAACCAGCTTGACAGCGACAAGTGCGACTTTGACGCGATAATAACCAGCATGAAGGACATTTACGGCCAGAAGTGCGTCCAGATACAATATCCCATAGAGACAGGCCCGGGCTTCAACGCCTTGATAGACGTTCTCCTGATGAAGAAATACTCGTGGAAGCCAGAGGGCGGCGCGCCCATCATAGAGGACATCCCGGCCGAGGAAATGGACAAGGCCATGGAGCTTCACAAGGCTCTGGTGGAGGCCGCGGCCGAGAATGACGAGACGCTGATGGAAAAGTTCTTCGAGGAGGAGACCCTTACGGAAGACGAGATGCGCGAGGGCATACGCAAGGGACTGGTCACAAGGTCAATCTTCCCCGTATTCTGCGTTTGCGCCGGCCGTAGCATGGGCGTGCGCAGGTTGATGGAATTCCTTGGCAACGTGGTGCCGTTCGTAAGCGAGATGCCAAAAGTGCACAACACGCGCGGCGATGAAGTTCCGGCCGAGGCAGGCGGTCCAGAGTCTTTGTACTTCTTCAAGACGGGCGTTGAGCCGCACATCGGCGAGGTGTCCTACTTCAAGGTGATGAGCGGAAGCGTGAAGCCGGGCGACGACCTGAGCAACGCCGACCGCGGCTCGAAGGAGCGCATAGCCAACATATACGTGTGTGCCGGAGCCAACCGTCAGCCCGTGGATTGCCTCAACGCCGGCGACATAGGCTGCACCGTGAAGCTCAAGGACGTCAAGACGGGCAACACTCTCAACGGAAAGGATTGCGACAACAGGTTCGACTTCATAAAATATCCAAACTCCAAGTACTCGCGCGCCATCAAGGCCGTCAACGAGGCCGACACCGAAAAAGCTCATGGCCGCGCTCACCAAGATGCGCCAGGAAGACCCGACATGGGTTGTGGAGCAGAGCAAGGAGCTGAAGCAGACCATCATACACGGCCAGGGCGAGTTCCACCTGCGCACTCTTAAATGGCGCCTGGAAAACAACGAGAAGCTTCCTGTGAAGTTCGTCGACGCCAAGATACCTTACCGCGAGACCATCACCAAGGCCGCACGCGCCGACTACCGACACAAGAAACAGTCGGGCGGAGCGGGCCAGTTCGGCGAGGTGCACCTCATAGTGGAGCCTTATGCCGAAGGAATGCCCGACCCCGTGAGCTACAAGTTCAACGGACAGGAGTTCAAGATGAACATAAAGAGCAAGGAAGTCGTAGACCTGGAGTGGGGCGGCAAGCTCGTGTTCATCAACTCTGTCGTGGGCGGAGCTATCGACACGCGCTTCATGCCGGCCATCTTAAAGGGAATCATGGAGCGCATGGAGCAAGGCCCTTTGACGGGAAGCTATGCCCGTGACGTGCGCGTCGTGGTTTACGACGGCAAGATGCACCCGGTAGACAGCAACGAACTTTCGTTCATGCTGGCCGCACGCCACGCATTCTCAGACGCCTTCAAGAACGCTGGTCCTAAGATTCTCGAGCCGATATACGACCTCGAGGTGTATGTGCCTGCCGACTTCATGGGCGACGTTATGAGCGACTTGCAAGGCCGTCGCGCCCTGATCATGGGCATGGACAGCGAGGCCGGATACCAGAAGCTGCAGGCCAAGATACCTTTGAAGGAGCTTGCTAGCTATTCAATCTCGCTCAGCTCGCTTACCGGCGGACGCGCCTCGTTCACCACGAAGTTCGCCAGTTACGAGCTGTGCCCAACGATATCCAGCAGGAACTCATCAAGGAGCATGAGGCAGAGACGGCCGAGAAGGACGATTGATGTGCTAATCCCCAATGTTATATAGCTTTGCCTGTCCGTCACGTCATGCGGCGGACATGGGCAAGGCAAGTTCTCTTGCAATGGCGCGCCTTGGTGGCGTGCCATTGCTTTTTCCGGAATTGCGTTCCGATTGATGCCGGCACGCACGGCATGTCGACATTTTGTTGCCATATGTTGTTTTTCGATTAAGAATTCAACTTGATTATTATTAATTATATATGGCTTTTTGAGTTAATATTGATAAATTCTGATGAAATGATTAACAAAAGCGGACAAACGTGCCCTTTTTTGCAATATATTTGCCGACATGAAGAAAACTACGATTTGGCTAATAGCGATAGTGATGGGGCTTTCGTTCCTTGTGCTGCTCTTCATGCAATTGAAATACATCCAGGCGATGGTTCAAATGAAGAAGGAGCAATTCGACGAGTCTGTGAACAAAGCCCTTTACCAAGCCTCGCGCAACCTTGAGCTTAACGAGACGCTCAAGTATCTGGAGCGTGACGTTAATGCTTCTGAGCGCAAGTCGCATGACAGTGGCGCGTTGGAGGATGAGAACACCGGCGCCGACGGGGCCGTGCAATATTCGCATCAATATGACAAGACCGACAATAAAGGCGTGGCGTATTCGTCGTTCGAACTGAAAACAATGAGGATGAAACCTTCGTCAATGCCGAAGGCCATGATCCTGCGTAGCGACAAGAACTCCATATCAGAGGCCACGAGATCCATGCGGGAAATCGTGAAGAACCGGTACATATACCAGAAAGCCTTGCTCGACGAGGTGGTTTACAGCATATTGTATACGGCTTCAGACAAACCCCTGCGCGAACGCATTAATTTCAAGATGCTTGATCAGGACATCAAGACCGAGCTCATGAACAACGGAATCGACATCCCTTACCATTTTACTGTGTCAACGCAAGACGGAAGGGAAGTGTACCGTTGCCCAGACTATACCGAGGAAGGCGAGGACTACACATATTCGCAGACGCTTTTCCGCAACGACCCGTCCAACAAGATGGGCATCGTGCGCATACATTTCCCCGACATGAGCAGCTACATCTTCAGCGGAGTAAAGTTCATGGTGCCGTCAGTGGCGTTCACCATAGTCCTGCTCGTCACGTTCATTTTCACTATCGTTGTCATCTTCCGCCAGAAGCGTTACACGGAGATAAAGAACGATTTTATCAACAACATGACGCATGAGCTGAAGACTCCCATAAGCAGCATATCCTTGGCGGCGCAGATGCTCAACGACGAGGCCGTGACAAAAAGCCCGGTCATGATGAAACATCTTGGAGGAGTGATCAATGACGAGTCCAAACGCCTGCGGTTCCTCGTCGAGAAGGTGTTGCAGATGTCGATGTTCGACCGCAAGAAGGCCATTTTCAACAAGAAGGAACTCAATCTTAACGACCTTGTGGACAGCGTGGCCAACACGTTCACCCTGCGCGTGGAACACACCGGCGGACACATAACAACCGAGCTTGGCGCCACCGAGCCTGCCATATACGTGGACGAGATGCATTTCACCAACGTTGTCTTCAACCTGCTTGACAACGCCGTCAAGTATCGCGACCCTGACCGTCCGCTTGAGCTTGTGGTCAAGACATGGAACGACAAGGACAAGCTTTATTTCTCGGTAAAGGACAATGGCGTGGGCATGAAGAAAGAGAACTTGAAAAAGATATTCGAGAAATTCTACCGCGTTCACACTGGGAACGTGCACGACGTGAAAGGCTTCGGCCTCGGACTGGCCTACGTCAAGAAGATGGTTGACCTGCACAAGGGCGAGATCCACGTTGAAAGCGAGCGCGGAAAAGGCACTAAATTCATAATATCATTACCAATAATAAAAAAGTAAAAGACTATGGACGAGAAACTTAAAATCCTACTTTGTGAAGACGACGAGAACCTTGGAATGTTGCTTCGCGAATATTTGCAGGCCAAAGGCTATAGCGCTGAACTCTGCCCCGACGGCGAGGCCGGTTACAAGGCATTCTTGAAAAGCAAGTTCGACATCTGCGTCCTCGACGTGATGATGCCCAAGAAAGACGGCTTCACGCTGGCCCAGGAGATACGCCAGGCCAACGCAGAGATACCTATCATCTTCCTTACTGCCAAGACATTGAAAGAGGACATCCTCGAAGGATTCAAAATCGGCGCCGACGACTACATCACAAAGCCCTTCTCTATGGAAGAGCTCGTGTTCCGCATCGAGGCAATCCTGCGGCGTGTGCGTGGCAAGAAGAACAAGGAAAACACGATATACCATATCGGACGTTTCACCTTCGATACGCAAAAACAGCTACTCACCATCGGTGACAAGCAGACCAAGCTGACAACCAAGGAGAACGAGCTGCTCGCGCTTCTCTGCTCTCACGCCAACGAGATACTCCAACGCGACTTCGCCCTGAAGACCATCTGGATCGACGACAACTACTTCAACGCGCGCTCAATGGACGTTTACATCACAAAGCTGCGCAAGCACTTGAAGGACGACGACCAGATTGAGATAATCAACATACATGGAAAGGGCTACAAATGCTTACATCACAAATTAATCAATTAAGTAGTATGAATCAATACGAAACCGTTTTCATTTTGACTCCCGTTTTGTCTGATGAACAGATGAAGGAAACGGTCGCAAAATTCAAGGGCCTGCTTACCGACAAGGGTGCGGAAATCTTGAACGAAGAGACCTGGGGATTGAAGAAGATGGCTTACGCTATCCAGAAGAAGTCGACAGGTTTCTACTGCCTGCTCGAGTTTAAGGCTGAGCCTGAAGTTATCAAGACATTGGAGACCGGTTACCGTCGTGACGAGAAGGTAATCCGCTTCATGACAGTGAAACTCGACAAGTACGCCGTACAGTACGCCGAGAAGAGAAGAAACAAATTAGCTAAAAAAGAGGAGGCTTAATCATGGCACAGGAATCAGAAATCAGATATTTGACCCCTCCTTCGGTTGACACGAAGAGGAAGAAATACTGCCGTTTCAAGAAGAGCGGCATCAAGTACATTGACTATAAGGATCCAGAGTTCCTTAAAAAGTTCTTGAACGAGCAGGGAAAAATCCTGCCTCGCCGCATCACTGGAACGTCTTTGAAGTATCAGCGCCGCGTGGCACAGGCAATAAAGCGTGCACGCCAGATAGCGTTGCTCCCGTATGTAGCCGATTTGTTGAAATAATTAAGGAGGACACACGATGGAAATCATACTGAAAGAAGACATTATCGGCTTGGGATTCAAGAACGATATAGTTAATGTTAAGAGCGGCTATGGTCGCAACTACCTCATACCTACAGGTAAAGGTGTAATCGCTTCGGAGTCGGCAAAGAAGCAGCTCGCCGAGACTTTGCGTCAGCAGGCCCGCAAACTTGCCGCTATCAAGGCAGAGGCTGAGAAGAAAGCTGAGGCTTTGAAGGACGTTGCCCTCACCATTGCAGTTAAGGTCAGTGCCAACGGTATTGCCTACGGAGCTGTTACGGCTGCCACAGTTGCCGCCGAGTTGCAGGCCAAGGGCTTCGACATCTTGGTGACGGTGAACGAGGTGGCTAAAACAATTTCCGTGCCGCCCAACATGGGGCAGCTTCAGGTGCGTATCAATGACATTGTGGCCGACAAACACGACTTGACATCGCTTGACCCGAAGACTGTCAGGCGTGTTGACTTCCTGCAAAATCCCGGCGCCCGATACGGAATGGACGTCGATTACGTAATCAACATCATTACCGAGAAGCCAGAATTCGGCTACACTGTAGGGGCGGAGCTTATGCAGACGCTCACCTCGATGCGGTCGAATGGAGAGGCGTTTGCCAAGCTCAACCGCGGAAAAAGCGAGTTCGATATAAATTATTCGTTCGGGTTCTCTGACATGAAAAAGCAGAAATACGAGGAGACCGCCGACTACCTGATGCCCGACAACTCTGTTTTCACCATGCGGCGCACCGACAACGACTGGCGTACAAGGCAGGTTTCGCACGACCTGCAACTGCAATACACTCTTGCCGACACGTCGCGCTACACGCTGCAAGCTACCGTTGGAGGCATGTTTTCACGCATTCCGAGAAACACGAGAACACGCACGGAAGTTTCGGGCGGCGTTGGAGAAAGGCTGCCTATGTGCTCGACGGACGACACGAAGACCGCCTTGGCCGACCTGTACTTCAATTACAACCTGACTAAGAGGCAGAACCTGACGTTCAATGCCTCTGTATCAACGCATTACCGCTCTCACCTCAATACATGGATGCAGAAAATAGAGCGCGTCGCCACAGACGACGGCAGTGCATGCTTCCTATTCACGCGCGCCAACCAGCGGCGCATCAGCATGTTCTACGTTGACAACTACACCCGTTACGACCCGTTGCCCGGCAAACTCTCGCTCATGTTCTTTGGCGG